>Ga0302265_1001793_pt1 | contig 12209 bp, 10 predicted proteins | sample III_Bog_E1_1_FD_194556 | JGI IMG/M metagenome (GOLD analysis project Ga0302265, IMG submission 194556) | Peat permafrost microbial communities from Stordalen Mire near Abisko, Sweden - III_Bog_E1_1 | ecosystem: Environmental > Terrestrial > Soil > Wetlands > Peat | place: Sweden: Abisko...
CGCTGGCGGTTATCATCATCACATCGGCTTGAACACTTGGGAAAGCGCGGGCGGTTCGCCGCCGCCGCCGCGCAGCACCGGACTTTATCACGTCGCCATTTTGTATCCGACGCGCGTGCTGCTCGCCGATGCCGTGCGCCGGGTGCTCGCCGCCGGTGTGGAACTCGACGGCGCCGCCGACCACGGCGTGAGCGAAGCAATTTACTTGCGCGACCCGGACGGCAACGGCGTGGAACTTTACCGCGACCGCCCGGAAGCCGAATGGCCGCGCACATCGAATGGCGAACTCACGATGTTCACGCGCCAACTGGATTTGGGCGAGTTGTTGAAAAATTAAAAGACCGACACGATTGGAATTCCATTGCAGCGCCAACGGCGCGGATGAAAATAGCCCGCAGTTTCAACTGCGGGTTTGAAATCCAAAAATTTTTAAGCCCCGGAGGGGCGGTAGACAATTTGGAACGCACGTTCCGGTCGTCCCTCCGGGACTCAATTCAATTTTGTCCGCCAGTCCCGCAGCTAAAGCAGCGGGCTATTTTCAGTCGCCGCGTTGCGGCTTCTGTCATGTTATCGCAGTCCATGACGTGCATTCGTGAATGCGGAAACGTTGGAAGCTATTTAGTTTTTGGAGATGCTGCCAAAGCCTCTTCAAGCCGAGTTCGTTCAGCATACATAACGTCAAGGGTTCGTTCGATGAGCCTGATGACCGCTTCAATGTCGGGAAACTGCGCGATGCTGCTGGATGCAATGCCGAAGTTTAACCGACCTCCATAGCTTCCGAGATACAAGACAGCCTCCTTCAATGTTAGGTCTGAATGTGCTAATACTTGGTCGCGGAGATCAAGAATTTGTTGGTGCAACGCCATGTCTTCGGGCAGAAGGTTTGGCGGCGAAAGTTTATATGCCTCTCTCTTTTTTCGGCTTTTATGAATTCCATACGAACTGTTGTAAGGTTTCGCATACTCAACGAGTGCAAATCGAAATGCGGCAGCGTGGATGGCCGACTTGCTTTTCGCCTTGCGTAATTCTTGAAGTATAAACCATGCTTGATTGAGGCTGTTGATGCACTCAACGTAGTGAACGTATTGCTCTTCGCTAATGGTTAATTTGCTTGGCACATCCAAAGTTTTCGTCCCCCGACCTATTCAAATTCAAAACCCTGCTGCCGCAGCCGCTGCAATTTGTAGAGCAGCGCGCGGCGGCTGATGCCCAAGGCCTTCGCGGTTTCCGTGCGGTTGGACTTGTGCTGCTTCAACGCGGCCAGAATTGCGTGCCGCTCGATTTCATCCATCGTCTGCGCATCCACCGCCGGCTGCGGCGCGGCGGATTTCACGGCCTCACGTAATTTGGCCGGCAGATGTTCAGGCAAAATCAATTCACTTTGCGAGAGCAGCACGGCGCGCTCGATGGCGTTGCGCAACTCGCGCACATTGCCCGGCCACGCATAATTTTGCAGGCAGTTCACCGTCGCCTCCGCGAGCCGCGCACGGTTGCGGGCAAACTCGGCGGTGAACAAATTCGCCAGCGGCAAAATATCTTCGCGCCGTTCGCGCAGCGGCGGCAGGTTCAGTTCCACCACGTTCAGGCGATAAAATAAATCTTCGCGGAAACGTCCCGCTTTCACTTCGGCTTCGAGGTCGCGATTGCTCGCGGCAAGAATGCGCGCGTTGGTGCGGATTTCGCGGTTCGAGCCGATGCGCTGGAATTTTCCGTCCTGCGTGACGCGCAGCAGTTTCGCCTGCAAACCGGGCGACATCTCGGTGATTTCATCCAGAAAAATTGTGCCGCCATCCGCTTCTTCAAATCGTCCGATCCGCATCGCGCTCGCGCCGGTGAACGAACCTTTTTCGTGGCCGAACAATTCGCTTTCCAAAAGATTTTCGGGAATCGCGGCGCAATTTATTTTGATGAGTTTGCCGTTCGCACGCGCGCTCCACGCGTGAATCGTGTCGGCGACAACTTCCTTGCCCGTGCCGCTTTCGCCGGTGATGAGCACGCGCGTTTCCGACGGCGCGATGAGCGCGATGTCTTGAAACAGTGCCACGGTCAACGGGCTTTGGGCGACGATGTTTGGCGGCAGATTTTTACCCGCGCCGAGTTTTGGCGAGGCGGTTTGCGCGATCCCGGTGGCCTGCCGGACGGTGGCGAGCAGTTCGTCGAGGTCAATTGGCTTGGCGAGATAATTCAGCGCGCCGTCGCGCATGGCAACCACGGCGTCGCGGATATCGGCGTAGGCGGTGACGAGCAGGACGGGCAGCGACGGAAATTGCGGGCGCACGCGGCGGAGCGTTTCGAGGCCGGACAGGCCGGGCATCCGCACGTCGGAAATCATCATGTCAAAGTGGCCGACCCGCAGGGTCTCCAGCGCGCGTTCGCCGGAATCAGCGAGGACGGTTTCAAAGCCTTGGCTGCGCAGGAACGAGTCCAGCAGGCTGCGCTGGCCGGGATCGTCGTCCACGATGAGAATGCGCGGCGTGTTGTTTGGCACGCGGAAAAGCTAGTTCATCGCGCAGGACGCCAAAAGGAAAATTCTACCGGCGGTAGATTTGCGCTGGCAGTTTTGCAGGCGCTTCCGTATCGTCGCGCTGAACTAGCGGCATCAAAACTTGACCAACGAAAAATATGAATTCATTCAACACGGTTTTTAACCTCCGGGCATTTTTTAGCCGGACGGCATGGCTGTTTATTTTTGCCGCCGTGCTGGCCGCCGGCTGCAGTTCGCTCAACAAGCCGGCGTCGGCGAGCTTCGCCTCGGTGATCATTTCCAGCCAGAGTATCGAGAAAATCAAGGCGGCGACGGTGACGGTGTTCACGCAAAACGGCTACCAGTTGATGTCGCTGCCCACCGGCGAGCTGGCGTTTCAGCGCGAGGCGACGCGGCGCGAGCAGATTGACTATGCCGGCTTCGTCGGCGCGCATCAGGGTGAACCGGTTGTGATCCGCGTGCGGTTGAGCATCGAGCCGAGCGGGGTTGGCGCGTATCTGCTGGGCTGCAAGGCCTATGCCGTGTGCAATCCGGGTCAGCCGGTCTTTGAAACGTCCACCGCGCTGTTCAATTTCCAGAGCGGGTCTTACCAAAGACTTTTGGACAATGTCAAAGGCACGGTGCAGCAGCCGGCGGTGACACCGTAAGCCCAGGCCAAATTAAATAAGGAAAGCAGGAATTCAGGAAACTCTGATTCCTGCTTTCCTGCTTTCCTAATTAAAATAAAAAAGGCGCGTCATCGCTGACGCGCTTGAGATTGTTGAAACGGCAAAGCAGTTTAAGCCGCCGCTACCGCTTTCGCCGCCGCCACGCGGCTGTCCTTGCGATCCTTGAAGCCCTTGAAAAATTCAAAGCCTTCGCGCAGGCGGCGCACCATGACGTCCTTGTCTTCCAGCATGGTTTTGACGATGCGCAGGATCGGTTTCGGGCGGAAATAGTAGGCGCGGTAGAATCGTTCGACCTCCTCGAAAATCTCTTCCTTGTTCAGGCCGGGATATTCGATGGTGCTGCTCTGGTAGCCGACGTCGCCGAGCAGGTCGGTTTTTTCCTTCTTGGCGAACCAGCCGTTGAGTTTGGCCTGCTCGTAAAGTTCCGTGCCGGGATACGGCGCGGCGAGCGAGACCTGCATGGAGAACACGTCGAGTTCCTTCGCGAAATCAATCGTCTGCTGGATGGTCTCGCGCGTCTCAACCGGCAGGCCGAGGATGAACGTGCCGTGGATGATGACGCCGGCACGATGCGCGTCCTTGGTGAACCGGCGCATTTCGTCAACGGTCACGCCCTTCTTGATGTTCTTGAGAATCTGGTCGTTGCCGCTTTCGTAGCCGACGAGAAAAAGGCGGAGGCCATTGTCCTTGAGCAATTTTATGTTGTCGTAATCAATGTTCGCGCGGCTGTTGCACGACCATTGGACGCCGAGCGGCGAAATCTTTTTCGCGATCTCACGGGCGCGTGGCAGGTTGGCCGTGAAGGTGTCGTCGTCGAAAAAATATTCCTTCACCTCGGGGAAAAGCTTTTGCAGGTGCGCCATTTCGGCGGCGACGCTGTCCGCCGAGCGGACGCGGTATTTGTGGCCGCCGATGGTCTGAGGCCAGAGGCAGAACGTGCATTGCGCCGGGCAGCCGCGCCCGGTGTAAAGGCTCATGTAAGGATGGTTGAGGTAGCCGTTGAAATATTTTTGGACGTCGAGATCGCGGCGGTAGATGTCGCCGATCCACGGCAGTTCGTCGAGATTCTGGATGAGGTCGCGCTCGGGGTTGTGCTTGATCTTGCCGTCCTTGTCGCGGTAGGACAAACCGGCGATGGTCGAAAGCTCGCGGCCTTCGGCGACTTCCTTGCAGGTGTAGTCGAATTCCTTGCGGCCAACCCAGTCAATCGCGGACGACGCCTTGAGCGTCTCGGTCGGCAGCACGGCGACATGCGCGCCGACGAAGCCGATTTTTGTTTCGGGCTTCTGCGCCTTGATGGCCTCGGCGACCTTGCAGTCGTTCTTCAGTGACGGCGTCGAGGTGTGGATGATGATGTGGTCGAATTCCTTCGCGGCGCGCAGGCATTCCTCGATGCCGATGTTGTGCGGCGGGCAGTCCATCAGCTTAGAGTTGGGCGTGAGCGCGGCGGGCATCGCCAGCCACGTCGGATACCAATAGCTCGTGACTTCGCGCACGGTCTGGTAGCGCGCGCCGGCGCCGCCGTCAAAACCGTCAAAGCTCGGAGGTGAAAGAAATAGTGTTTTGCTCATGTGGATTCTAAAAATTCTTTGCCGGAGAAATTATTCCGCCTTTTTCACATCTTTGATTTTCGCCAGCAAATCATCGCGTTCGGAGGTGTCCGCCGTGCCGCAATGGCTGCCGACGTGCGCCTCGTGATCGTGATGAACTTCGTTTGCAAACGCGCCGCGCGCGCCGGCGGCGGGGGAATTGATGATCGCCTTCGCCTCGGCCAGATGGCCTTTGCCGATGGTCGTGCCGTTGAACGCGCGTTTCGCCAGCTCGGGTGAGGACGGATACGGCTTAGGTTTCGCGCCGAAGTTGTATTTGAAATTCTTCCAGTTGTCGCCGGACTGATAATTCGTCCCGAGCGCACCGCTCGGATCGTAGCCGCAATGCACCATGCAATGTTCGCAGCGCGGGTCGCGCGCGACGCCGTTGACGACGCCGTATTTTTCCCACTGCACTTTCGTGAGCATTTCCTGATAGCCGGCATAATGGCCGTCGGTCATCAAGTAGCACGGTGCTTTCCAGCCCTTGACGTTGTAGGTCGGGATGGCCCACGCGGTGCAGGTCAGCTCGCGTTTGCCGGCGAGAAATTCCTGATACACCGGCGTGCCGAAAATGGTGAACGCCTTGCCCCAGTCCTGAATCTTCGCAAATTTCGCACGCGTCATGTCGCGCGTGAGGAAGAATTGCTTCGGATCCTTGCCGAGGCGCGAGACCATGTCTTTTTTGGCGGCGTCATAATCGTAGCCGGGCGAAATCGTGTGGCCGTCCACTTCGAGCGACGAGAGATACTTGAACATGTCCTCGATCTCCGCGACGTCCGTTTCGCGATAAACCGTCGTGTTGGTCGCGACCTGATAGCCGCAAATCTTCGCCATCTTGATGGCTTCGACGCATTCCTTGAACACGCCTTCGCGCTCCACAATCAAGTCATGAGTGAATTCCAGACCGTCCACGTGGACGTTCCAATACATCCATTGCGTCGGGCGGATGACGACTTTTTTCTTTGCCGCGTCGTCGGACTTGCGGATGACTTCGGCTTCCTTGTCAGTAATCAATTTGCCGTCGAGCAGCTTTTTCAGCATCGGCTCAATGGCCGGCGAATAAATGGCCGCGAGGTAATCGCGCATTTTTTTGCGCATGAACATCCCATTCGTGCAGATGTAAAGCACGCGGCCTTGTTCCAGCAAGCCGGCGATGAGTTCCTCGATCTTCGGATAAATCAGCGGTTCGCCGCCGCAAATCGAAACCATCGGCGCATCACATTCGACGGCGGCCTGAAGGCATTGCTCCAGCGGCACCATGTCCTTGAGCGACGTGGAATACTCGCGGATGCGCCCGCAGCCGGTGCAGGTCAGGTTGCAGGTGTGCAGCGGTTCGAGCTGCAAGACCATGGCGAATTTCGGCGTCTTGCGCAGTTTGTGCTTGATGATGTGGCTGGCGATTTTCTTCGTCAGCGCGAATGGGAAACGCATAGTTTAATTAACGGAGGCGATTTCGCTGGAACTTGCCGGAATCAAGGTTGGCGCATTGGTCGGGCAGTCATTCTTCAGCAGTCCTGGGAGAAAAAAACTGGCCGGCGAGACGCTCTGGCTGCTATTAATGCCGGAACAGCCGGCGCTGGCCAGCGCCAGCGCTGCCAGCATGGACAGACACAGAAAATTCCAGTTTAATCTCACTTGCCGAGTATAAATTACTTCGCCACGATGGCAACTTCTAATTGACTGCATCATGTCATTGAAACCACGCATCCGGGTCATGCTGGCCGCCGCCATTTGGCTGGCGGCGCTGACGGTTGCCCCGGCGCTGCCGGCGAATAGCCAACTGTTCGTCGAGCGGGCGCAAAAAGCCTTTGATTTGGCGCAGAAGAATTATCTGGCCGACACCAACTCTGCCGCCGCCGCGCGCGAGCTGGCGCGAGCCAGTGTTGATGTCGCGGACCTGGCGACCAACAATGTAATGCGCGCGGAATTCGCCCGCACCGGCATTGCCGTCTGCCGTCATTGGCTTGCGCGCGAATCCAATTCCGCCCCCGGCCATTATTACCTCGCCATGAATCTCGGCAAGCTCGCGGAGGCCGAGGCGCCGTCGCTCGCGGCCTACCGGCTGGTTAACGAGATGGAACGCGAGTTCAAGTCGGCGGCGGAACTGGATGTTCATTTTGACTACGCCGGCCCCGCGCGCACGCTTGGCGAGCTGTATTTTCAGGCGCCCGGCTGGCCGTTCAGCGTCGGCAGCAAGCGCAAGGCGCGCGAATGGCTTGAACGCGCCGCCGCCCTCGCGCCGGAGTATCCCGAAAACCAGCTCAACCTCGCCGAGGCGCAGTTGAAATGGCGCGAGCCGCAGGCGTTCGCCGCGACGATGAAAATCTTGGACGCCCGGTGGCCCGCCGCCAAAACCAATTTCACCGGCGTGGCGCGGGAGGCGGACTGGCTGGATTGGAATGCCCGCCGCGCCGCGCTCACGGCGGAGTTTCAAAAAACTTACAAGCGCGCCCCGGGATCGTGACAATTTTGGTTGGTGCAAAAGTGACCGGTTAAACTACACTGCCGTCCAAGTCATCAGAAACATGGCCAAAAAAATCATCGCGGCCCTGGCGGATTCGACGCTGTTCCTGCGGGAATGGCTCGTTAATCCGCAGCGCACGGGCTCGGTCGCGCCCAGCTCGCCGCAGCTTGGCGCCGCGATGGCGCGCTGGCTCCCGCGCAACCCCGAAAGTTTTGTCCTCGAACTCGGCCCCGGCACCGGCGCCGTCACCGACGCGCTGCTCAAATACGGCCTGCGCGAGGACCGCCTGATCGCCATCGAGCACAATCCCACGCTGGCCAAGCTGCTCCGCAAACGCTTTCCGCTCGCCCGCATCATCACCGGCGACGCGTGGGAGATGGACACACTGCTCGCCGATTTGCCGGTGCCGGTCACTGCCGTCGGCGCGGTCATCTCCAGCCTGCCGCTGCTGAATTTTCCCAAGGAACAGGCGGATAAGCTGGCGCACAAAATCCGATCCGTCCTCGAACCGCGTGGACGTCTGGTGCAATACAGCTACCACCTCATCAAGGACCGCAGCCGGGGCACGGACGACTTCCGGCTGCTCGCCTCCAAAATCGTCTGGTGGAACCTGCCGCCGGCCCGCGTCCACGTCTTTCAAAAGTGATTCTGCGGCCGGATTGCCGCCGGCCATCCGGTTCACTTTAGAATTATTCTAAATCTTGACTTGCGTTTTCTCTGCGGTAAATTTTTCACGCATGAAGGCGCGCAGCCATCCGCAAGACGAACAGCACCTGACCGAACAGTTGGGTGCGACCGGCTTGCGCCTGACGCCGCAGCGCCAGCAGGTCTATGACGTGCTGCTCCACAAGCGCGACCACCCGACGGCCGAGGAGGTTTTTATCCGTGCCAAAAAACAGATGCCGGAGATTTCCCACGCCACGGTTTACAACTGCCTCGACGCGCTGGTAAAGTGCGGGTTGGCACGGCAGGTCACGTTGGATCGCGGCGCGACGCGCTTCTGCCCAAACATGCATGAACATGGACATTTTCACTGCGATACCTGCGGCACCGTTTTTGACGTGGATCTGCCCGCGCAGGCGATGAAGCTGCCGAAAGGTTTCAAGGCCGAACATTTTGACATCGCTATCCACGGCACCTGCCCGGATTGCGCCAGCAAGAAATAATTTTATCGAACGATGAGCACTGCGACCGACACAATCGAAAGCCTGGTCAAACAGGAATACAAATATGGATTCGTCACCGACGTCGAATCCGAGTCCACGCCGCCCGGCTTGAGCGAGGAAACCATCCGCTTCATCTCCGCCAAGAAAAATGAGCCGACGTGGCTGACGGACTGGCGCATCAAGGCGTTCCGTTACTGGCAAACGATGCCGGAGCCGACGTGGCAGTTCGTCAAGTATCCGAAAATTGATTTTCAGGCCATCAGCTATTTCTCCCAGCCCAAGCCGAAAGGCGACGCGCCGAAAAGCTTGGATGAAGTGGATCCGAAATTGCTGGAGATGTATGAGAAGCTCGGCATTCCCTTGCGCGAACGCGGTCGCCTTGCCGGTGTGGCGGTGGACGCGATTTTTGATTCCGTTTCCGTCGGCACGACGTATCGCGAGGATTTGGCGAAGAAGGGGATTATTTTCTGCTCCTTTAGCGAGGCGGTGCATAGTCATCCCGACCTCGTCAAAAAATATCTCGGCTCGGTGGTGCCTTACACTGACAATTATTACGCCGCGCTGAATTCCGCTGTGTTCACCGATGGTTCGTTCTGCTACATCCCGAAAGGCGTGCGCTGTCCGATGGAGCTTTCGACCTATTTCCGCATCAACGCCGCCAAGTCCGGTCAGTTCGAGCGCACGCTCATTGTGGCCGACGACGGCGCGAGCGTGAGCTATCTCGAAGGTTGCACCGCGCCGATGCGCGATGAAAACCAATTGCACGCCGCCGTTGTGGAACTCGTGGCGCTTGAAACTGCCGAGATTAAATACAGCACGGTGCAAAACTGGTATCCCGGCGATGAAAACGGCGTGGGCGGCATCTATAATTTCGTGACCAAGCGCGGCCTATGCAAAGGCAAAAACTCGCGCATCACCTGGACGCAGGTGGAGACCGGTTCGGCAATCACCTGGAAATATCCGAGCTGCATTTTGCTCGGCGACAATTCCAAGGGCGAATTTTATTCCGTCGCCGTCGTGAACAACATGCAGCAGGCGGACACCGGCACGAAGATGATTCACATCGGCAAGAACACGAAAAGCACCATTGTTTCCAAGGGTATTTCCGCCGGGCGCGGCCAGAACAGCTATCGCGGTTTGGTGGAAATCCGCAAGAGCGCGGCGCACGCGCGAAATTTTTCCCAGTGCGACTCGATGCTGATCGGGGCCAAGTGCGGCGCGCACACGTTCCCGTATATCGAAGTGAAGAACACCACGGCGAGCGTTGAACACGAAGCCTCCACCTCGAAGATCGGTGAGGACCAGATTTTTTACTGCAACTCGCGCGGGCTGTCCACACAGGACGCGGTGAACATGATCGTGAACGGCTTCTGCAAGGAAGTGTTCAAGGAACTCCCGATGGAATTCGCCGTGGAAGCGCAGAAACTTCTGGGTGTGAGTTTGGAAGGCAGCGTCGGCTAGACACTAATTTCACGAATTAACACGAATTCAATTAGTGAAAATTCGTGTGATTCGTGTCTATAATTTTTTAGAACATGAGCAAGCAACCTATTCTTGAAATCAAAAACCTCCACGCGGGCGTGGAGAACAAACAAATCCTCAAGGGCTTCAGCCTGACGATCAACGCGGGCGAAGTCCACGCGCTGATGGGCCTCAACGGCTCCGGCAAGAGCACGCTCGCCGCGATTCTCGCCGGCCGCGATGGCTACGAAGTGACCGAAGGCACGGTGAATTATCTCGGCAAAGATTTGCTGGAGCTTGATCCCGAAGAGCGCGCCCGCGAAGGCGTGTTCCTCGCGTTCCAGTATCCCGTCGAAATTCCCGGCGTGAACAGCACCTATTTTCTCAAGGCCGCGCTGAATGAAATCCGCAAATCGAAAGGCCAGCCGGAACTGGACGCGATTGAATTTTTGGAACTCGTCAAAGACAAAATCAAACTGCTCGAGCTGAAGGACGACCTGCTCAAACGTTCGGTGAACGAAGGTTTTTCCGGCGGCGAAAAAAAACGCAATGAGATTTTCCAGATGGCCGTTCTGGAGCCGAAGCTGGCAATCCTCGATGAAACGGATTCCGGCCTGGACATTGACGCGCTGAAAATCGTCGCCAGCGGCGTGAATAAATTGAAGCGCGCCGATTCCGCGCAGCTCGTCATCACGCATTATCAGCGGCTGCTGAATTACATCGTGCCGGATTTCGTCCATGTCATGGCCGACGGCAAGATTGTGAAATCCGGCGGCAAGGAGCTGGCGCTGGAACTCGAAGCCAACGGCTACGAAGCGATTTTGAAGCAGTAATCTGGCTGCCTGGTTCAGCCGGCGTTTCTGCGCAAACGGAAACGCCGGTTTGCTTTTCCAGGGGTAAATAATTTCCGGGGCGTTCACTTTCGTGTTTTCATTTTCCGCACTTCGTTTAAGTTCTCCGCCGCACAAATTTCTATGGCTGAAAAACCGACACCTGTTTACGACGAGAGCAAGATCAAGACGCTGTCCTCGCTGGAGCACATCCGGCTGCGCACCGGCATGTATATCGGGCGCATCGGCACCGGCAACAACCCCGACGACGGCTGCTACGTCCTGCTCAAGGAGGTTGTGGACAATGCGATTGACGAATTCATCATGGGCAATGGCAAGGAAGTGCAGATCGAGGTCGCGGACAACAAAGTTTCCGTGCGCGATTACGGCCGCGGCATCCCGCTCGGTAAAGTCGTGGACTGCGTTTCCAAGATCAACACCGGCGCAAAATACAACGACGACGTTTTCCAGTTCAGCGTCGGCTTGAATGGCGTCGGCACGAAGGCCGTCAACGCCCTGTCCAAAAACTTTTTCGTGCGCAGCCACCGCGACGGCGAGTTTGCCGAGGCGAGTTTCAAGATCGGCAAGCTGAAGCAGGAAGACACCGGCAAGACGAAGGAGCCGAACGGCACGCTCATCGAATTTGAGCCGGACAAAAGCATTTTCAAGGACAGCGCGTTTCGCCTCGAACACATCGAGCGCCGGCTGCGGCATTACAGCTATCTCAACACCGGGCTGAAGCTCATCCTCAAGACGCCGGAGCTGGCCGAGCCGAAGGTGTTTCAATCGCGCCACGGGCTGATGGATTTGGTGATGGAAGATTTGGCGAGCGACGGCAGCGAGCCGATTTATGCGCCGCTGCATTATGCGGGCAAGACGCTGGAGTTTTGCTTCACGCATAGCAATTCGCGCTACGGCGAGACGTTTTATTCCTTCGTCAACGGCCAATACACCAGCGACGGCGGCACGCACTTGAGCGCGTTCCGCGAGGGTTTGCTGAAAGCCGTCAACGAATACGGCAACACCAAATACGAAGGCGACGACGTGCGCGAGTGCATGGTCGGCGCGGTGGCGATCCGCTTGAAAGACCCGGTGTTCGAGTCGCAGACAAAAAATAAATTGGGTAACACCGAAATCCGCACCGAACTCGTCAACAACGTCCGCGAGGAGCTGCTGCATTTTTTCCAGCGCAACAAGCAGATCGCCGAAACCATCATGGCGAAGGTCAAGGACACGCAGGAATTGCGGAAGGAATTGCAGAACGTGAAGAAGCTCGCGCGCGAGCGGGCGAAGGCCATTACGCTGCGCATTCCGCAGTTGAAGGACTGCAAAAATCATTTCGACAAGAAAAAGGAAAAGGGCAAGGGCACGATGGTTTTCATCTGCGAAGGGCAGTCCGCCGCCGGCTCCATCACGAGTTGCCGCGATGTGAACAACCAGGCCGTCTTCGTGCTCAAGGGCAAGCCGCTCAACGTCTGGGATCTCAAGCGCGACGTGATGTATAAAAACGACGAGATGTATAATCTCATGCAGTCGCTTAACG
>Ga0302265_1001799_pt1 | contig 12197 bp, 9 predicted proteins | sample III_Bog_E1_1_FD_194556 | JGI IMG/M metagenome (GOLD analysis project Ga0302265, IMG submission 194556) | Peat permafrost microbial communities from Stordalen Mire near Abisko, Sweden - III_Bog_E1_1 | ecosystem: Environmental > Terrestrial > Soil > Wetlands > Peat | place: Sweden: Abisko...
CCGAGGTCGAGGAGTGGATTGCAGGCCAGATAGAGGCCAGCCGGGAACTCTGCGGCCAGAGAGCTGGAGTGAATCGTTCGTCGGCGAGATGACGTCCGGCGCGGGATTTGAGATTGGCCCCCATCCGCGATTGGATTGCAGCGCGTCCCTGGTTCTCTGGCGGCCGAATTGACTGGATGCCTATGCCGCTGTTCCGCAAAACGGCAACACCTTGCCGCCACGCTGGGTGCGTTCCAGAAAATCCGCCCAGTCCTGCATCATCCTGGCGCGTGGCTCCAAATATAGAGCGTGATTGTAGGCGGCACTCACCTCGTTGCGCGGCGCGTGGGCGAGTTGTAGCTCTATATGCTCATGGTTGTACCCCTGCTCATGCAGGATGGTGGACGCCAGACCCCTGAAGCCGTGGCCGGTCATCCGGCCTTTGTATCCCATCCGCTCCAGCGCCTTCAGGATCGTCATATTGGACATGGGCTTGTTCCGGTTCTGCTCGCCGGGAAAGAGCAGATCGCAGGACCCCGACAAGTCTCGCAACAGGTCAAGAACCTCCACCGCCTGCCGGGAAAGAAAAACGATGTGCGGCGTCTTCATCTTCATCCGCATCCCCGGAATCATCCAACGCTTCGCCTCCAGATCGAACTCCTCCCAACGTGCGCCGATCAGCTCACTTGTCCGGACAAACGTCAGCGCCATCATTTTGATGGCTAGCCGGGTCAGATGCTTGCCCTGGTACAACTCGATTGCTCGCAGGAGCGCGGGCAACTCTCTTGCGTCAATGCGGGCCATGTTCTTTTGGCGGGTAGGCTTGAGAATGTCCGATGGACGAATCTCGGCTGCCGGGTTGCGCTTGGCAATTCCGTGGGCCAGAGCGTAGCGGAAGATCATTCCGGTGACCTGGAGAATACGCTTGGCCATGTCCAAAGCGCCTCGCGCCTCAACGGCTTTGACCAACTGCACAACTTCCATCGGTTCAATTTCGTTAATTGGGCGATTTCCAAGAACCGGATAGACGTTCGCGCGGAGTCTGCTCGCGGTTGTTGCCGCATGGTGGGCACTCTTGTTTCCACGCCAATGCTCCAGCCATAGTTCGGCGACCTTCTCAAAAGCGTGTTCGGTCGCTTCCCGGACAGCGGTTTTCTCGGTCTTGCGCTCAACCATGGGGTCTATGCCGTTGGCCAGTCGCTTCCTGGCGGCGTCGCGGCGCTCGCGGGCCTCGGCCAGTGAGATGTCGGGGTATCGGCCCAGCGCCATCAACTTCTCTGCGCCTTCAAAGCGGTATTTCCAGCGCCAAAGTTTTCCACCTGTTGGCGTAATCATCAGGTGAAGGCCGCCGCTGTCGGAGATTTTGTAAAGTTTTTCTCCGGGCTTGGAGCGCCGGATTTCGGTATCGGTGAGCGCCATCGGACCTCCGAATGTCTCCGAAAGTTGAAATACCCCCACTTTCGGATAATCTACCCCCATCTATACCCCCACGGGAGCATGGCTTCCACAATACGCCTCCGGACGTAAAAACACAAAAGCCACTGTCTTATCAGCGGCTTATAGTTCACTATTGGATGTCTTCGGATGTCTCTAGATTTGATCTTGGTCGGGGCGGAGGGATTCGAACCCCCGGCCCTCTGCTCCCAAAGCAGATGCGCTACCAGGCTGCGCTACGCCCCGACTCTCTATGATTGTAGCGCGGCTTGCGATCGTGTTGCACATGGGGCGTCGGCATACCTCTACCGCATGCTGCTGTGGAATCGGAACTGCTGGGACCGTCGGTGGCCTGTAACCCGCCTCTGAATCAATCTGCTCGCAGCCGTGGTCGAAATCACGCTCCTCTGCTTCCAAGGCGGATGACACTGGTTCAATGCTACAATTCTAGAGATGGCGGCTATAGTTCAGCGGCAGAACGCCTGACTGTGGCTCAGGATGTCGTGGGTTCGATCCCCACTAGCCGCCCCAATAGAAAATAAAGGACTTAGATTGCATTTATCTCTTCAGCGTGCAATACCGTTCAATTCGATTCAGTCTTTTGCCCAAATCATGGGCAATTACGTGGCACTTGCAGCTCAACCGACTACGTCGACAAGAGCGCGCAGCTGAGCGCCCTAAAGACTCGAAAAGCGGGCGAATTCGAGGAGCGCTGAAGAGTCTGGAAACGGTGAGCCAACTTCATTCACGTGTCAGGCAAAATCGCCGGCCAGTTCCAATGCCAATCGACCGGGCAATGGAGATGGGACGACGCCGAAGCCGTCGCCGGCGAATGGCTGAAAAATAGATCGTGGCCACTTGTAGTTCCCCAGCCCCAACCTGTGCGTATAGAACAACCGGAGCCATCCGTTCCAACTCCGACCCGAACCGAGTTGACGGAAGTGTTTGAGGCTTTCCTCGACAAATATCGGAACCAGAATGTCGAATCTTCTACAATTGCCAAGTACAAGACCTTGACGAACCAGCTCACAGCCTATTGTGAAAAAAAGGGTTACCGATATATTGACGAGTTCCGCGTCGTCGACATGGACAGTTTTTATGGCTCATGGAAGGACGGCATCAAGGGAAAAGCCAAGAAACTCGAACGCCTCAAGAGCTTCAGCAAGTTTTGCGTGGTCAGAGACTGGCTTGCGAAAGATATCACCAGCGATCTAAAAGCCCCTTCAGGCGCCTCAGAAAACAATCAAAAAGCTCCATTCGAAGACGACGAACTCCTGCGGATCTACGATGCCTGCGACGAGATCGGTCCTCCAACCAAATTCGGTCCAGGATATAGAACTTGGAGTGGGGAGGATGCGAAAGATTTCATTTACCTGTCGATTTACACGGGCCTGCGAATCTCAGACGTTGCAACTTTCGACACCGCAAAACGGCTTAAGGGGAACGACGTCTTCCTGAGAATGCACAAAACAGGAAAACCGCTTTACACATGGATTCCAGACTGGCTTGTTGCTCGGTTGCGAGATCGGGAAAGACTGCATGGCCCCCGTATCTTCCTGGCCGGCGTTACGCAAAACGCGAAACAGCTTTGCGACATCTGGCGTAATAAGCGCCTCAAGAAAGTATTCGAACTCGCAGGACCGTTTGAGGAGAAGGCGACGCCACATCGCTTTCGACACACCTTTGTGCGCATTCTGCTGGAAAAGGGCGTCCCGGTCGCTGACGTGGCTGAACTCATCGGCGACACCGAGGAGATGGTTCGACGCCATTATGCGAAGTCACGGCTGTCCGGTTAAAAGTCGAACAGAATCAGTTGGTTGGAAGAGTCCTGTAACTCCTCTTGAGATGTAAATCTCTGAAGTACCTGTAAAATGGGGGTTTTCTCGAACAGAGTTAGACTGAAAATCTGTAGAAGTTGGTAGAGTCTGGCCTCCATGCCGAGGCGTTTTCGCACGATGGCCACCAGGATATAGACCGAGACAGCTATCCAAATCTGCGTTTTGACCGCGTTTTCGCTGGTTCCATAAAAGGCTTTGATGCGCAGGTGCTGTTTGATCCAGCGAAAAAACAGCTCCACAGCCCATCTTTTCTTATAGATTTCGGCGATGGCCAACGCTGGCAGCGTGAAATTGTTGGTCAAGAACTTCAGCCGCTTGCCGGTCTCTGGATCACAATAGGTGACTCGGCGCAGTGCATCTGGATAGCCCTCGCCGACGCGTTGGAAGTTAGAATCACCGTATGATCGCTGCGCAGGCCGGTAGACTTATCGACCGGGCGCGAGTAGCGCCGCTGAAGCAATACGTTCGTCTTGGTGCGCACGACAAAGAAGGCCGATTCCAGCGTGAAGCGATAGAGCCGCTCGAAATCGATATAGCCACGATCCATCGTGTAGAACGCGCCGGCCTCAAGGTCGATTTCGTCCAGCACGTTCACGTCTGCCACCTTGCCGTCGGTGATGTGGATGAAGGTGGGGATCGATCCATGCAAATCGAGCAGTGTGTGCATTTTGACAGCGCCCTTATGCTTGCGGAACTTAGCCCAGGGAAACAACGCAAGGCAAAGATCGATGGTGGTCGAATCCAGCGCGTATAGATCGCGCACGTCTGGGATGCCGGTCGCGTCGTTGGCATAGAGCTTGACCGCGGTGTGGATCAGCACCTGCGCAAAGTCGGCAAAGATGCGCCAATCGCGGCTTTCGTTGGCGTCGGCCAACGTGGAACGCGCCACCGCAGAGCTGAAACCCATGTGATATAACTTGGGTCCAATTGCACCCAGGCACGCTTCGATGTCGCGCAAGCTCTCGCGGTAGGCCAGTTGGGCAAAGGCCATGGCGAGATACTGCTCCCAGCAGGAGAGTGACTTGGTGTAGCGGTCGCCGTCGTAGCGGGCGACACAGCGGCGAAACTCACGGTCGGGAAGAAAGCCGATCAACTGAGAGAAGACGGTCTTGCCATCATTCATTCCCTCATCATGGGTGATCGGGCGGAGGTCGGCACACATTTCAAATCGCGGCAAGCAAAATACGCCTATAACGTTTTTGTTTTATATAGGTTGAGAGACAGGAGCATAACTTTTACCGGACAGCCGTGATCGAACATTTACTCTTAAGGTCAAAGAAAACCGAGGGAGAGGTGTGCCTGCCGAGCAATCGCCGTTCCCGTTTCAATACCTGCTTAACGATTTCTGGTCACCGCATAACCCTCTCTCTCTGACGTATTCCGTATCCAGTAGGTCTCACCGATCAAACTGAGTCATTTTTGCGTCCGGATGGAATTTTGTCGAACCACAACCCTGCTGGTCAATCAGCACCGGGACAATGGCAGTATCGCCGCCCCGGTCAACACCAACCGCCTGCCAGAAGCCTTGGCAGCCTAAACCGAAAAACAGAACATCCACTTAAGAATCGGCGAAAACTGTCCGAACAACCGGGACCACCGCAATCGGAGCTGGAAATATTTATGAGATGGGTTCCAATAACACCTACGGATTTCCGTGCATAGAGATGTATAATACAAGGCCAAGAACGTTCACTGCCAATAAGACAATTGAGCCAATCATTAGAACGCCTCTTACTCGACCATTCCTTCTACGCAGAAGGATCAGGCTAACAAAAACAAGCACGAAACTAATTAGCATAAATATTGTGTATATGCATAGTCTCAGTCTTGTTCCGAGAATATAATATTGCTCCCATTCATCCGGCATTACCGAGAGTACAAACATACCTAATAAATCTGAAAACACGGAGGCCGTGTAAATGTATAACGCAGATGGGTATCTGTAAAGCCCTATTTCCTTTGAATTATCTGAAATAGCTACACACCATGCAACTATCAAGAATAAACCGCCTAAGCCAATCGTGCACACTGATACAAAGATCGCCGGAACAGCATAATCAAGCCCTCTGAGCATTGTTGTTACCCCCCCATCTCCCTGCACTTTGACCATTGTTTATAATCAGTGATATTAGGCTCACCTGCGGATTCTCTTCTTATTGGACTCTACGGTAGCCAGCGGGGGCGCTCTCCGTCGTGTACACGGTGACAACCACGGTGTCCACTACTCCATCAAAGCTTGCAATAATCTTAGCTTTTCCTGGCCGCAAACCGTGAACCATGCCGTTGCTATCCAAACGAATCACCGGACTATTTTCCGACTGTTCAACTGTGAACTTAATCTGACTAGAGTCCGATAGATAAATAGGGTAATCAAGTTGGTTGTAGTAAACCTCCGGCTCCAACCACCACTGCCTATCCTCGTCCTTATCCTCGAGAACGATTGGCAATACATGAGAACCACTATCGTGAATGGGCGCCCAACGCTTGGCCTTGTTGTGCGAACCGGTTCTGCGCCAGATGATTTCACTGCGAAAACTGGTCGGCCAGAAAACCGCGTCCATCAGCATCTTCAGATAATGGCTGGCCGTTGGGTCGCAATGCAGATAGACCGATCCGGTAGGCTTGAGAACCCGATGAATTTCGACGATGCGCAAGGCCATATTTACGAGATAAGCGAGCATCGGACTGCGCGACAAGCAGCCGTGCAGCGCATTGACGAAATTGACCAGCGTGGGATTGCGCGCGTTCTGCAATTCGTCAAAGGCCGTCTGCGCCGCCGCATCCCAGGTCCACGTATCTTTGAATGCCGTGACCTGAGCCTCGTCGGAGTGCAGCCCGTCTGCCTTGAAGAGCACGTTGTAATTTAAGTCGGAATTGAAGGGCGGATCGAGATAAATGAGATCAACCGATTCATCGGCGATCTTCTCCCGCATGATCGGAAGATTGTCGCCATATAGCAGGCTGTTGCGCATTTGCTGCATCGGGATTTACCTCAACCACACTTATTTGGCCGAACGGTCGAGATTAGCAGAATCAACGAACCTCACGCATCCTTACAACCCCAGCACGGCTCGCTGTGCGGCGAAGATCTCCTTCAAGCCCACCTCGGCCAGATCGACGAGCGCGTTCAACTGCGCGCGGGAGAAGGATCCCTTCTCGGCCGTGGCCTGGGTCTCGACGAGTCCGCCGTCGGCGGTCATCACCACATTCATATCCACCTCGGCCTGCGAGTCCTCCTCATAGCAGAGGTCCAGCAGCAGAGCGCCGCCGACCAGGCCCACCGAGGTGGCGGCGACCAACTGCTTCATCGGCGAAAGCTTGAGCGTTCCGGCGGCGACCAGAGCATTCAGCGCGAGGCCGAGCGCCACCGCCGCGCCGGTGATGGCAGCCGTGCGTGTGCCGCCGTCGGCCTGGATGACGTCGCAGTCGAGGATCACCGTGCGCTCGCCCAGGGCCTTCATATCGACAACGGAACGCAGGCTCCGGCCGATCAGGCGCTGAATTTCGTGAGTCCGGCCGCCGATCTTGCCCTTCTCACTCTCGCGCGGGGTGCGGGTGACGGTGGAGCGGGGCAGCATGGAGTATTCCGCCGTCACCCAGCCGCGGCCAGAGTTGCGCAGCCAGCCGGGGACACCTTGTTCGATGGTGGCGTTGGTCAGCACGCGGGTGTTGCCCAGCGAGACCAGAACGGAGCCCTCGGCGGTCTGCACAAAGCCGGGGGTGAGGGTGAGGGGGCGAAGCTCGAGAGCGGATCTGCCGCCGGGACGGGCGATATTGGAGTCGTTCATGAAGAGATTGTACGGGAGGCGGGTAACGGTTGGGGAACCAAGGCCGGAACCGTTGCGGGATTCCAAGATGGGAATTTTCTAAGAATCGGCCCTGAAAGGGGAATCGCGTTGAAAGAAATTGAAAAGAATAGAGATAGATCGAATAGCCCTTTCTAAACAGTTCTATTTCGGGAAAGTTATCCACATTTGGGGAGGGTGAGGCTCTTTGGGAATAGCCCATCATCCCCTTCCCTTATCAGGAACTTAATTGATTAGTTCTAGTTTGGCACGCCACGTGTAATAGAAAGGGACAGTTCCCGAGCCTAAACAGGAATGGAAATGCGGGGACTGGGGACTAAGGGACTGGGGATTAAGTGACCGGGACTAAGGGACTAAGGGGACTGGGGAATAGGAAATAGGGAATACCGAATATGGATCTGGCAATGGGGCCGGGAAATGGGGCGGGGATGCGGCAGGCAATGGGGACAATGGAATTCGATAGGAGCAGTCTCGGAGCAGCGGGCCTGCTCGACGCGGGAGCAGCCGAGGCGCTCCTGAATGGAAGCAGCCTGAGCGGTGCAAGCCTGCCCGGCAGCGCGGTGAGCGAGCGCAAGCGGGTGGAGACGGTGGTGGAGACGCTGGCCAACCTGCGCGGCGCGGGCGAGAGCCTGGCCGAGGTGGCGCATGACGCGCGGAATATGGTGACGGCGCTGGGGCTCTACTGCGATCTGCTGGAGGAGCCGGGGGTGCTGAATCCAGGCTATGAGCATTATGGTCACGAGCTGCGGCTGGTGGCCACCTCCAGCCGCCGGCTGGTGGAGAAGCTGCTGACTCTCGATCTGCGCATGGGGGCAACCGTTCTTCCCTTGCGGCCAATCGCCGGAGGCGCGGTGCAGGATGCCCAGCGGCCGGGGCGGCAGACAATGACCGAGCGCTGGGATCTGATGCCCGCCGAACCGGTGAAAAGCCTGGCCGGCGAACTGCTGGCCAACCGCAATCTGCTGGCGGCGCTGGCCGGAGCTGCCATCGAGCTGACGGTGGAGGCCGAGGAAGGTGCGCTGCCGGTGCGGATGACCGGCGAGGATCTGACGCGGATTCTCGTCAATCTGGTGAAAAATGCCGCCGAGGCGATGCCCGAGGGCGGCCGCATCGATCTGAAGCTGCGGGAAATCTCCGCCGTAGGCCCCTTGAGCGAGGGTCAATGGAAGTTGCCCGCTGGATGGCTGCGGCTGACGGTGGAAGACGACGGGCCCGGCATTCCCAAGAAATCGCTGGAGAAGATCTTCGACTCCGGATACAGCACCCGCACCCGTGCCTCGGAACGGCTCACCGGCTGGACGGCCGCTCATCGCGGGCTGGGACTCTCCATTACACGCTCCATCGTCGAGGCCGCCGGCGGCAGCATCCATGCCGCAGCCCGAGCCCCGGCCGGAGCCTGCTTCACCATCGAACTGCCGGTTCAGAGCCGCTGACAGGCGGCAATAGCCTGCGGATCGAAAGCCTACAGAAACAATCACCTCCAGATCGAATGCAACTGAATTAGTCAAGCCCTCCCAAGACAAGAACCGGGGCGGCAACCTCTCAAAAAAACCAATTCAACCATTTTGCTCGTGAGGCGATTACAATGCTCGAAACAGTACTGAATACGAGAGTCATGGATTTTCTCCCACAACAACTCGCGGAACAGCCGGTGCGCCTGCACCTGCTGGTGGTGGATGCGGACACGGCGGTGCGCTCGGCCTGCGTGGAGATTGCCACCAGCCTGGGCTATGCCGTGGAAAGCACCGGCGACCTGGGCCAGGCGCGCAGCATCCTGCGCGGCTCGACCGCCGACATCCTGCTGGTCAACCTTCCCACGGGCTCAAACCAGGGTCTGGAGCTGGTCTCCGAGGTGAAGCTGCTCTATCCGCAGACGGCGGTGATTGCGATGACCGCCTCGGGATCGGTCAATTCGGCCGTCGAGGCGATGCGCTGCGGCGCCTCGGATTATCTGGCCAAACCCTTTGCCATCGATGAGCTGTCGACGGTTCTGGACCGGGCCGCGGCCTCGCTGATTACCGACACGGCGACGCGCCAGTTGCGCGAGCGGCTGCGGCTCAGTCAAGGTTTGGGCGCGATGATCGGCCGCAGTGGCGAGATGGAAAAGCTCTACCGCATCCTCTCCAAGGTCGCCCAGAGCACGCATCCGGTGCTGATCCTGGGCGAGAGCGGCACGGGCAAGGAACTGGTGGCGCGCACCATTCACGCCTACGGGCCCAACTCGCAGAAGCCCTTTCTGCCGGTCGATTGCGGCTCGCTGGTGCCGACGCTGATCGAGAGCGAGTTGTTCGGTTATGTGAAGGGAGCCTTCACCGGAGCCAACCGGAACAAGGATGGATTGCTGGTCTCAGCCGAAGGAGGCACGGTCTTTCTGGACGAGATCGGCGAACTCTCGCTCGACTTGCAGGCCAAGCTGCTGCGCGCGCTGCAGGAAAAGGAAGTCCGCCCGGTCGGAGCCACGCACCGCGTTGCCATCAAGGCACGCATCGTCGCCGCCACCAACCGCGATCTGGCGGTAATGGTGGAAAAGGGCACCTTCCGCAAGGATCTCTTCTACCGGCTCAATGTGGTCAACCTGCGGCTGCCCCCTTTGCGCGACCGCCGCGAGGATATCCCCTTGCTGGCCGCGCACTTTCTGGATCACATCAGCCGCGAGCACGGCACCAAGTTCACCTTGAGCGACGAGGCGCTGCGCACCATGATGCGCCACGACTGGCCGGGCAACGTCCGGGAGCTGGAAAACTCCATCGAACGGGCCTGCGCGCTGTCGAGCGGTCCGATCTTGCACCTGGGCGACCTGCCCACGCAGTTGCAGCAGCAGGGGCTGGAGGCGCGGCGCTCGACGGTGGCCGGCGAACCGGAGACCGAGGGCGGCGCGACGCAGTTGACGACGCTGGCGGATCTGGAGCGTCAGGCGATTCTGGGAGCGATTCGCACCCTGAACGGCGACAAGTTGCAGGCCGCCAAGCTGCTGGGGATCGGCAAGACCACACTGTACCGAAAGCTGAAGGAATACGGCATCGCCGATCCGCTTCGGGAAGAGTAGCAGCTCCAGGCTCAAGCCGGGACTAATTACGCCGATAGACCAATTACGGGACAGTTCAAGGTTCCAAGCGGGAAGAATTCCGCGAGGACCAAAATGGGCTCCGGCCGGGGGGCTGGCCGCACGGGCCACGAAGGAGATGGGGATGAGCATTCTGATTGTGACTGGGGTTGAAGGCGCCCGCAACTGCGCAGCCGTGGTGGCGGCGCAACTGGGCATGGAAGTAGAAGTAGCCGACGGACGCAAGGCCGCGCTGGCCGCGCTGCGCCGCCGCGAGTTTGCCGCCGTGGTGGTGGATGAGACGATGGTCGAGTGCGACCCGGCCTCGGCCGAGGCGATCTGGGAGCACGCCAGCCTGGCCATTCCGCTGCAGATCAACTTCGCGCTCTCCGGAGCGACGCGGCTGATCCGCGAGATTCGTTCGGCGCTGCACCGCCGCGAGCGGGAGCAGTCGCTGGCCCGCCGCGCCGCCGCCGCCGCCATCGAAACCGAATTGAAATCCACCGTCGCCGGCCTGCTGCTGCACTCGCAACTGGCGATGAACGGCTGCGAGGCGACCGCGCCGATGATGGAAAGGATGCGCGTGGTGGCCGATCTGGCCGGCAGCCTGCGCCAGCAGTTGAGCGCGCCGCTGATGATCCGCGACAACGCCGCCTGAGGGCTGGCCCCTTCGACTGCGCTCAGGGCAGGCTCTCCAGGCGGAGGCCTTCGGCCACCTGCGGTGAGGCAGACGGCGCTGGCACGCCTTGGGTGACTGACCACCGGGGGTAGCTCATAACGGAGCTTGCTGAGTGCGTTCCATCCTTTCACGGGTGCCCATCCATTCCGCGTTCTTCGCGGGATGGATGGGATAACCCGAAGAGCCTCTACTGATTTCTCCCCGTCTGCGATCGGATCGCAGACACGAACTGAATGCGTTGCACGCGCATCGCCGGGGCCTTCTTTGCCCCGGCGTTTTTTTGCTTACAATGGGGGAATAGTTCTCGATCTCTCTTTTGGCAGACGCATCTACGACTGGTATGGCGCGCATAAAAATGTCTATGGTGCGGTGCGCTGGATCAGTTGTGTGGGACGGGAGGCGTCGTTGCAACGGCGCGCCATTGCCGCACTCGGATTGAAGGCGGGAGATACGGTTCTCGATCTGGCCTGCGGCACAGGAGTCAATCTGCCGTTCCTTGCGGAGCTGGTTGGCCCGACGGGCAGGATTCTCGCCGTCGATTACAGCGAGGGAATGTTGGATGCCGCGCGCCGCAGGGTCCGACACAACGGCTGGCCGCAAATCGAATTCATGCAGGCGGACGCGGCGAGGATGGAAGTTGCTCCACAGTCGCTCGATGGAGCGATCTGCACCTTCGGCCTCAGCGCGATGCCCGGCGAGCGAGCCGCTCTCCTGCGTGTGGCCGCCGCACTCAAGACCGGTGCAAGGTTTGTGGCCTTCGACGCCAAGCCGTTCACGGGTTGGGCGAGAATGTTCAATCCCATCAACGGGCCGCTCTTCCAGTACGCGACCAATTGGAACTACGGGAAGGATGCGCTCGGCTCGATCCGGGAAGTCTTCGATGCGGTCGAACTCAGGGAGTTCAACAGCGGGTGCAACTACATCGCCGTCGCCGTCAATGGTGAAACGGCGGCGCGGTAATCCCACCGGATGATGCAACTCAAATTATCGGAACCTTGATCGTTCTATCAAGGAGTGTGCTCATCCTTCCGCATTCTCACCAGAAAATCCGAGAATCACGAACCGATTTTTTGATTCTGGAATTTATAGCAAAACCACGATAGGTGTACCCAGCGCAAAAGCATTCAAGTGTTGTTTTCCTCAAGAAAACAACACCTTCCAGAAAGCGCTTTGGGCATGGAAATCGTGGTTTTGCTCTAAGGCACCTCTGATCAGGCCCTGATATTTTCCGTGTTGAAGGTTGGAGGTTGATTTCCTGGAGAGATTCCGCATTTCTGCAGTGATTTCAAGGCCAAAAGTGCTTTACGTGTTCGAATTATCGTCTCGGGAAGCCGTTTCCCGGCCCCGAGAGACACTACGCCCCCAACGGGGCCAATTGCGGTGTCAGCCGCTTGCGATGCTGGTAAAGATTGACCAAA
>Ga0302265_1001826_pt1 | contig 12068 bp, 12 predicted proteins | sample III_Bog_E1_1_FD_194556 | JGI IMG/M metagenome (GOLD analysis project Ga0302265, IMG submission 194556) | Peat permafrost microbial communities from Stordalen Mire near Abisko, Sweden - III_Bog_E1_1 | ecosystem: Environmental > Terrestrial > Soil > Wetlands > Peat | place: Sweden: Abisko...
AACGGTTGGTTCAACACAAGAGATATTAGGAAATAATGCGTCGGCACCTATCGGGCTAGCTTATTCTGCAATCATCACCGCACTAATAGTCACGGCTATAGGTTTTTGCGCTTCCTATTTTCTCACTGGCGGTAGCGGTCACGCCCAGATTCTAGCGGCCGCCTCGGCTGGATCACAAATTAAGACTTTTACCAGTACTTTACCGTTGTGGCCAATAATCACTTCATTTATTCCGGTTTGGGGCATTCTCACGATCTTTGTAAACTACCTGCTTTTTCGATACGTCCTTACGTATCCAATTTTTATGATCGTTCACACCGTGGTTTTATTTCTGATCGTATGACAAACATAGTCGGCATTACAAATATGGTATGGATGGTGGTAACTGGCACGGTTCCGGTGGCGGTGCAGACATTTGATGAAGCGCATTATTGGACAGAATCAACGTATTTCTTTATTGCTGGCTTTGGTGATGGATTTCCTTTGGCGATCCTCTTGGCAACGGTGTGGGCTATCGTGGCGGCATTACGACGCAATCGCAATTACTCCCCTGATTAATGGCATCAATACGATTTGTTTACTCTCAAATTGGTGGCGGTAAATCTTTGTTTACCACTATCAAAATTTGTCAGGAATTGGAGCGCACAGATCGCTTTATTGTGACGAACTGCCCATTGATACTTAATATATTTCATGATCCGTTGGGTGCCGCTGTCCGAACTCAACGCTTGTGTGATCTGCTTTCAACGCATCTGGCTAGGAATGATAAAGAAGCACGGAAGCTCGAGGAGCAATTGCAAATGTATTGGACGATACAAGAATATTGTCAGACGTTCATCAAACGGCCGATTGATGTCTCACGTCGGCTGATTTGCATTAACGAGGAACAGTCTCGCGAGTTCTGGCGATATCTTCCCCAGGGGGAATTGAATGAACCGCCTGAAGGCATAAAGGTATTTCATAACGATCACCCCGACCGACCTAGCCGCGGGTTCATCCTGCCAAATGTGGCTGATGAAATGTATGAAACTGTGCCGGACTTTACCTTTCGGAAAGGATTGCCGGGCGTCTATTACGTATTGGATGAAGTCCATCAGCTGTTCAGCTCGCGACAATGGCAGAAAAACGCCCCGCAGGCGGAACGCTACATGAGCCAATTACGGAAGCTGAATGATGATCTGGATCTTGTCACTCAGGACCCTGAAAAAGTGGATAAAAACTTCCGTCGAAACGCTACCGACTGGGTTCAAGTGGACAACATGAGCAAATCGCCATTATTCATGGGCGTAACCTTCAAGGGACGTTTCCGGGCTTTGCATTATCATCAGGTCCAGAAACCGCAACGGTTTGACAAACCAGATTCAACCGAATGGTATCAGCTTGGAACTGAACGCCGTTATGAATGGCTCTACAAGACCGCTGAGGGCGTCGGAGTGTCGGGGGGCATCATCAGTGAAGACTCGCGCTTCAAAGGCCGGCACTGGTCCGTGTGGGTCATCGCCGTGCTTTTAATAGGCGTTTTGGCGTATTTCTTTCCTCGGATGCTCATGTCGGCAACTCAACACATTGTTTCAGGAACGGCAAAAGCGTTTCAATCTGGCGTGTCGAGGGGCGTAGCGGCCGCTGTGCCGGGCAATCCTGCTTATCATGCGGATATGCCGGCTGCACCAGCGCCGGCACCGCAAAGAATCATCGCAGCTTACAATTTACCAGTGGGGGCTCCGGCGCCGGAACCTGTTGTCAGGCGTCCATCGTCAGACGACGGGGCTCCTGCTGGTATTTATTCAACGGGATACTGCATGGTTGGGACCAACGTCTGGGTATCACTCTCAGACGGATCAGTGTGCAAATCTGAAAATGGTGAAGTCCAGGGCTTCGGTGAAAAATTTGTGCGCGTCAACGGTTGGGGAAAAATCCCGGTTAAATACGTGCGCTGACAAACTTCAAAAGCCCGGGATTTCCGCGTAAGCGGTTCAAAAAAAAGCGGAGCACAAAATAAAGCATCAGCGCCGAGGTCCCTGACCTCGTCATAAAAGTTCCCCCGTTCTGTCCCAAATACTTACTAATTCACCGACAATTCACACATTAATATTATGTTGTTAATCAACGTGTTACAGTTTGTCTGTTATATTTAATCAGCTCTGAATTTTACCTGTGGTCAATTTGCTGGCGAGGCCGGCCTGTGGTCGTTGTGGCATTTTTGATAAATGGCCAGATAGTTGTGAACCGTCTGTTTCCATGAAAAATTCGCCTTCATCGCGTTCCGTCGGCAGGCCTGAAGCAGTTTGGGATGCCGGAACAAGACCAGCGCCTTGCGGATGGCCTTGGCGAGCGAGCGAGAGTCGTATTCGGAAAATTTGATGCCGGTGGCCAGCAGCGGATTCTCCGTCCAGTCAACCACCGTGTCGTCGAGGCCGCCGGTTGCGCGCACCACCGGAATCGTGCCGTAACGCAGGCTATACATCTGGTTTAGGCCGCACGGCTCGAACCGCGACGGCATCAGAAAAAAATCGCAGCCTGCCTCAATCCGGTGCGCGAGTGTCTCATCGTATCCAAAGCACAGCGCAACCTTGCCGGGAAACTGCCTCGCCAGCTCGCGGTAGCCGCGTTCGTATTCCGGCGAGCCGCTGCCGAGCAGCACGAACTGCATCTCGGAGTTCAACATTTCCGCCAGCGCGCCGAGCTGGATGTCCACGCCTTTTTGTTCCGTCAGCCGCGCAATAGTGCCAAAGAGCGGGGCGTCCGCAGCGGCGGGCAGGCCAAAGAGCTTTTGCAGCTCCAGCTTGTTGGTCGCTTTTCCCGCCATGCGCCCGGCGGCATACGGCCGGAACAGGTGCGGGTTTTTCGTCGTGTTCCATTCGCCGTAGTCCACGCCGTTCAGGATGCCGGCCAGCACATTTTGGCGGCGGCGCAACAGGCCATCGAGGCCGCAGCCGTATTCCGCCGTAGTGATTTCGCGCGCATAACGCGGGCTGACCGTGGTGATGAAGTCCGCGAACGCGATGCCCGCCTTGAGGCAGTTCAACAGGCCGAAGAACTCCGCGCCCTCGGTATTAAAAAAACTTTCCGACAGGTTCGTCAGCGGGAACGCCGTCGCCGGGAACACGCCCTGAAAGGCGAGGTTGTGGATGGTCAGCAATGTTGGCGGCGGATTCCCCCACCCTTCGCTTCTCTGTTGCAAGATCAGCGCCGGAACCAGCGCCGCATGCCAGTCGTGGACATGCACCACGTCCGGCCGCCATGCCAGATAACGCGCCAGTTGGACGACGCACTTCGAGAAAAAAATATAGCGCTCGGCATTGTCAATGTAGCTTGAATGGTCTTCCTCATAGATGCCGGCCCGGTCGAAATAACCGGGCTGGTCTATGAAATATATTTTCAGCCCGCGCGCCGCGTCCAGCTCCCACAGTTCCGCCTCGATCTGGTTTCGCCCCAGCGGCAGATCGAAATGCCAGTCCACCTTGCGCATCGCCGGGTATTTTGTGCGGATGCCCCGATACAGCGGCGTCACCACGCGCGCTTCATGACCCTCGTCGGCCAGCGCGCCCGCCAATGCGCCAACCATGTCCGCCAGCCCGCCCGTTTTGGAAAACGGAAAGACTTCGCTGGCGGCGAGAAGAATCTTCATGGATTAATGATTTGCGATATACGATTTACGCGCCGCGAGTCGAAGCCCTCGGCAATCATAAATCGCATATCGTAAATAAACACGGTCATGCCGAGATGCGCTCGGTTTTAAGATACGGTTGCAGCGCCTCGGGAATCTTCACGCTGCCGTCGGCCTGCTGGTGCGTCTCGATGAGCGCCACAAACAGCCGCGCCAGCGCCGTGCCGCTGCCGTTGAGGATATGCGGAAATTTGTTCTCACCGGTCTCCGTCTTGAACCGCATGTTCATCCGGCGCGACTGGAAATCCTCGCAGTTCGAGCAGCTCGAAACTTCGAGATAGCTCCCCTGCCCCGGCGCCCAGACCTCGATGTCGTAAGTCTTCGCGCTGCCGAAACCCATGTCGCCGGTGCACAGCATAATCACGCGGTAATGCAGGCCGAGCAGTTGCAAAACTTTTTCCGCATTGGCAACCATTTTTTCCAATTCGTCGTAGCCGTGTTCCGGCTTGACGATTTTTATCAATTCAACCTTGTCGAACTGGTGCACGCGAATCATCCCGCGCGTGCCGACGCCCGCCGCGCCCGCCTCGCCGCGAAAGCACGGCGTGTAGGCGCAATATTTTATCGGCAATTGCTTCTCCGCCAAAAGTTCCTCGCGATGGATGTTTGCCACCGGCGTTTCCGCCGTCGGCACCAGGTAAAGTTTTCCAAGCTCCTCCGCGCGGCCGCCTTCAGCCACGCCGTAATATTGATCTTTGAATTTTGGAAATTGTCCGACGCCGACCATGCATTGTTCGCCGACCATGAACGGCGGCGACACTTCCGTGTAATCGTGCTGCGTGATGTGCAAATCGAGCAGGAACGAAATCAGCGCCCGCTCCAGCCGCGCGCCCCAGTTCGTGTAGAGCAGAAAGCCGCTGCCGGAAAGTTTCGCGGCGCGGGCAAAGTCCACCAGCTTCAGCGACTCGCACAATTCGACGTGCGACTTGGGCTTGAAATCATAATTCGCCTTCGCGCCGCGAACGCGCACTTCGGGATTGTCTTCCGCCGTTTTGCCCAGCACGACCGATTCGTGCGGCAGGTTCGGCAGTTGCAGCATCAGCGCGTCGCGCGCCGCCTCAGCTTCCGCCGCCGCCTTGTCGAGCGCGGAAATTTTCTCGCCCAAATCTTTCGTCTCCGCCTTTTTTGCCTCGGCCTCGGCAAGTTTCTTCTGCCCCATCAGCGCGCCGATTTCTTTGGAGACTTTGTTGCGGAGCGATTTCAGCGTTTCCACTTCGGCCAGGGATTTCCGGCGCGCTTCGTCCAGTTTGAGCAGTTCGTCAATCTTCGTTTCGTCCCCTGCCCCGCGCGTGGCGAGGCGCGAGCGGATGAATTCGGTCTTTTCGCGGATCAGTTTAATGTCGAGCACGCGCCAATTTAAGAAACGCGCTTTCCCACGGCAAGCCGATTGGGTTTAATAACGCCGATGCAATTGCCGGCGAAGCTCGCTTCCCTCTTCCGTGCCCCGCAACTGACGCGCCGCCGGATGCTCCTCGCGCTCGCCATCGCCGTGGCGGCGGACGGCGGGCAGCTCCTCCTCGGCCCGCTCGGCTGGGCGTTCCTCGACCAGGCGATTGACATGGTTGCGATGCTGCTCGTCAGCCGGGTCATTGGCTTCCACATTCTGCTGCTGCCCACTTTTGTCATCGAGCTGGTTCCGGTTTTGGACGACCTGCCGACGTGGACGGCCTGCACCGCCGCCGTCATCGCGCTGCGCAAACGCGAGCGGCGCTCCGCGCCGCCGGCAATTTCTCCACCGCCGGAAAAGCCGACGATTGAAATCTGATTGAAAAGTTTGTCCGCACGCGGCACATTACCGTCGCTATGCAATCTGTTTTTACCGGCCCCGTTTACGTCGTGCGCGACAACATTGACACCGACCAGATCATCTCCGCGCAATTTTTAAACCTCGTGCCCACCATCGCCGAGGAATACGAGAAGCTCGGCAGCTACGCGCTCGACGGCCTGCCCAAATCGCTTTATCCGATCCGCTACGTCAAGGAAGGCCAGCTCGACAGCGATTATCCCATCGTCGTCGGCGGGAAAAACTTCGGCTGCGGCAGTTCGCGCGAACACGCGCCCATCGCGATGGGTTCGGCCAACTGCCAGCTCGTGCTCGCGGAAAGCTTCGCGCGCATCTTCTTCCGCAACTGCGTAGCCACCGGCGAACTCTATCCCTGCGAAATCACCGAGCGCCTCTGCGAGGTGCTGAAGACCGGCGACATCGTGACCGTGGATCTCGACGCCGCGACCGTCACAGTCAAGGCCACCGGCAAGGTCTACCATTTCAAGCCGCTTGGCGACGTGCGCCCAGTGGTGGACGCCGGCGGCATCTTCAATTACGCCCGCGCCAGTGGAATGATTGCGAAGTAAAGTTCGCAAATGAACCTGTTGCCAAGTCCCCGTTCGCTCAAAAGGCGTCCAGGGATTTTTCTTTTGCCGAAACAAAAGCCGCTGAATGGAATCAAGGTTGTCCGCACCAATACCGCGCCGAACCATCCTGAAGGTTACGCGCTGACGATTTCCAAAAGCGGCATTGAAATTTCCTTCCGCGAAATCGGCGGCCTGCGCGCGGCCACGGCGACGTTGCGGCAGTTGCTGCGCGAACATGGCCGCAAACTTCCGTGCCTGAAAATCCGCGACTGGCCGGATTTCCCGCGTCGCGGCGTGATGCTCGACATCTCGCGCGGCCGCGTGCCGAAGCTGGAAACGCTGCTCGACCTCGCGGAGAAACTTTCCGATTTCAAGATCAACGAGCTGCAACTTTACACCGAACACACCTTCGCCTACAAACAATACAAATCCGTCTGGCAAAGCTGGGGCGCGCTGACGGCGAAGGAAATCCAAATCCTCGGCGCACGCTGCCGGGAACTGGGCATTGACCTCGTGCCGAACCAGAATTCCTTCGGCCACCTGCGCCAGTTTCTCGCCGACCCGCGCCTGAAAAAGCTCGGTGAACTTTCCGAGCCTTACGAAGGTGGTGATGCCGCCACGGGCAATCAGGACTTTCTCCGCCGCCCGACGACGCTGGCACCGAACCATCCCGGCATCCTGCCCTTTCTGCGCGGCCTTTACGACGAATTGCTGCCGAACTTTTCCGGCAATTTTTTCAACGTCGGCTGCGACGAGACTTGGGATTTGGGCAAAGGCCAGAGCAAAAAACTTTGCGCCGTGAAAGGCAAAGGCCGCGTCTATCTGGATTTCCTGAAAAAGATTCACGGCGAGGTTTCTGCCCGCGAACGAAAGATGATGTTCTGGGGCGACATCATTTTGAAACACCCCGCGCTCATCCGCGAACTGCCGAAGAATGTCATTGCGCTGAACTGGGGTTACGAAGCCGGCCATCCGTTCGCCAAGGAAGCCGCGCAGTTCGCCAAGGCAAAAATCCCCTTCTACGTCTGCCCCGGCACCTCGACGTGGCAAACCATCATCGGCAAGCACGACAATGCCCTCACCAACCTGCGCGCCGCCGCGAAGGCCGGGAAAAAGTTTGGCGCGGTTGGCTTTCTCAACACCGATTGGGGCGATGGCGGACATCCGCAGCCGCTCGCGGTGAGCTGGCCGCTGTTCGCCGCCGGCGCGGCGCTGGCCTGGAATTCAAAAGATTTTGACAAATCAAGGCTCGTCCCGGTTTTAAGCCGCGATGTGTTTGACGATGCGACCGGCAAAGTTGCCAAAGCCGGATTCAAACTCGGCTTCGCGCATCAAAAGCTTTGCGTGAAGGCGTTGAACGAGACGCCGCTCGGCACGGTCATCGCCACACCGAAACCAGAAGACCGCGAACTGTTTTGCCGGAACGGGCTGAAGTGGTTCGCCAAGATTCCGGCGCAGAAGATTCTCGCGGCCTTGAAAGAAATTGGAGGGCAAAGAAAAATTCTATCCCGCGTGAAACCAAAAACGGATTCAGGAAAGATTCTTTTGCGCGAGCTGGATTTGGCGGCGCGGATGGCGGAGCAGTCATGCCGGTTCATGCTCTGGCAGCAGGCGGTCGCGGCGGGAAACAAACCGGCGGCAAAGGCGCTGGCAAAAAAAGACGTCCGTGATTTGCGGGAGCTGGAGAAAGATTTTAACGCCTATTGGCCGCTGCGGAACAAAGCGACGCCGAAACATTGCTCGCCGTTCCTGCACTGGCGGATGGACGACTACCGGCGCGGCGACTGGCGTTAATCAACGACCGGGAAACCTCGGGCGCGGCTGGATGGGCGGCGGCGCGGACATCTTCTTTTTCAGCGGCGGCAAGGTGGTCACCGGCGGTTTTGGCCAGAGCTTCGCGGCGATCCCGGGCAGGCTGCCCGCCACCAGTTCAGCCGGCGGGCCGGCCGGTGGCATATTCGATGACGCGGTTGGCGGTTTCACCGCCGCATCCCCAATCTTCATTTCTGGAAATTTCATCTCACCCATCTCAAAATCCTTGAACGAGCCGGCCGCGCCGAGCGTGGCGAAATCCATCTTCGGCATCTGCGGCTTTGCCGACGTTTGCAACGCGTCGTAGCCGTTCACGACCCAGTCGAGTTTGCCTGTCTCGACATCAATCATCAGGCCATGCACCGGAATCTTCGCGCCGATGAGCGGGCTGCTGCGTGCAAGACCGCAGGCCTTGATGACGTTCTGCCGCTCGCTGCCGAATGTGCCGAAGAAGTCGTTCACGTTTTCCGGCAACTGACTGCGCTCCACGCCGAGCGCCTGGAGCTTGTCCAGCAGCACGGTCGTCGTGGTCTTGGCGACCTGGCAGTCGGTGTGGCCGATGATGGCGATTTCGCGTCCGCCCTTCACCGCGCAGGCCAGCGCGAGCGAGCGCATGGTGCTGCTCAACGTGCCGGTGATGATGTTGCCGGCGTTGCGCAACCAGATGAAATCCTCGGCGGGCAAGGCCAGCGCGTTGGGGAAAAAGGCGTTCAGGCGCGGGTCAATGCACGTCAGCGCGATGACCGGCAGCGCGTCCGCGAAGTCGGCGGGATGCAGGCCGGCTCCCGTGTCGCCGGCGACGGCGCGGTGGTTCAGGTCAATGATGGCTTCGAAGAGGCGCATGGTTGCAGGCGAGCTGTTTTATGGTGATGCGTAATGATTCACAAAATCTTCATCACCTATTTTCAAAAACATCAGCTTCCATTTTTCGCCAGATGGCACGACGCTCGCAAACCATTTTTGATGACGCATCGCGCCGAGTTCGTTTTGAGAATCCACAAAGCCGACGGCAATCCAATTTGGAACGCCATAATTGTTTGTCACCCACCGCGCATGGCCTTCGGTAACAGATTCGCCTGACGACGTTGTAAAGTTGATTCCAGAAGGGGCATACATTTTGCAGTATTCGCAAGCGGTCAAATAGGCGTCCAGCGATTCGTCTTTGGCGGCTTTTGCAATAGCCGCATCAACGGGATCGGTGGAAGCGACAACTGGATTGGCGAGGGCAGGAGCTTGGGCGGAAACTCTGTTTGTTGGCGTAATTTGAGCGAAGATTAACCAGATGAAAAATGCTAGGGCCAAAAAACAAAATATAATTACGATTCCAGCAGGTGTGCTGATCTGATTAGGATGGCCACAATGCGGACAGGTTTTTGCCTGCTTACTGATTTGTCCGCCACAGGCGCGACATGATTTGATAGCAGTCATAATTTCAGATCAAAAGCTGAACCAGTTTTTTCCACGGCTGCAACGGGGCAGGTTTCACGCGCCGAACAGCCGCTGCCGTTCCGGCCGGCGCACGAAATAATAAATCAGCGCGCCAATCCAGTGCGTGAAGATGATGACAAGAATCCAGATGACCTTGTCGTTGCCGGCGCTCGGCTCCTTGGTGGCGCAGTCCACCAGCATCCAGACCCAGAACGCCAACAGCAGCAGCACCACCGGCACGAAGACCAGCATCAACAACAGCGGGAGTAAAACCATGGCCATGCCTTATGCCTTGGTTTCACCTTCATCCTTGCCCATCGCCTTCTTGAGCGCGGGGATTTGTTCCAGCAGTTTCTCGAACTTTACGCCGGTCAAACTCTCGATGATCGGCGGCAACTGGCTGATGATCTGGGTCACGTCGCCGGTCAGCTTGCTCGCGCCGCCGCCGGGGCCGTTGCCGGAATTAATGATGACCATCTTGTCCATCTTGGACAGCGGCTCGCTGACCTTGCCGGCGACTTCCGGCAGGATGCGCACAATCATTTCGATGACGGCGGCCTCGTTGTATTGCTTGAAACTTTCCGCCTTCACGCGCATCGCTTCGGCGGTGGCTTTGCCCTGGGCTTCGATGACGGACGCCTCGGCCAAACCGCGCGCCTTGTTGGCATCGGCTTCGGCCAAGCCCGTGGCTTTCACGACATCGGCGCTGGCAAAACCCGTCGCCTTGGTCGCCGAAGCGGCGCCGGCGGCTTCCGTTTCCAACTGGAACTTCTTCGCGTTCGCGAGCGTCTCGACCCGATAACGTTCGGCGTCGGCGGGTTTTTGGATGGTCGCTTCCAGCTCGCGCTGCTTGCGGAGAATTTCCTGCTGCTGCAACTCGATGTTCTTCTGTTTCTCAACGATGCTCACCTGCACCTCTTCCGCCTTCACCAACTGGCCGGTTTTGAAGCGTTGCAAATCATACGCCAAGTCGGCCTGCGCCTTCTGCACGTTCACGGTCGCCTGATACTGCGCGACGTTGGACTGATAATCCCGTTGCGCCTCGGCCACTTTCGTGTCGGCCTGAAACTTCGCCTCCTGCCCGGCTTGGTTCGCCTGCGCGGAACGGATCACGGAATCGCGGTCGGCCTCGGCCTGCGCGATGATGGCGTCGCGCTTGACCTGCGCGATGCGCGGTTTGCCAAGCGCGTCGAGATAACCCTGCGTGTCGCGGATATCGCGAATCGTGAAGCTCACGATGCCGAGACCCATGTTCGCCATGTCGCCGGCGGCAACTTCCTGCACCTTCGAGGCGAACGCGTCGCGGTTCTGGTAAATTTCCTCCACCGTCATCGTGCCCAAAATCGCGCGCAAGTGACCTTCGAGCGTCTGCATGGCGATGTTCTTGATGTCGTCCACGCTCTTGCTCAGGAACTGTTCGGCGGCGGTCGCGATGGAAATGTCGTCGCCCTTGACCTTGATCTGCGCGACGCCGTCCACCTTCACCGGCACGCCTTTGCTGGTGTAAACTTCCGGCGTCTGCACATCAATCGTCAGGAGTTCCAGCGAGAGCACGTCCACTTTTTCCTTCACCGGGATGACGAAGGTGCCGCCGCCCTTGACCACGCGGAAGCCGACTTCCTTTACGTTGCCGTCGGGATCGGTCAGCTTGCGCTTGCTGCCGGAGATGATGAGCACCTGGTTCGGGCCGGCCTTGGTGTAGCGGCTCGCCCAGATGAGCGCGATGACGAACACGACAAACAGCACCGCACCGGCGGCGACGACGACTTTGAGCCAGGACGAGCCGGAGACTTCCGCCTGGGCGAGCATGGGAATGAGGTTTAGTGGATGCATAATTTAATGATGTGTGTTGTTGGTAAAATAATTGGAGGGGAATTCAACGCCAAGGCGCGAAGCCGCCAGGACGCAAAGCGGATTAAAGGAATTCAATTTCCCTGCGTCTTTGCTCCTCCGCGTCTTTGCGTTAAAATGGTTGTTCATGTCCGTGGCTTACTTGACGGCTTCGACGTAAAACTGCGTGCCGACGATGCGGGTGATCTTCACCGTCTGGCCGGTGGCGATGGTTCCGCCCTGTTCGTCCCGCGCCGGCGCGGTGTAACGCGAGCCGGACTGCACGTAGGAAATTTCCCCCACGCCGTTCGCCGGGATGGGCGAGATGATGGCGGCGGTCGCACCGACGAGATTGCCCACTTTGCCCTCGCTGGAACTTTGGGAGTTGCGGAAAACCTTGTTCATGCCCCACCACACCAGCACCGCGATGAGCACCGCGCACAGGAAGGCCAGCGGCGCATGGAGCCACACGTTCTGCGTCATGGGAATCTCGGTGAACACCAGGCCGAACGCGCCAAACGCCGTCAGGAAGCACGCCAGCACCGTGGGACTGAGGAAACTCGCGCCCGGCATACCGTCGGAATCCATTCCCGCGTCCGCGTGGCCGCCCGTGCCGATGGCGTCATGCCCGCCGAACAGGTGGCCGAGAAAAGCGCTGATGACTGTGAACATCAGCCCGAACACCAGACAGAATGCGTAAATAATCATAAGCCCGTTCCATGTGGATGTGACGGTGCGATTAGAGCATCAATCCCGCCCGGATGGCAAGCGGGAAGCGCAAAATGTTGTGCACCGTTTTTCATCGCGCCACCATCCAACCAAAATCCCCGCCCGCGCGCAGTGATAATTTCTGACGATTTTTGGAACCGGCCGGTTCGCGCTTGCCAAGCGCGCCGCGCTTTTCCATGTTTGCCGCCATGCAATCCCACGAACTGCTCCGCGAGGTCTTCGACAAAAAACCGGCCAAGGAGGTTTCCGC
>Ga0302265_1001840_pt1 | contig 12017 bp, 10 predicted proteins | sample III_Bog_E1_1_FD_194556 | JGI IMG/M metagenome (GOLD analysis project Ga0302265, IMG submission 194556) | Peat permafrost microbial communities from Stordalen Mire near Abisko, Sweden - III_Bog_E1_1 | ecosystem: Environmental > Terrestrial > Soil > Wetlands > Peat | place: Sweden: Abisko...
AGGCAGACGACTCATTGCGGTTTGGTCGCAATCGAGCTTCTTTGCATGCCCGCGCGTGCGATGAGAAACCTGCGAAACTCAAGCGCCAGCCCTTGCGGCTCCGGGCCGGATGCGTAAGCGACCAGGAACTGCCGCTTGATCGTGAGGCCTTCCACATTCACGATTTCAAAGCTGCTGTCGAGCCTCAGGTCCTTTGCAATTGCCCAGCGCGACACGAATCCGACACCAAGCCCCGCATCGACAGCGGATTTGATGGCTTCGGTCGAATCAAGCTCCATCACGATCTGCAATGACTTCCGCTTTATACCTTGCCGCTGCAGCGCCAATTCAATCACATGTCGTGTGCCGGATCCGCGCTCTCTCATCAGCAGCGGAATCGAGGCGATTTCAGAACAGGAGACTGAAGGACGTTCGGCCCACTCATGTGCGGTGGACGCAATGAGCACCAATTCATCCTCTAGGAAGGGCACAGCTTTTACTTCGCGGCTCCTTGCCGGGCCCTCGATGAATCCCAACGCAATCTTCTGCTTCTCCACTGCTTCAACGATATGTTCCGTGTTTCCGCTCATCAGAGTGGTTTGAACGCGAGGATGCTCCCTCCGAAATTCCCCGAGAAGCCGAGGGAGCACATACTGGGCAATTGTCGTGGACGCGCCAAGCGCGAGTTGCCCAGCATGTTCTCCGCTTAATGCAGCAATCTCGTGCTCGGCATTTAGAAGAAGCTTGCTGACCTTTTCACAATAACCGAGAAGGATGATTCCAGCGCCGGTCAGCGCAATGTGCGCTCCAGCGCGATCAAAGAGCTGAACGCCAAGGTCCTCTTCGAGCGCCTTGATCTGCAGGCTCACCGCAGGCTGCGTGAGATAGAGTTCTTCGGCGGCCTTGCGAAAACTGAGATGTTCCGCGACCGCCCGAAATACCACAAGACGGAAGTTGTCGAGACTCGCCATTGGATGATTAGAACACTTGCTTGCGGGTCCTATCTTCCATCGTGTGATCATTGGCGCGGTAGCCGACGAGAAATCAGAAGCCGTTGAGCCTTGCTTCGGCGAAGCCGCCCCGAAGATTTGCAACATCTTCGAACCCGCTTCCGTGATTCGCCGAAGGACGATAGGGAGGCCGCTCAACCAGACGACCAATCGTCAAAGGGCCAGCGCACACCCAGGTCATGGCCGAAATGAGTAGGTGTACTTGATCGCGAATCGATTCTGGTAAAACTGCGAAGGATTGGTCGCAGCCAGGCTGGCAAACTGCTGGCCGGCGGTGTAGATCACGTACAGATCGCTATCGGGGCGATAGTTCCATCGGAGCCGTACATTGCCGCTCGCTCCTTGCGCATTGGCAGTGTCAATCTGCAGAATCGTCGACAACGAAAGGGACCTGGAGAACGCGTAGTCGGTCTCCAATGCCCCCACCAGAACGGAGAAGTTGCGTTCCGGCAGTTGAAATCGATTCCACTCCGGGCTGACGCTGAATGATAATTTCGGGCTCGGGCGATAGGCAGCCTGCACTGACAGATCATTCAAATTACCGTTGTAGTAACTTCCGAACCGCTCTCTGAATTGGGCGGTTAAACGGCGATCCTGTGGAGTTGCGTACATGAGTTGATGCCTTGACCAGTTATAAACGCCCACCGGAATCTTTACGTTCTTGTAGATGTTGAAGGGCGTTGTGAGCCGCTGCGCAAATACATCGAGAATGTCATCGTCCGTGAAGGAACCATTGTTAAACTCGATGCGAAACGTGTTCAGCCACTCTTGCGTCTGCACAGTGTGGTGAGTGTCAGGAGCATGATTCATGAAGCCTTCGAATTGCACCTCCCGCACGCCGGCCCATTTCGGCCGCGTCTTGATTTCGGCATCCACATAGTCGCAAATGCAATCGGCACGCTCAAGAAATCCGACAGACGGGTTGAAGTTCGGACCGATTTTTCTATGTTCGGCCTGCAAGTTGAGCCAATTGGATTGGAAGTTCAGGTTCGCGGCAAGGTTTGTTTGTCCGCTGGAAAAACCCGGTGTCCGGCTCTGCGCAGCATACCCACCCAGCACGAGATTCTTGAACAACACGAACCTGCCATCCGCGCCAAAGACTTCATTGAAGCTTGCGCCCACTTCCCCAGAGCGCTTGTCGATCCCCATCGCTCCAATATAGGATCCGCTTCCCCAGAGTGACTTCTTCATCCGCAGAACCGCATAGTTGGCCCAGGGGTTCGGCCCGGAAGACCGGGTATCTACATCCATGACTCCTAACTCGAACCCACCGAGTGTGCCTGTAACCTTCGCTCCGCCGTTAATCGGAACCTGCTGCCCGGTAATCGGATCGATCCCTATTTGACGGCTGAAGAAAAGCTGATCCGTGCCACCGATGCCCAGGGGGAAGGAGAAGACGCTCGCGTTCTCCAGGAAGAACTGCCTCTTCTCGGGAAAAAACAATTTGTAGGGAGTGAGATTGAATTGCTGCACGTCCACATCGCTATCTGCGAAGTCCGTGTTGCCGGTGAGATTTGCCACAAGATTCGAACGCAAGCCGATCTTGATATCGACTCCGCCTGTATAGAGGCCGGCGATTCCTGGAGTCAGGCCACTGGCGGTTGCATTGGCAGGCAGATGGTTGAAACCGCTAAGAGCATATGGCTTGGTGATAAACAGGCGCCCGCTGCCGATGCCGCTGATGCCATGCAGTTCACCCGCCTGACTGATCTTATTGGCGCCGAACGTTCTACGCCAGGCGCTCCAGAGGTCTTCCTCGTTCTTGCGGCGAATGAATCGCTTGAAGTTCAGCCCCCAAATGACGTTATTGGAATGCATGAAATTGAGCGTTGAAAACGGAATGGCCACCGTGGCCGTCCATCCGTCTTTCGTGATGCGAGCTTCCGAAGTCCAGACTCCATCCCAACCCGTGTCGCCGTCCTGCGTCTCGCCGGCTTGTTCGTCGGTAATCACAGCGTCTCGCTGTGTGCCGAGAGGGTTGATCTGAAATACATAAGCATTGCGGCGATCGTGTTGCGAGTCGATGACGATTTCAAAATAGTCATCCAACTCCTGCGTCACGTCGCGGCGGAGTTGGGTGGCGACGGGGCCACCTGCTGAAGAATCGTGGCAGGTGATCCCAAAATAAATCTCATTCCGCGAGTACAAAACCCTCACCTCGGTTTTCTCAGTCGCGGGCCGGCCTTCGAAGGGTTCTCTCTGCTTGAAATTGGTAATCGCCGAGGCTTGCTGCCAAAGAGGGTCGTTGACAGTGCCGTCCAGGCGCGGCGCGTGATCGATCCGGACAGCCTCGGCGCTGCGCAGCCCTTCCGTCTCGGCCTGTAAAGGCTGCGCCAGTTGAGGTGTTTCTGCTCCTGCAACATCCTGCACGGCAGCGATGAACATATGGGGAGATTGTCCCAGCGCAATCCGCGCACACAGCACCAAGAGCAATGAGCTCACATGAAGTTTGTAATTCATGGACTTAGCGTGATCCTTGCTCGTCCAGCGTGCCGCCGTAATCCAGGACTGGAGAAATCAAGTCCCTGTATTGAATCGTTCGCAGCACGTGAGTTCCATCCACTTCGTCAAACGTCAGAACCGTTCCAGCATCCGCGACAGAAGCTCCGGCCGGGGCGAAAGCCCACGAGAAGGTCTCCTTCCAATCCTCGCCTTGCAGCCTCAGCACTGAGGAGCCAAACGATACCGGCTGAATCGAATAGTTTCCTGCAGGGCAGATTGTGCCGGAAACCGTGAACCTGAACGGGACATTAACCCGGGTTTGCGCCGTCGCCTGGGTAGTCGTTAAAGCCGCCGCCATCGCCATTGCCGCTGCACAAAGCAAAGACCTGTAAAAAGTGGGTCGCATGTTATGTCCTCCTTTGGACTTCCATTACCTTATGTGGGGTAACTGAAGATCTCCTGAAGAGCGATCAGACGCTTTTCGTCGCGCATGCCAAGAAATGATCTACCCTTGAGTTCGAGGCGGTGTTGCGATGCATGTGCTGATCGTGGAAGACAAGAAAAATCTCGCGCTGATGCTCAAGAAGGGATTGGAAGAGAAGAGTCATTCAGCCGTCGTCGCCTTCGATGGCCGCGACGGCCTTGCGCTTGCGGAGAGCGGAGAGTTCGACGCCATCGTTCTCGATCTAATGTTGCCGGGGATGGATGGCTTCGAGGTTGTCCGCAGGCTTCGATCCGCGAAGAACCGCGTGCCGGTTCTGGTTCTCACCGCCCGCGACACAGTGGGTGATATCGTGGCGACTCTCGACCTCGGCGTTGACGACTATCTCACCAAACCCTTCGCGATGGCCGAGTTCATGGCTCGTTTGCGCGCCGTCGCTCGCAGAGGTCCCGCGGTACGAGGCGTTCGCCTGGAGGTAGCCGATCTGGTACTCGATCCCGCCACCGCTGAAGTGACACGAGGCGGCGCCCTGGTGGCGCTTACCCGCACGGAGTACATGCTTCTTGAATGCCTGATGCGACGCGCAAACCATGTACTCAGCCGCGATTCGATCATCGAGCGCGTTTGGGGCAGCGGCGCCGAAATCGAAGGCAACACACTCGAAGCCTTCATCAAGAGTTTGCGGGCGAAGATCGACAATGACCGGGAGATTAAATTAATCCAGACTGTTCGCGGCGTAGGCTATCGTTTGCAAACCGGAGTCGGACGATGAAGCCACTTCCTGTACGTATTCGGCTCACTGCCTGGTACCTGGTTGTGACTGCGATCGTTTGCGCGATCGGATTCGCAGGAGCTTATCTGAGTATGCGCGAAGCTACGGAACACATGGTCAACAAAGAATTGCGCGCCCGCACTCGAGAGATCGCTCAATTCCTGTTGGATCACAAAGGACTTCACCATGGGACGGAAACTTGGGAAGAGGCATTCGACAAGAGCTCCGGAGTAGAGCCGAGTCACGAGCTCTATCAACTGAAGGATGCGTCGGGTGCATGGCTCTTTCAGGCTCCGGCAATGCGGGCACTTAATATTCCGGCTGGCATGCCCGACAGAAATCGCCCCGAGTACATCGAGACATTGTCGCGCCGTCACGATTCTATTCGCCTCCTCACTGCAACCATTGCAGTGGCGGATCGTGACTACCTCGTCCAGGTCGCTACGATCGTGACGCCTCTCTATGAAGAGCTGGCGCTGTTCAAATGGATCGCGGTATCCACGTTGTTCCTGATCCTCCTTGCATCGGGTTTCGGAGGGTACTGGCTGAGTGGACGCTCCATGAAGCCCGTGCGCGATCTCGCAAACTCTGCACGCCAGATTTCAGAATCGAACCTTGGACTGCGGCTACCCCATCCTCAATCCGACGACGAACTAGGCGAGTTGACGAACGTCTTGAACAACATGTTGTCGCGACTGGAAACAGCATTTACCCGCATCAAGCAGTTCACGGCCGATGCATCGCACGAACTCAGAACGCCGATTGCCGTGATCCGCACAACATCGGAAGTGATTCTCGAACGCCCGCGCTCAGTGGAAGAATACGAAGAAATGGTCGGCCAGATTCTGGTGGAGGCGGAGTTCACAACGGAACTCATAGAGAATCTCCTGACGTTGGCAAGAGCTGATGCAAACCCTGCCCAACTGGAACTGTCACCGGTGGATGCCCGGAGTGCAGTCGAGGAGTTGATCCCCGGTTGGCAGGCGTTGGCGTCCAGGGAAGGTCTCGAATGGTCTACTTCAATCGAGCCTGCACCGATCATGATTTTGGCTGATAGACAATCTCTCAAACGTTTGCTCCTCATCCTCGTAGACAACGCGATCAAATACACACCGCAAGGCGGCACTGTGCATCTCGCACTCCGATCGACCGCAACTCAGGCAGTCTTCGATGTAGCCGACTCCGGGATAGGAATCTTGCCGGAGGATCTTCCTCATATCTTCGAGCGGTTCTACCGCGCCACAAATGCGCGCTACGTCAACTCAGAAGGATCAGGTCTGGGCCTGGCGATGGCCCAATGGATTGTTGAAGCCCATCATGGCAAGCTCGAAGTGCTGGGTGTCTCGGGCCAGGGCACAACCTTCCAACTGAGTCTTTCGCTGCAATTTCAGAATTCAACCAGCCAGCGTGCTGACCCGTAAGAGGAACGGTCCTCGTTGAGCATTCGAACAAGAGTCTTATTGTTTTCCACGATAAGAATATGCAAGATGCACCTTCCTCAACTCCAAGGGTAGTGCGCGGTTCGCATGCTGAACAGGAAGAGTTATTCGGCCTTCAGGAGATTTTCAGCTTCATCTCTTAGCCTCAGCTTCAATGGTCGCGCCGTCTTCGCTTCGAGGGTGGACCAGGAAAAAATGAGGCTTATGAATGCAAAGGTTTCTGTTGGGTGTTGCTTCAGTTCTGATCGCAATTGTGCTTGCGACAGTCATCTATTTGCACTTTGGCAACTTGCCGGTCGCTTTGGCCGATCGAGCTTTTCCCTTCGAAAAGCGTCTGGTTGAAAAGCCCCTGGATGCCCGGATCGATCGGGAGTATCCGCGTAAACCAGGACTCGAAGCAACTGAAGCCAATCTCCAAATGGGCGCCCATGTCTATCGCCAGCAGTGCGCTGCGTGTCAACTCTTTGCGGGAGACCGATTCCTCCGGCAAAAACTAGCTCCCGGCAAAGCGATGTTAACTGCCAAACATGCAAAGGGGAATCGAACTGGAGAGGACTCTGAAGTCTTGCTTAATCGGATAAAGAGTGCCCATCAATCTGCCCCGGTGCCGTGCAACCTCGTCCCGCGTTCTTTAGGCAGACGAACTGTGCGGGCGGCGCAAGTTCCGCGACGCGCTGGGGATGATAGGCCAGATTGGGGAATCGACCGATCGGACATTCGAAACACTCTCCGATCAATTCGAGGTGGCTGGCAGCAAAATCTCCAACAATCGCTTTTCCCTCAGTTGGCAATGAGATTCCGCGCATAGATTTCGTCCGAGGCGAGGATATAGAGGAAAATCATCGCCCCATCCGGAGCCACCTCAAACCAAGTATTGACTGTGCCCGGAAGTCGGTTCAGATCGGAGAGATCAACCGATGGCGAAAGCTGGCCATCCGGAATCGAAATCTTAATGACCTCGGGACGCCCTTCTCGTGTGCAACTGGCGTAGAGGCTACGTGAATCTCGCGACCAAACAAGATCGTTTCCATTGAGCCCTTCTGCAAGCCTTGTCCACTTTTTCTGCTTCTGATCGAAGAGGTAAACCTGTTGATGGTCGGTTCTCAGGGCAGCGATGAAGCGCCCATTCGGTGAAGATCGGGCTGTCGTCAACCCCTCTGAACCCTGAATCGTGTACTCATGTCCCGAAGACAATTCAATTCCGTGAATAGAACAAGTGCCCTGTTCTTCGCATCGGAGGTTTCCATAGTAGATGCTGCGTCCATCCGGGGACCAGGTTGGGGCACCTTGACTATCGGTTCCAGTCGAGGCCTCGTGCATTTCAGAACCGTCCGGCCGAACCAGAAAGATGCGCCAAGGCTGTCCGGTCTGCCGTCCTGTAAACGCGATCCACTTTCCATCAGGCGACCACCTGGGGAGTTCAATTTCCGATAGCGAGACGGGGCTGATGCGCTGTGTGGCACTTCCATCACTGGCTCCCACCCATAACGAGCGTTCGGGCATCCGCACATATGCGATGAGTTTTCCATCCGGCGCAAAATTCACATCAAGTCCATCGACTCCAGGCAGGAAAGGACGGAAGCCGTGAGACTTCAGATCGAAGCGCATGAGCTCGTAGCGGATGAGAGAAGATCGGACGATGAACAGTCTTTGCGCGAGTGGATCTCGCTCGACTTCAAATGGCTGGCTCGGTTCGTGAGACACTTCGGTCAATTGAAAGCGAGGCTTTAACAGGCTGCGCGTTTTTGCGAGAAGCAGAATTCTGTTGTCCTGATTCTCCGTGTTTGCAATGAACGAGGAGTCCTGGTCATCGATAGGAGAGGAAATCTGAGTGCAGCAGTCCTTCATGCTGGGGATTTGCAATGAGGTGATCGAATCAATGGCATTGGAGCCGGTTTCGGCCCAGTCCAGTTCCCAGAGGGTGCTTTCCTGCTTTTCGGTGTTGCGGAGCCGGAACAGGAGTCGCTTTCCATCCAAGGACCAATGAAGATTCTGGGGAACTTCTGCAAAAGTCTGTAGCAAGCGAGGGGCATTCCCTGCGGGATCGGTAAGGTAGATTGAATTGCCGGATGCGAACGCAATCTGGCCTCCTTCCGGGGACCATGCCGCTGAATGACAGAGAAAATTGCCGACACGTTGCGGAATCCCACCATTGAGCGGAACCCCCCATATTGCCCGTTCCTTCTCCTCCCCATCCGATGTAATGACAAGAAGCCTGGAACCATCGGGCGAGATGGCTACAGGAAGAGGGAATGGAAATGGAGTTCGAACCTCGCGGCTCTGACCTCCCGTGACGGGCATCGAAGCTATGAAGCTTCTGCCGTCTTTGCGTTCGGTGAAGTAGAGGAACCTTCCGTCTGTGACCAGTCCCCGAATTGGCACTCCGTCGTTGGTGAGTTGGACCTCATCCGAGAGATGGAGAGGTGGTAAAGGAAGTAAAGGAAGGTGACTCCGCACAGCCGCAACAACGAGGACAACAAGCAGTAAGACTCCCGCCGGAATCAAAAGCCAGCGAACTGCCCTCCCCCATCTTCCCGGAATTCTGGCAGGAATCTCACTGCCAGACTCCGCAAGCCGAACTGGTCCGTCTAAGCGATGCTTGTCGCCGTCGTCCTCCGGGCTAGACACCTCGGCAACTTCAGTAGAGTCGTCTTCAAAGGTGTCGTTCGAAACCCCTGCGCTCTCCAGCCACTTGGCTACCTCTGCCGTATATGCAAAGACCGCGCTGCGGTAACCGCCGGGAAGGCGGTGAACGGGCAGCCCTCGGGTCTTTTCCCAGCGCATCGCCGTTCGAACGTCCTTGCCGATGTACGCGGCTATCTCTTTCCAGGAATCGAGACGGGCCCCAGCGGTCTCCATATGCGCAATCGCCTTTGGCTATCACTTTACCACGGGGAATCCGCTTCCAGTGTTCGCAAATGTCGCCTCCTGTCGCCTCATGCCCGGATGTAAAGCGACCTGGATTCGATACAAAGGATGACAGCGCCCAACACCCAGAGAAAGCCTCTTCGCGGTAGCAGAAAAGGCCTTCATCATCAAGGAGATGCCATGAAATACCGAAGTGTGGTTAGTGAGACTATTGTGCTCGTTTTTTCCGTTGCTGCGCTCTTTTTCACAGTCGATGCCCCGGCGGCCAATGCTCAAGCCCACGAGCGTCATGAGCAGGAACGCGCCGCTTCTGCTGAAATCAAGGCGGTCAGTGGCGGCACTACCTTCAACATCTCCGCCCCCTTCGACAAAGTCTTTTCCGAGATCGTCCGCTACATCAACACCAATGGTTTGACCGTCAACAAAGCTGACAAGGACACCGGGTTCATCGGGACGGAACTTGAAATCAGCAAGGGGCATCATCAGACCGGTACAAACTATCAGGTCATCGTCATCAAGACAGATGACTCCCACACCACGCTGCGCGCAGCCGTTCTAACGAGGAAGCGCTACAACTTCCTTCAACCGGACCCGTTGGATGATCCGAAAGTGGACGATAAGCAGACCGCGGACTTCGCTACCAAGTTGAAGACCGCACTGGGGCCGATCCAGACCTCAGCCTCGGAATAGAAGACGCCTGTGTGCGGAGATGCCGACCGCATTCAACCAACCTTCCCAATAGGTCGCGCCCAACGAAGGAGATCGAATCATGAGAAATAGCATGTGCTCGCTGATTTTGCTTGCGCTGCTCGTGGGTTGTAGTGGACGAAAGACTTTGAACGAAAGCCTCGCAAAAACTCTCCTTGAAGAGCGATTTCAGACCGAGGAAGGTGGCGGGGCATTCAAAGGCGAAAGAATGGATTACCCGCAAATTCAGGACCATTATGGGGACGTGGTCACTACCAATTACTCTGATCCGGCCCTTGCCAACGCCATTGGAAATCCGGCCATCATGGCCCAGCTGATCCACCACGGTTTCCTATCTCAAACAAGCCAGACAAGGAACTATGTGGTTCCGCAGCACCTGACAGGAAGCATCACAGGAGAGAGCGCCTGGTATCTTCTACCGGGAGCCGGGGATACCCTGGATGCGCACTTAAGCACCTCAAAAAACATAGTCTCCGGGTCCTGGACTCTTCAGCGCGCAAACATTCACTGCACTGGCGGCTCGATCAGCGGATACCTCGCGATGGACGACAATTCAGTTTGGCTCACCTTCTCAGGAGGCGGCTACCGCGACATGGGTGTAAGTTTTCCTTGTTATCCAGGAATTCTCCGATACAGGATGCAACCGACCTTAGCAGGCAGCACGGTCCAAATAAACGGATCGAGCCAGATGCCGGAATATCGAATGAACCTGTCCGGAGACAGCCCACAGGAACTAGCGGTTACCTGGTACAGATACGAATGGACCGGCAAGGAGAAGGCACTCTGCCCCGTGCAGGCCCGGAACGCATGCGACATTGGCAAGTTGAAGGTTGAATCCGTCAACGGCCTTGTCCTGCAGGGCACAGAAACTCAGGCATCCGCAACCTTCAAATACCGAACCGTCCACAGCGAATTCGGAAAGATTGTCACAGGTGGCCAGGATGAGAGTGAGGGGACTGGAACAGTCCAATTCACTAAGAAACCGGATGGGACCTGGACCGTAAGCGGAATACACTTCCAAGACCACATTTGACGTCTCAATCCGCTGGCGTACTGGATCAGAATGCAATGCTTCGTAGACCGCTGCTGGAACAGGAGAAAGATTCATGTTCACTGCATTGAAGAATCGTTCACACTCGTTTTGTCTCTGCCTGCTGCTGGTGCTTTCTGGAGCGGTTCTGTCGCAGACTCCTCCGAAAGCGCCTTCTTTAGGCAGGCTTTTCACTGACAGATGGCAAGCATACTTTCCGGCGCATCCCAAGGATATAGACAATCAAGGAAGACCAATCCTATTCCACTACATTCGATTCCTTTCGAGTAACAATCTCGAACTGCACGATGTATATCAGGGCGGAGAGGATATATCCCATGGAACTTATCGCATAGATAGCGCTAGCAGGATTCACATTGCCATCAAGTCTCTAAATGAGGACCTAGCCGTGACTGTCAAAGGTCCTTCCTTGATGACATGGAAAGACCCTCGCGGCGATGAGTGGTATCTCACAAGGTGCATTAACTCTGACTGCCGCGACGAAACCTCTGAGCCGGAAGAAGCACGAACCGGACCGAACGCGGCTATTCGTAAAATCGACTTCCGCAACTTCGACTACGCGACAGACGCTTGTCCCGAGGTTGGTACTCGGGGAACTATACATGTCACGAATGGCTGGTTCACTTATCACAAAAGACAATCGGATGAAGCTAGCTTCGCTATACCAAGCACGGAAACCGCGATAGTGTACGCTCCGTTCTTTGACCCAAGCTCTGACGAGGCCGTCGTCACTGCCAAATGCTACATGGAAAAATCAACCAGCTTCTCCTCGGAGTACTTCTTCTTCTCTGCCAGCGGCAATCATGCGCAACTCATAGGGCATTTAACGGAGCAAATGCTCGCGCAGGAGGCCAAACGAGTTTTCCCAGATTACCTGATATTCGAGGGACGAACTGTTAGCGTCGAATACGGGAGAATTACCATTTCATTTACCGCGGGCAAGGCACGTTGTTGCCAGGACAGAGAGATAACTCTCAGTTACGTATGGCAAAATGGCCGGCTAGTAAATCAAGGTGCTGGGATGGGCGGGTTGAATTCATCATCTCTAAAACGGACTGCCGGGCCAAGCATCTCCGGGAAGGTACTGCGACGATATGAACTGTCCGGCGACCCTGTGGTTGAGATAGTGAATGCATCCGGAAAGTTCCTGCTGAGGCCGTACGGCATTATTGCTTCGGAGCCCTTCACCCGGCCACTGAAACTAGCATGGAATACCATCGCGACAAAGACCCCCGTGGGGGAAAGAATAGTCGGCAAGGACTGCACCGTCGAGGAAACTTCGAAAGCGACGTCGAAGATCGCCTTG
>Ga0302265_1001845_pt1 | contig 11989 bp, 6 predicted proteins | sample III_Bog_E1_1_FD_194556 | JGI IMG/M metagenome (GOLD analysis project Ga0302265, IMG submission 194556) | Peat permafrost microbial communities from Stordalen Mire near Abisko, Sweden - III_Bog_E1_1 | ecosystem: Environmental > Terrestrial > Soil > Wetlands > Peat | place: Sweden: Abisko...
ACAGGATTGTTTTGCAAAATATTCACCAAACATTATTGAATAAAAGATTTGTTGATGTTGTTGGAGTGTTACAAAAATAACTATATCCATCTGGAAAAGTAAATTTTGTTTTAGAGGCAATCCTTTACGATTTTCTACACTAATATATAGGAAAGCTAGAAAATTTATGCTATTTTTAGCCTAATAGCGCGATCTTAAGTGATATCATTATTGCTGTTTATCTATTTGAAGGGCTCGTATAGAGTATAAATCACCTCAATGAGTAACTGAGCAATACCAGTTTAGACAAGAATCTTCTGGACTTGTAGAATTGGGCTATTTCCTGACGATTAAATTTCTTGATATTAAGTTCCATATATCTTGCCTGTGAGTAGCTTTAAAACTGAGATGAAGGAAACAAGTAAATCTTAGTTGAGAGACATGAACATGGTTTTCCAATCGATGGATGGATCATTTTTCTTTTTCTTGAGTTCTGTTGATAGAATTTCCACTACTTTAACGAAGGCTTATTGAGAAGAAAGGACGTATGCGACATCCCGAATGGTTTACTCGGAAACTCTGACGATAATAAAACTATCTTCGGAAAGTTGTTAAACTGCCTTAAAGTCAATTTTCTTAATGTTTGAGTCAAAATATTTGACTACCTCATTGACATTTTCATTGCTGGAAATCATTTCTCCTCTTTCAAGAAGTTTATTTGTGTCTTCAGATACTCCACAAATCAAATTTACCAACCCTTAGCTCTTAAAGCCTCCGTTTTCAATTTGTTACTTGGATAATATCTCAACTTAAAATTCTTAGAAAGTCAAGATTTGACCTGTTACAATATTTCTCGCATTGAAAGAATTACATCTTTATGGTCCGAATTCGTTGCCTTCTTTAGGTATCAATTCCCAAAAGCATTCATAACTTACGCTTTACTAATCAGAATTCTTAAGTTCCTTTAAGTAATATTTATTTTGGGCCAAAGTTGAAGCAATCAAACCTTTATTTTTGGTGTGCTGAAAATAAACAATGTCGTGAGATTTTATCTTCTCTTTTTTTTGTGAATCCTAGTATCGGCAGTGCTGGATAAATTTCCAAAGACATTTACTCTTATTTTCATTAATGACATTTATTCTCCTACTTTTAGGCTTTTTTATTGAGGGTCTGCAATTCGCATATTCATAGCCTTCATCACCTTCCTGAAAAGTGGCTACTTCATACGGACTATCAAAGATGATAGAGGTCTCAGTATCTGGAAAATTCATATAGCAATCTGATTTTATATGATGAATTCTGAGGCAGTCATTATAATAGATTTTGTTTCCCTCATTCTCATATGACCGATGAGAAATAATTTTGAAAATTAAATAACTTGATAAATCCTTAGCCAACTATAATTTAAAGGCTCCTTCTCCAATATCTGCAGCCTTTAAGACTCCGCAAAGATATTATCCTGATTAAATATGTTTGAAGACTACTTCTGATCCATAAGTGACATAGACCTGTTCTGGATGCTCTTTATCATTAAATTTGCTCTCGAGAGTATTCTTTAGCTGATTGATTTACTATCTGGCTCTCTCTTTGAGGGCATCATACTGTTGTGGTCTAGATATTTAGAGGCAAATACTGAAGATTCTCCTCAGATTGGAGTTGATCATGAAGATCAAAGTTGCTTTTGGGGAGGATCTGGAAGAGCGACTCCCGATAGAAATTAACATCACTATATTCGAGATAAGTCTGATAATAAACATTGGGGTCTGTAAATCTTGAATAAGATGATGAGTACCCTTTGGAAATGATCAAACCTTTAGTTTCTTTATCCTGATTAGTGCTGACCCCGTGAATTCGAATGATGTCTCCCCACTTAAGGGTTTATTCTTCTTATGACATTTGTGCGAAGATATCTTGAAAAAATAAAATATAAATTATGTAGATATGTTTTCAAAAATAAAAAATATCTAATTGGCATGGATACCTTTTAAAAATTAATTTTTTACTGCATTAAAAATCAAATTCACCGGAAGTGATTGATTCAAATAGATTTTTATTTTATTTGAAGGAGAAATGGGTGCTTTAGAATGTCTTAGGCCGTCATTCTTTATTGAGGGTTCCTTTTTATCAGTCGCTCAATGAAAGTTATAGAAGTCTTTGAAAGATGAGAAGGAAACTCAAGGGCTGTTGATTCAACCTAAATACAAAAATAATTACATTTATAATCCTTTTCATCGTTTATTTTCGACTCACGTGGTAGAACGGCGCTTTTCCCACCAGTAATTCGTAGGCCAATACTCCAAGACACCACAAATCTACAGACATATCATATTCTTCTCCTTAGAGAATTTAAGGAGCGACATAATCAAACGTCCCACAGTATGTCTTCCTTCTTTCCGTACAGATGGCAGCCCATCCGAAATCACAAAGTTTACCTACCCCGTTGGACATAACAATATTTTCAGGTTTAATATCTCTATGAGCAATTCCTTGTGCGTGTAAATACTTAACTCCCTCAGCAAGATGTTTCAATTTTACTGCAGCTTCAAGCTAGCCTAAATTTTTACTCTTACTCTTTTTAAGTTGGCTGAACAGAGTGCCCTCTTCCATATACTCCAAAATCAGATAGAAATACTCTTAATCATGAAAGAAACCATAGAGCTGCAGAATGTTTTCGTGATCACAATAACTTTGAATTTTGATTTCTTGAATAAATTGATCAACTAAACAGTTTTCTTTGATGACTTATTTACTCATTTTTTTCAGCGCATAGATTGTTTTTGTTGCTTTATGAATCACTTGGTATACGACTCCAAATTTTCCCTATCCTAAAGATCTTTGCACCTAAAAATCCTTTATAAAATGCATTTGCTTGATATTTTTGAGTTCAGGGGACCCATTGTCTTTGCTCTTTTGATTCGCATTATTGGATTTAGCCTCAGTGATAAGTTTTGAAGATATATGATCACTTTTTGTGAGTACTTAATCATGGCATGACTTGTATTGCTCATGGTCATGAGAATTTTTTAGTCCAGGTGGTTTTTTACTCAATTTTTTCTCACTCTCAATTTTGACTTCTGTTGTTTACTTTGTTTCAAGCTTTTCGATTTTGGCGTTAAAGTGGGTTTGAATACATTTTTTAATTGCCTCATCTTATTTTTTAAATGGAACCTTTTCTTATTTTTCCGCGCATTCTTTTAGTAGTATTTTTTCCTTTATTCGAGTGAATGACTTGTCGTTTTTACTTTTATTGTTATTATCAAGAGGAGATTTATTAAACTGGTCAAAGGTTTCCCTCAAACTTTATTTAAAGTGTTTACTGGTCAGGCTTCCAGATGACAGTTCTTCCTGTTTTTTGTGATAATCATAATCTTTTTTATCAAATTTTTAAAGCTAAGTAAATGTCTTCATTGTCTATGTAATAATGGCACCAGACAATTTTTTAAGCTCATTTATTAATTTTTATTTTTTATCTATTTTTTGCATAATTTTATTGTAGTTAGCATCACTATTCTGAATGTTTTTCGTTGAATCATGACCTCCATTTTAATGTTTAACTGGATGAATTTTTCTAGAATCAAAATTACATTCAGGCAAAGAGGTTTTCTTCGACATTTTTGGTTCAGTGCAACTATCTTTGGGAGAATTTATGGTAAATGAGGAAGTCACTGTACTCCTAAGAAAGCTTTAAAATTTTTAGTTCTTCTCTGATTAATATTTTCTTGTTGTTGATTCAATGGTGGTTCTTAGACTGCCTTCCTTACTTTGTGCATTCTTGATACTTTTCGAAAAATCAACATCAGATTCTTCTTATCTGTTAGCATTTGTTTTCCTATGCTATTTGATAGGAGTTTTTTATTGTTTACTGTGATCTACTCCTGTTGGAGGAATGATGATTTTGTTTTGCATTAATAAAGTTGGGCTTTTCATTATTTTGTTGCAAAAGATAAAAATAATTTCAGTATCGATTTCAATCAACTCACTTATAATTAAAAGGTTATTTTTCATACAATTAAGGGATATACCATCGAAAAACACATCATATGTCCACCTTTATTGACGGAAAGCAATCATAAAATAAGATCAGTTGGTTTATTAAATATCAACACGTCAATGAGATAAGGATCGACAAATGATAATCTTAATGATCAAAGTAATGCTTTATGAAGATTTATTAAATTGTTTATTTTTTATAAACTCACTGACTTTTTGCGTTTTTTTGCACTATGAAGCCTTGTAGAGATAATATGCTATTTATTCCCATATTCTAAGTTGTATCTTTCAATCCAATTGATCTTATATAATTTGACCCCATTAATTTTCCTCAATAAATATAATCCTGATTTCATTTATCAGTACTCATATATAATCATAATGTCAAGATTTACTAAAGAGGAGCATTAAAAATTTCTCCGAGACCTTTAAAATATAAGTTTGGACTCTGATAGTTAATTATAGCAAAGTTTTTGCGAAAAGTAGCGTGTGCGCATCTAGACAGAGATAAAATCAATTCGTACAAACAAAGATAACAATTTGATTCTTGATGAATTAAAACGAAACATCCAGCAATAGGAGGATATGATAACCGAATATGAAAAAGACATGGGTGAATTGCAGCAAATCACAAAAAATGAAACGAAAAATGTTATTGACGAAAAGATTATTAACTAAATTAAAACTAAAGTGGCGCAGCATAATAACCAAAGCGTATTGAAACTTGCAGATTAACAGTATAATCTGTCTGTAATGCAACAATCACAAGTCGAGAAGGCAAACATCACCAATAGAAGCTTTTATAAAAGAAACACCATCATCACCCAGCAAATACAGAAAGAGGAAGAAGCGATTAAAAAGAAGATTGATACTGCCAATAATTAAAGATAACAGCTATCAATGTAGCAAGAAGATAAACTATCAATGAAATATTAAATGGAGTTTCTCTCCAATTTATTTTCTGAAAGACTTGTACGGCCGAAACTTAAAAGATTTGTTCAAAATGATGCCAAAATACAATTGTCTTCCACAAAGATTAGAAATACCTTCACTAATCTGACACCTCAAATAGTCAACTAAGCTAATATATTGCCAAAAAATGCTCCATAAATTGCCTTAAAGGAACTGAAATCAAAAAAAAGAAAGCTATTAAAGTCTAGCTCAGTATCTGAAGTAAAAGTAGTTTCAAAAAAGATACTTAAAAATATATAATTATTTGAATAGATACCTGTAAATTAATAAGTCAGGAAAGGAGATGTTCATCAACAAAATTTATAGCAAATTTTTCTTGATTATATCTCCTACATCAGTAAATTTATTGGATAAATTGAGAGAATTAGCCAAGATTACAGTCCCAAATTTCTTAAATATCTCTAAGAAGGTTAAAAAAATGTAAATTATGAATATGAGAGTGGAAGTTAAGTGTTAAAAAAGTAAAAGCTACTTTGTTAGGTGGCTTCCATATAACGAGCATAATATTTCAAATAATTAAAGTTTACTTTTGAATCAATAACGAGTTTAAAAGGCATCTAAAAGTTCATTAATATTTAAGATGCAGAGTTGCAATTTAACGCTATTTCTTTAATAACACCACTTGAGAATTGTACAAAGCTCATTCAACTCAATTTATCAAATAACAAATTGAAGGATATTAGCGTCATTTCATCCTTATCTTGGCTTAGACTTCTTAATATCGAACGAAACGGTGTCCGACAATTAAACACAAACTGCAAATCTTTATAAGTCGTTTATGCAGGGCATAACTTTATTGAGGACATCAATTTAAATCAATGCAAATATCTGAGAATTTTAATACTAAACAATAACAAGTTAAATTAATTGCCTTAACTCAAGTTGTACAACCTCGAGGAGCTCAATCTTAGCCGAAATCAACTTAAAAGTATTAAAAACATGAAGGATCTTATCTTGTTAAAAAAACTAAATCTTTCTAATAACCGCATAGAGGAGATCACTGAGAATATAATATATTTGTATTTAAACGAGCTTAATTTATCAAATAACTATTTCAATAAGCTTAATCTCTTATTTCTGCCTTGCCTTTAAAGATTATATCTCAATAATAATAGATTGGTTGGTCGGTGCTGCAAAGATTTCTACCTGCCCAACTTGAAATAACTAAATGTTGATGAAAATCGCCTGTAAGGGTTTTCCTTAATTTGGTAGATGATTCTCTACAGCCGAAATGTGTAAATAATAAAATACAACAATAATGAATATTTTTTGAATTTACGTGAAAAGATCCGTGAGATATACTAATACATTATATACAAATACATGCCTAACATTAAAATAATAAACGAGTCAAACCTGGACATTGGTATCAAGAAATACCTATAATAAAATTATGATATCTATTACAATAGCATCGAGTTTTTCAACTCCAATAGTAATATCATTAAGTATATTGAAAACAGCATTAAATTCATCCTCCAGTAGTTTAACTTTGGCAGTCAACTATAAACAAATAAAAACAGCTTTACCAGATAGAAGGAATACATCTATTATCAATCAATTCATAAGATTAATAGACTCAAACATATTATTCAGTTTGTCAATCAGTATTCCAGCAAGAAAAATAGCATTTTGTCAGTCAATTCATCTCTTTTCTATCACTATGACCAATTTTAACTTCATAAACGAAATCTTTATCATCGCATGAGAACTTTAATAGTGAAATACAAATATAAGAAATATTTGAGAATGAAGTATTTTATTAAGAATAAATCCATTATTGCTGAAAATATTTAATTTTTGCTAAAAATGCATAATATTTCTGAAATTAAAAAGAATGTGAGAAAATTCAAAATGCTATTGAGTAAAATGAACTAAAATCAAGCGGCAACCAAGATTCAAAAGGTGTGGAGAGGATATATTAGAAGGAAAATATATAAAAAAATTAAAGGATTAGGGAAAAAACGCAAAGAGACCAGTGAAGATGAAGAGGAGGTCGATACAGATTTTTTCAATGGATAACTATAAAAATATGAATTTAATTTAGATATAGAAGGAGTCAACTTTGAGGACGTCATCATCAGACCGGAAGTGTTTTAAATGCTAAATGCAAAACAAAAGAATGAAATGAATAGAGTAAAAAAATCATAGAGCAAGTAAGGCAAATAGAAGGAGAAGGATCCAATAATGATGAATAATTTCCTTGAAAGTCAAAGGAAATTTAAATAAAAAAAGCAAGAGCAGGAATTAACTCCGGAGGAAAAGATGATGAAAGAGTGGAGAATTACTAATCCGGCGTTACTTAAAACTTTACAGTATAAAAATCAAAAGCGGACGCAGGTCCGGAATAAGGAACTTTAAAAAATGATGACTGCATCAGAAAGATTTGAAAAGTTTAAAAAATCAAATAAATGATGAATAACTGTTTTGAAGGTTTACGTTTTTTAAAAGAATATTATTTGGTAAATTAGTTAAACAAATATATCATTGTTTTTGAAAGCCACATCTGCTATATGATGAAACTCTAACCATATTCCGTGGATTGAAAGGATTGTTCATAAATATTTATAGAAGAATAATGACCTAAATTATATACATTTTGCTATCAAAATAATTTATTGAAGCAAAAATTGTTTACACTCAAAAGATTATTGGTGTTGATGAGACATGCAAGTTCAGATTGTCCATTATCCTTCTTTGAAATGGAATATTTAATTCTATTTCGGGTTTTTTATTGATTATACTATAGTTCTTCTAATGCCCCAATTAAAAAAAAGCGTCTCTTAGTGGATAGCCAGCGCAAAACAACGCGGCCGATATATATTTTTTTATGAAGAGAAAGTGCTAGATCTCACTTAGTTTATATCCATACACCCTGGAGGAGAAAAAGCACTCACCAATTATCTATACAAGGATATCACTGATATTGTGTTTTCGGTCTTTCCGCATAAGAAGGAGCAGACTGGTAATACACTTTTAAAATATGTTGTAGGAGTCATACCTTAAAACTCAACAAATAAACGCTTAAGGAGTTAAAAAAGCATTACTAAAATCGAAGGAAGCAATGGAAAATAAAAGAAAAAAGTGTGCTTTGTGAAGAAACAATCCTAAAACGATGCCAATCTCAACCAGAAAAAACCAGAGGTAGCAAATAAGCCCCATAAAAAGATGAGTTAGGATCCTAAAAAATCAACGAAAACATCAGAGCAAAGCAAAAAAGAAGGTAAATCTAAACATAAGCACTTAACTGTTTCCATCAAAATAATAGAAGATGAAGTAACTGATGACTCAAACAAAACCCTAGCACAAGATAAAGGTGAGAAATCGAAAAAATCATAGGACACTACATTTAGCGACGCAATCCTTAACGATTAGATGTAGGAATAAAAGCCAATTTTCTTAGTACCAGTACTCATGGTTCGTCATATGACTGAACTGTGAGGAATTCATTTAAATGATATAAATTATATATCAATTATCCCAATTTCCATAAATTGCTGTTAAGAATTTAGTCGTTATAGATATAATATTTCAAATGGGACTTAACGGATCAAGAGTCATACAGATCAAAAATGTCCAAGAACATCTTAATCAGCGCGAGACCCTCGGTTGGAAATGTAAATTATATCTTATTTAGAGTGCCCTATTTATGGACAACTAGAATGCGTCAAGTACAAGGGCATGGAGTTTAACATTGCATCAAGCATTAACGAAGAAACTCCTCACCCCATGTCCCTTCATTATTTGGTTATGCCCAATCGACTTCTTTTTCCTGATTTCACGCTCCTTGAAGATATAAGCCCTGGATCACTAATATAGCTGCTTGAAATAATCAAGGGCATCAGTGAAATGGCCAATTAGGGGGGATAAATTGGAGTTGGGCGTCAAAGAATAGCCTACCGTGACCGGTGGGGAGTTGTTGGATAAAAGGATATTAATTGGACTTATCAACAGATTTTTGAAGAAAATGTGATTTAGGGAGTTTACTTTTCTCCTCAGCAAATGATTGCTTTTTCTCAAAATCGCCAAAACCCAAAATATGATATTTCTAAAGCAGACGTGTTTGCTTTGGGCCTAATTCTAGTCGAAATCATTTTTGGATAAGACATTTCTAACATATATGACTATGAAGCCTTCGAAATCAGACTTAATCCACTTCTTTAAAAACTACAGAGGATAAAAGAGGAGTTCGGAGATGAGGTGGCCAGCTTGTTTATTGGAATGCTTTAAATTGAATAGGAAGATAGACTCGATTTTAATGAAATTTTGACTATGGTAACTGGAATGCTAAATTAATTGACCTTCCAGCAGCAAAGGGGAGTCGGTAATATGCTTAACTCCAATAATAGTCAAAGAAATCTTGAACTTTCAAGAGGAAATCGAACACCAGGAAGAGCTCAAGTCACAACTAACCCTTACATTAGCAAAACTCCTAAAAATGATAAAGGAAAGTATAGGAATGACGTTTCTCCCTTCAGAGGAAGATTTGGTGGTGCTGTTAAAAATAACAGTACTACTGACCGCTTGAGAAAAACTCCAGAGAGGGCTCAGTAGAGTCGTTCCCCGATGCGCAGGAACATGCAAATAAATACCAGAGGTGACCGATCGACATTTGGTGGTCATGGAAAAGAAATGGATTTCCAGTCGATTCACGGAGTGAGTCCTCTCGGTCGCAGATGATGATAGTGCAAATCAATGATTATATATCATTTTAATATGAATAAGCAGATATTATTCAATCATTAATAATAATTAAAATTACTCGAAAAATCGAGATTGCCATGGACCACTAACTTCGCGATTTAGAAGATATGCACTCTCCACAAGAACAGTTCTAGCTTAAAAATGATCTTTAAAACATCGAAGGAGGAGAGGATGGAGTTCATTTACAGTTTGAGGAAGGATAGAATCCATTCAGCTATTACCATGAAGAACATGAAAGAGGTGGGCACTCATCAGAGGATTAGGGAACTTAAAATTATAACAAATTGCATTCAAATTTATAGCCATAGCATCAAAATCACTTAAATTTTCCAGATGCTGTGGATCCCTTAGAGGATGAATAGCCTATAATAGAAGGTGATGATAAGCTTGCTAACCATAGTCCTCTCATATTAAGCCCTTCTCATCTAGTCTAGCAAAAATAATTAGAAGGAGTAGCTATAAATTACAATCCATTGGTGAGTCCTAAGCTAAGGCAGGAATTGGAAATTGATGCAACAAAAGTAGTCAAGATCGAAGTCGACACAAATCAGTAGATGAGTTCAAGTGATGCTGACTACAGAAATGAGTTAAATAGCGATATAACAGAAGTGAAAAACAGCTACAAGGCAAGCAAGAAGAAAATGAAAATATTCGATACAGTTAAAGAAGACAAACCACTTTAAAAAGTTAATCTAAATAAAACCTACGTCCCTCCTCCAAAGACCAACAGTTAAAAATAACTATAAATCGATGAAATTCGCATGCTGATCAAAATGGCTTTTTAAAAGAAGAAAGCAAACTACGCAATGCTCAAAGAATGGGATCGCAAAAGGGCTTAAAATTTAGCCCTGCATGGACGAATAATTGAACTCCTACAAAATGAAGTTGACATCCGCATTAAGTCGTCTCTTTAAAACTTTTAATACTACCAAACATTTTTCTGTTAAAAGGTTAAGCAGTAGTAGAAATACGCATCTTCTCCAGTAATTAATACTCGCTATGCCCTGCAAAATAACGCTCTCAGCAAAAACGTATACATTAACTGTAGTGTCATTCTGAACTCACTTTGTGATGAGAACACCAATCGCTGTAAAAAGATTAACAACTTCATCCTTTTGGTTCGCACTAATATTTTAAAAGATTTAACAGAAAATCACCTGAATAGCAGTCAAAAGTAATTGCTGACAATTCGATAAAAAATATCCTGCTTGAAATCATCACTCAAGAAATACAACACTTAAACTTAAGAGAAAGCCAATGAACTTGCCAATCTTTTCAGCGAACAGTCTGTTATTACCACCAATAAACTAGAGAAAGACTTTTACCGAACACAACTCTCTTTTTTAAGGAAGGCTCTTCAGCAAATTGAAGTGCAAACGAAACTAGGCTAGTCGTGCTTATAGTACTACCACACTGCCATTCAGTAGTAGTTAAAGCGAAGCCAAGTGATTCGAGAGGCGATAGTGATATACGCTCAAGGACTAAAGCAGGCGTACAATCTCTAAATGTAATGTGACGAATTGGAGCAAACATGCAAACATTAATAAATTAAACAAATTGAATAGTTTTATTCACTTGATGAGATGTTTGACTAAAGGACCATTGAGCTTTTTAAATTTAAGAACAACATTAAGACCAGTGGAGGAATCAGTTTGGATCTGTTCACTAATTACATCAATAAGTACTTATAAGTTAAAGTAGATTTAACTATGACTATTTCGACTCCAGAGTTATTCTGCTCAAATAGTTTTACGTTAAAAGCAGCACCACGGGCAAAAGCAAAGAAACAGTCGAAGAAAATTGTTACTTGGCTATAACCGTGGATAACTTTTTGCATATGTTCTTCAATTGGAGTAAAAGTGGATACAATAAGCCAGACATTACCATCAAAATAAATCAGAAGTGCCTGGAGGTAAAAGTAATGAAGGATGAATTCGTTGACATCATCAAGAAGGAGGAAAGGCGCAACTCAATGATGAGTTATTTCTGGGACAACAAGATAGAAAAGATTTATAGAATCAAGTTCAGCAAGAAAGATAACAAGGAGGAGTTTATGGATTACATCAGCAAACTTATGGCAGACAACTATTGATGGCTTTATATTTCAAAAACAATTAGCATTAATAAATACTCATTATGCAACGATCAGATTCGAAAAATGGCGAAGCCATATTAGCTTCTGATCCACTGGCAGCCCAAAGTCTGTTTTTGCCGAATTGTAAACTAACTTAACTACAAGGGTGTCTTTATAGAAATCGAATTGCGTTGCAATCTAAGTTACCTATTTGCTAGGAATATACATCGTATTTTTTGATTTGAGAGTTCGATAGGAGTAAACTCCATC
>Ga0302265_1001850_pt1 | contig 11962 bp, 9 predicted proteins | sample III_Bog_E1_1_FD_194556 | JGI IMG/M metagenome (GOLD analysis project Ga0302265, IMG submission 194556) | Peat permafrost microbial communities from Stordalen Mire near Abisko, Sweden - III_Bog_E1_1 | ecosystem: Environmental > Terrestrial > Soil > Wetlands > Peat | place: Sweden: Abisko...
CGCCGGACATCCCCAATCATAAGTGGCCGGGCCAGCCGAAGCCAGCGAAAGACTATGTCGAATTTCAAGCCTGACTTTCCTGCGGGTCGCCGCGAACCAATCCGCCAGCGCCTTGAGGTTGCCGCGTGGTTGCGGACGTTGCCTCGCCGCGCTTCCAATCTCCAGATCGAAAACCGCACCCTCGGAATTTTCAGGCCGGCGCTTAAAAAATTCCCCGGCGCTTGCTCATGGCAGCGGCGGGCGCGGATTTTCCCCGGCCTTGGCTGACGGATGGTTTTTTTTGAATATGTAGAAGGGCTGGGTTTGCAGCGCCCAAGCTTCCGGGAAAAATTTGATGCGCACGGGTGTCGGCGGTAAAACGGCGGACAATTCAAATTGGCGGTGGAATTCAGCCGCCTGTTGGGAGGTGAAAAAATCAACCCACTCCCCCTTGTCTAGGGTAATAATCTTGGGATATCTGGAAATGATGACATCGTAACTGTCCAGATTCAGCGTCTCGCCCCAATACCAAAAAGTTTTATTGGTGGTGTTTAAGTCCAGATAGCAGGTGGCGCAGGCCAGCACCTTGTCGTCCGGTCCAATGCGCCGGTTGAGCGCGGCGATTACCGCCTTCGAAACCGGCAGGCTGAAGCTGGAGGTCACGCCTCTGGAGGTGGCAATCAGGCCGACGTAACAAACGGCCGACATCTCCAGCAACACGCCGCCAAAAAATAAGCACAGAAAAAGACCCCAAAGGTTGCTGGTGACGTAGCGTTGCAGGCAGGCGGCCCACTCTTTGCAGGCCAAAACAAACCAGATGCAGAGCAGTCCCCAAAAATGGATGATATATGGGCCGGCATAGAATTCCCAGCAGCGGCAGCGCCAGATCAGGAGCAGTATCAAGGCGATCAGGATGGCGTTTCTGGAAAACCTTTGAAACGGATCACGCCACGGCAGGAACAACGACGCTACGACGGCGACAAATACCACATGGTATTTTCTTAAGTCATAAAAAACTGCCAGGGCTGTTCCCGTGAAGTCCTTGGCCAGATGGACTTTCAAGGCGGCCAGATAATAAAACTGCTCATACCATAGTTCTGGGGCGGCGAGGATCCGGGGCAGCCAGATGGCCAGCGAGGAAAAACCGCCAAGGCCGATGGCCAGAGACAGGAAAATCAGTTCGCGCCATCGCGCTTGGCCAGCGTTATGTGTCAACACAAACACGGCGGCAGTCACACCCCAGAATACCCCGCCAAAAGGATGAGCCAGGACGGCAAATCCGGCGAATAAGCCCACCAGATACGCGACCCCGATTTTTCGATGAATCAGCATGGTATCACGCTTGATCAAACGGGCCGCCAGACCAAAGGCAATCAGTCCGAAGCCCATGGAAAAAACATCCGACCGGCCGGCATTCCACATCACGGTCGGGCTTAGGCCCATGATTGCGGCGACCAGCAGCACCAGGGGGCCTCGCTCCCAAGCCCGGGCGGCGAAGATGAAGGTGCCCAACGCAAAGGTGAAAACCAGCCAATCAACCATTCGGCGGCCTTGGAAATCCGTCCCCAACAAAACGTATCCGGCAATGCGACAATAGGGTCCCATCGGGGTGACGATGAAGCTGGTTTGCGCCAGGCCATGCACCCCCTTTAGGGCCAATTGTTCGGCCAGTCCCGGAGAACCGAAATGACCTGTCTTCGCAAAATTTACGGCCGGTTCAATGTAGGCAACTTCATCGCAATTGGTTCCGGGCAACCCATGCAGCGAAAAAATCAACTTGAGAAAAAGCACGCCCGCCAAAATCAGAAGGCATATGATTGTTTTCCAGGACAATCGGGGCAAAAAGTGAGCCATTAAAAGAGGATATCCACGGCCAAACAGGTGTCAAGCAGGTGTCAAGTCCTTCGGTTCCTGTTGCCAAATTCAGGCTGGCGCCCGGTTGGCACCGCTCCATGCTTGCCGTTTATGGGGAGAGGTTGCTAATATGCACGCCGCCAAACCGTCTGCAAACCGGCAAATTTTCATGAGTCAAACGCAACCGCCAGTTGGTGCATCAGCCATCGAAGTGGATCCATTCTATGTCGAGGATTTGCGCCAAATGGCGCAGGCGCAAAATTACCAGCGCTGGCAGTTTCAGATGGTCGCCCCCTACCTTCGCGGTGAGGTTTTGGAAGTGGGCGGCGGGATTGGCAGTTTCACTCCGCAGCTTGCATCGGTCGCAGATTTTGTCACCAGCCTGGAACCTAATGAATACTGCTTTAAGCAGCTTTGCGAAAAAATCGCCCCGCTGAAAAACGCCACCGTCTATCAGGCCACGGTCGAGGGGTTGGGCCAGGTGATACCGTCCACCAATGCCTTTGATGCCGTCGTGCTGATGAATGTGCTGGAACACATAAGGGATGATCGCGCGGTGTTGGCGACACTTAAGCAGCGGCTTTCGCCTGCCGGACGCATCATCGTGCTGGTGCCCGCAGGCCAGTGGGCGTTCGGCCCGACTGACGTGAGGTTGGGACATTACCGCCGTTACACCCGCCCGCTTGTGCGGGAGTTGGTGGCGGAACTTGGCATGGAGCTGGAAAAAATCCGGTGTTACAATTTTGTTGGCATTTGGGGCTGGTGGTGGAACGCCAAATTTGCGCGCCGCCAGAATCAGAGCTGTGGGCAGATCCGGCTCTTTGATCGTTGGATCGTGCCGGGATTATCCTGGGTTGAAAAATTTTTACCGCCGCCGATTGGCCAGACATTGTTATTTGTGGCCCGGCTGCCGGCGGCCGCCGCAAGTTCATAGTTTTCTTTCCGCTGCCGGTGGCTGGGTTGGTCGGGGTTCGTAAAATCGGTTCCCGCAGTGCCGGGCCCGGCGGATGGTCAAAGGCAGGATCCGCCCCAACCCTGCTGCAATTGTCAGAAATAACCTCAATTCGCCATCTTCATGGCGGACATACTCCAGACGCTGTAACCGGTGCGGCCGCCCAAGGCGCGGACTTGAATGGTGTAAACCGTTCCCGGCGTAAGACCCGGCAGCACGATCTTGCGCGCCTGCGGGTGGACACCGGCATCGAGCCAGTCGCCGTCGCCCACCTTGATCCGCACCTGATAGTTGCGCGCGTTGGGCACGCGCTTGACGCGGAGCCAGAGTTGCCCGCTGTATTGGTTGAGCACCGTTTTGATATATGGCTGGGCCAGTGCAGACTGTGCCGTGTTGCGGTCTATGTCCGTAAAACCGGAGGAGAGCAGGGCGGGCAGATTATTTTTGGCGATGATCTGCACATAGTGGGCTTCATCGCGTAAAACCGAAATTAGTTTGCTGCGCGCCGCGTTTTTTAAGGCCGTCGGGATCCGGCCACCGCCCAGTGAGGTCGCATAAGCGGAGCAGTAGTCATCGGTGGCTGCCGACAAGTCCGCGAGGCTCACCGGCAAATTGGGAAAGAAGGGATTATCGGTCAGGCCGATTTTGACACTGCTGGCAACGATGCCGATCTGGCTGTCCTTGAGCCGGGCAAATTTCATGGAAACGCGATGGGTCTGTATCATAATAGCCAATGGAAAGCACAAGGCAGGCCAAAGTCGCTGCCACCCTTGACTTTTGCGGCAAACCGCGACCAGAAAGGCCGTTCTATCCATAGAATCAACTGCTTGCGCCAGGCAATCAATCTGCTCCGTCGTTGAATCAATTTACTCCCTGCACCTGCCAAGTGCTTGCAAATTGGAATTAACTGCCTCAATTTTGGAATCAATTGCCGGTATCGAAGCGCCAATTGGCCGCAAGCTGCCGGCAATTGGTTTCCAACTGTAACCAACTGACAATCCTGTATTGCCAACTGACTTTATGGCAAAAGCAACTGACAATGCCATACCGTCAACGACTTTGGCGGCGCAAGCAATTGACACGATTACGGGTTCAACTGATTGGCTGGCTGGAACGGGATCATGCTGGCCGGATGAGGTCGGTGTTACCGGAAATAGTTTATCCGGCAGCCAGTTTTCTCCGGCTAATTCCCGCCATTTTGCTCAATCGGAGGGTCCGATTCTGTTCTCCAATTTCAGGTTTCGGGTTTTGCTTTCGAGAATCTCAATCAGTCCCATGCCCACAACATTGTAAAAGGAAACCGGGCGACCTCCAAACAGCGGCGCGGGCGTGGCTGGAGAAATGCACAGCGGGCGCAAGCCGGCGGGACGCCCATCCGTCAGGGTGTTTGGCAAGTTGCCGGAAGCACTGAAATTTGCCAGGTGGCAATCGGTGGACGTTCCCGTTTTTCAGTTTTTTAGAATTTCAGTTTTTCAGCTTTTTCCTTTTCCTCTTCCGTTCGGTAGCTTCCCGGCCTATATTCCGGCCCTGACTTTTTCGCCCGACCAACTGATTTGAGCCATGACCAATCCCGCCAACGCCATGCGGATGCTGATCACCTATGTGATCATCATTCCGCTGGCCATTTTGGTGGGCTACCTGCTTACTGACCCGCTGGATTTTGGCACTTTGGGGTTCTTCGGCCTCATCACCATCCTGTTGCTCTCGCCGATTTTCATCCGGTGGTATTATCCCATTCTGGTGTTCAGCCTGGGCTGCCCGGCAGTCTGTTTTTTTCTGGTCGGTCGGCCGCCCCTGTGGCAGGTCATGGCTCTGCTCGGCTTCGGCATCGTCATGGTGGAGCGGACCATCAGCAGCCGCCGGTTTCACAGCGTGCCGGTGGTCACCTGGCCGCTGCTGTATATCGCGGCCATGGCCTACCTGACGGCCCGGCTGACCGGGGGCATCGGCCTGCACCAGTTGGGCGGTGACACCGGGGGCGGCAAGAAATACCTGCCGATTTTCATCGGCCTGGCCGCTTATTTTGCCTTGACCAGCCGGGTCATCCCCAAGGAAAAGCGGACCTTGTATATCGCCCTGTGGGTGCTCGCCGGCGCCTCCCAAGGCATTGGTGAGCTGGCGGCGCTGCTGGGCGGCCCGTTCCATGCCTTCAACCTTCTGTTTCCCTCCGCGCTGGCCGCCGAAGGTGCGACGGTGGGCACCACCCGGCTGGGAACTTTGGGCCAGGTCTTTGGCACGCTACTCACTTATATGCTGATCCGGTATGGGTTGCGCGGGATTTTTCTCTCCGGCCGGCTCTGGCGGCCGGCCGCTTTCCTGTTGCTGTTTCCCTTTACCATGCTGGGCGGTTTTCGGAGCTTCCTGCTTGGCGCCCTGGCCATTTACATCCTCCTCTTTTTTCTCGAGGGCTTGCACCGCTCCCGGCTGATGCCGCTCTTCCTGCTGGTTGGGCTGTTGGTAACGCCGCCGCTCGCATTTTTTTCCGACCAGTTGCCGCTCACTTTCCAGCGCTCGATGAGTTTTCTGCCCTTGAAATGGGATGCGTCCGTGGTCACGGATGCCGATAGCAGCACTCTCTGGCGGGAAAATATGTGGGCGGCGCTCTGGCCCCGGGTTCCCGGATATTTACTGCTGGGCAAGGGTCTCAGCCTGAACGCCGAAGATTTTCAAATGCTGGGCGGCGGGGCTTTTGCCGGTCAAATTCAAAACATTGATCCTGGGCAGGGGGCTTATGCGATTTCGGGGGACTATCACAGCGGCCCCTTGAGCACCTTGATTCCTTTTGGCATCTGGGGAGCGATTGGTATCCTGTGGCTGTTCGCCGTCTCGCTGTTTGTGGCATATCGCAATTACCGGTATGGGGATCCGGAGCTCCAGACGTATAATAATTTTTCCTTGGCGGCCACCATCTGGGGGGTGTTCGCCTTCTTCTTTGTCTTTGGTGCCTTTGATATCGCGGTGAGCGACGGTGCCAAAGGCTTGGGCTTTAGCCTGGCTTTGAACTGGGGCGTGTGCCGGCCGCCGCCCAAGCCGGTCTCCAATCCGCGCATCAAGCCGCTGCCCGCGCCGCTGCCGCTGCCGGCACCGCAACCCGTGTAAAGACGAAAGCTGAAACTTGAGACCGACGACCTGACACCCGAAAAACTGAAACGCTAAAATACTGAAAAGCTGAAAGCAGGGAAAGCATGAGTCAAGAATTGGACGAATTAACGCGAATGAAAGCAGGCTTTCAGCTTTTCAGTTTTTTGTTTTCTAGTTTTCGCTTTCTGCTTTCTGTTTTCTGTTTTTCGTTTTGCGCCTACAAGTTTCAGGTTTCAAGTTTCAGGTCTGTGATTTCTGGTTTCAGCTTTTTTGAATTTCGGAATTTCAGCTTTTTGTTTTCCAGTTTCTGCTTTCTGCTTTCTGCTTTCTGCTTTCTCCTTTCTGTATTTGCCTTCCGCCTTCCGCCTTCCGCCTTCTATTTGCGGCATCCTTGGCGCCTTGGCGGTTCCTTTCCGCTTTCAGTTTTCAGCCTTTCAGAATTTCGGAATTTTAGATTTTTGTTTTCTACTTTCTACTTTCTACTCTCTGCTTTCTGCATTTCCCCCGAGGTGTCCCCATGAAGCCCCGGCTGCTGGTCCTGGAACTCTGGGGGCTGGGCGATCTCGTCATCGCCACGCCCTTGCTCCGCGCCGCCACGGAGAAATATGACGTCACCCTGCTGGCCAAGCCCTACGCGATGGAGTTGCGATCCCGTCTGTGGCCGGACTTGACCGTCATTCCCTTCACCGCGCCGTGGACCGCCTTCCGCGCCAAGTATCAGGTCTGGCGCTGGCCGTGGCCGGAACTGTTCCAACTGCGCCGCCAGTTGCGGGAAAAGGATTTTGACTTCGGCGTCTCGGCCCGCTGGGATCCGCGCGACCACCTGGCGCTGAAACTGTCCGGCGCGCGCGAACGGCTCGGATTTTCGCGCCTGAAAAGCCGGCGCTACCTCACGCGGGAACTTGCGCGCCCCGCCCCGCTGGCGCACCGGCATGAATACTGGCGCGTGGCGGGCGCGGCGCTGGGGCTGGTTCTCCCGCCGCGCGCGGAAATTTTTGCCGCGCCGCGCCGGCCGCCGCCGGTGGTGCTCATCCACACCGGCGCGCGGCTGCCCCTGCGCGTGTGGCCGTTGGAAAATTTTTCGGAACTGATCTTGCGCCTGCGGCAAAAAAACTTCGAGGTGCGGGTGGCCTGTGACAAGGATCAGCTCGGCTGGTGGCAGGGCCGGGGCGAGGCCGCCGTCTGCCCACGCAATGTCACGGAGTTGCTGGGTTGTCTGGATCAAGCCGGCGTTTTCATCGGCAACGATTCCGGTCCCGGCCATCTGGCGGCGAGCTGCGGCCTGCCGACGTTCACGCTGTTTGGCCCGCAGTTGCATGAATGGTTCGCGCCGCTGCACCCGGCGGCGGAAGTCGTGGAAGGCAAGGCCTGCCCCTACAAGCCGTGTTCGGATTACTGCCGTTTTGCCGAGCCGTTCTGCCTGCGCGGGATTTCCGTGGCGGAAGTCTGGCCGCGTATTGATGCCTTTGTCCGAATGCATCTGCCCGCAGTGCCTGTCCTTTAGCTGCCGGCGGCTTTCAATCCCCGGGTCTCCGCGACAATCCACCGAGGGCGCTGCTTGACCTCGCTGTATATCCTGCCGATGTATTCCCCCAGAAAACCGAGGATAAGAAATTGTATGCCGCTCAAGAACAGCATGGCCACCACGATACCGGCCCAGCCCGGGACGTCACCGGCCGAATGTCTGAAAACACGGAATCCAATGAGCCGCCACGCGATCACAAAGATTCCCGCCAGCAAGGAAAAAATGACCGCATAGAAGCCCAAATGCGTGGCCAGGCGCAAGGGCATGGTGGAGAAGGCAAAAATCCCGTCGCGGGCCAGTCGGATCAATTTCCAAAACGTGTATTTGGTCGAGCCGGCAACCCGCGCGGCCCGCTCATATTCCAGACCGGTTTGCCGGTAACCCACCCAGGCCCGAAGCCCGCGCAACAGAACATTGCGTTCCGGCATGGCGTTCAATTCATCGACAACGCGCCGGCTCATAAGACAGAAATCTCCTGAATCTAGGGGCATGTCGGCCTCGGCCACATACCGAAAAATGCGGTAAAAGCTGCTATAGGCCAGCCGCTTTAATAGGTTTTCCTTCCGCTTGCGGCGCACCGCATAAACCACATCAAATCCCTCGGCCATCCTGTTCAGACAATCGCCGAAGATTTCCGGGGGATCCTGTAGATCGGCATCCATGATGCCGATCGCCTGCCCCGTGGCATGCGCCAGACCGGCCGAGATGGCTGCCTGATGTCCAAAATTTCGGGACAGGGAAATGACCTTGAACCTGGGCTCCCGCGCATGCATGGCGCAAAGCCTTTCCAGCGTGTTGTCGCGGGAGCCATCATTGACAAACAACACCTCCCAGTCCACCGCCAGCCGGCCCATGGCGGACAGCAGTCTGACTTCAAGCGCGGCCAAGACTTCGCTCTCGTTGTAACACGGAATAACCAGACTGAAAGCGGGCGGTGGCGGTGAATCCATAACACGGCTTACTGTTATGGTTTAAATCAAAAAGTCATACACAACTGACACGCCATCGGCCCGGCGGTTTTCCGAATGGCCTCCCGGTTTGGAGGTAGGTGTAGGGCTTGCCAGTTTCCCCCCTTTTCTTTAGGCTGCGAAAGTTTTGAGCACACACTCACTGTTTCCATGTTTTCTTTCATAAAAAAATTGCCGGTTTGGGCCTGGGTCATCCTCGGTTTTCTCTTGTTGAATGCCGCGACCTGCGACTGGTATCCCTCGGTTTGGAACGATGAGGCGTTTTACGCGGATCCGGCGGCGAACCTGTATTTTGGCCATGGGTTTACCAGCACCACGAGCATGCAGCCCCGGGAAGAACATTGGGTGAGCAACTCGCCGCTCTTTGCGCTGGTTTTGTTTGGCTGGTTCAAGCTGGCGGGTTTCGGCATTTTTCAGGATCGCGTGCTGGGCTATCTACTCTGGTCGGCCGGCACAGCGTTGCTGTGTCTGGCGGTGCAGCGCACCCGGCTGATCCGCAGTCCGGTGGCGCTGGCGGTTCTGGCCAGCCTGCTGTTTGCGGGGTATGCCGTGGTTTTTAACTACCGTTCCGGACGGTATGACCCGCTGATCCTCGTCGAAGTGGCCGGTTGTTTCCTGGCCTTTACCATCCCGCACCCCGGCTGGCGGCGGGCGGCCATCTTTTTTTCCGCCGCCCTGTTCCTGCCCACGGCGCTGACCCTGGGACCCTTTGCCGCCGTCTTCGGCGGCCTGTTTTTTTTGGTGATGGGCCGGAAATTTTTTACGGAGCTGGCCTGCGTCGCCCTGGGGCTGGCCGCCGGACTGGGGGCGCTGTGGGGCTATGTCTGCGGACTCGGGTTGTGGGCGGCCTATCGGCATATGATGATTTGGACGGCGCAGGGCTATTACCCGCCCGGTCAGGCCATGCCAGTCTGGCAGCGGAAGCTGGCCGATTTTCCGCACAAGCTTTTCCATGATCCCACATCCACGATCCTTTTGCTGGGACTGCTGGGGATTTTTTTCTTGTGCCGGAAAAAGATGGACGCCGCCGGCCGGCGGCTGGTGGTTTTGGGGGCGGCCGCTTTTTTCGTCGTGCCCGCCGTGGCGCAGAGCACCTATGCCTACCAGATTTATCATTGCTGGCAGATTTACCTTCCGCTGGCCGTCTGCCTGGTGAGCCTGTTGGATCGCGTTGAACTTTTCCCGGCACGGACACGGAACTTTTGCCTGGTGGCTCTGGCGCTGGTCATCTTTACGCTCGGACTGGGATTGCGGCTGGGGCTGGAGTCCACCGACCGGGCCGGGCGGGATTATTCCAAGGTGGAACGCTTTGTGGAGCGGACCGTTCGTCCGGGGGATGTGCTGATGGCCGATTGCCAGGCGTTCTATCCATTGCACCGGCTCAACGTGACGGCCTATTATTACTATTATCTATACGTCATCAAACCGCCGGAATCCGACACCATCAACTGTCTGCTCATCAATCCCGGCTGGCTCGGCCCCATCCGCGACAAACTTGGCGGCGACTGGGTGGCCACCGGCGAAAGCTACACACAGGAAAACAAATTTACCATCGCCTGGCTGAACCGGATTTTCCCGCACTATTACCAGAATCAGTCCAATCAAAAATATAACCTGGTCATGTATCGGCGCGTCCCGGTCCCGGCAAAATCGCCGTGAGTTAAATTTCACCTTCCGCTGGTGCTGCCCGGCGCCGGTGGGGCGAGCGTCCCCGCAATCCGCTTGGAGGTTGGGTGTTCGTTGTTGAATGTTGAATGTTCCATGTTTCCAACTTTTTAGCGTTCCAGTTTGCGCACCTCTCCATCTTCCATCCTCGCCGAAAATCCGTGCCTACCCGCCGTGCTCGCGCCCGGCGCGGCAGGTCCGTGGTTAAAATTTCACCGTTGGCCACCGCCGCCTTGGGTTCAGGTCTCAGGTTTCCGATTTCAGCATTTCTACTTTCTGCTATCTGCTATCTGGTTGGCGACTGAACGTCTGACTGAACTGCCGTCTTGGGCAAATCCGCCTCCCGGTGATAGGCGGAAAGCTGGCTGCCAAAGAAATACCAGGGACTAAACCCGCCGGCCAATGCGAAACGGGGAATGGCTTGGGGAGCCGGCAAGTCGGTCGTGTGCGTCCAGTGACCACCGAAAGTGTCTGCCAGCCATTCGGCGCCCGCCTTTTGATAGGCCGGCAAAAACGCCACGGATACGGACGTTTTTTCTGCGGAGGTTAGTTTGGGCAGGATGTAGGGAAAATAAATCTGGCCGGCCCGCGGTTTCAGCGCGTAGTAAAGCTGCCAGTCACCATAGACGATCTCCCCCGGCTGCACCAATGGCCGCGCCGCTTTTTCAATCGCCGCCGTATAGGCGGCATTGCCCTGAAGGCCGCCCATCACCACAAACGCGAGGCGTCCCGTGACTGCCACGCCCACCAAGAGCAGGCCGCCGCCCAGCCGGGTTTTCGGACCCAGCTTTTCCCAGGAGTTTGCGGCGACGGATCCCAGCAGAATCAGGGCCGGAGCCACCGCCAGCCAATGGTAGGCCGCCATAAAATGAGAGCCGATCCCAACCGCCACCCCGGACGCCAGCAACATGACCACCGCCAGTAGCAGATCTCGCCGGCTGATCCGCGTCAATCGTTTCCAGGCGGTTCCCAGCAGAACCGATGCCCCGATTAATAAAATAAAATGCGGACGCCCCAGATAGTAATGAAAGATCAACCAGTCCATCAGCGTCCGGAAATTTGCCCATAAACCCGCCGGCCGCCGGCCATGCACATCGGCCATGCTGGCGAGCAGCCCGTCCCACCCGGCAAAAAATTGGTGATAAGCCCAAAGCAGAATGGCACCAAAGACACCTCCGCCGATGATGGCGTAAAGCCGGGTCAGCGCCGGTTTTCCGCCCGCCCAGAGCAGGACGCCCAGCAAAAGCGGCATATAAAACGCATATTGCAGCCCCGCAAAGGGAATCAACATGGCACAGCTGAACAGCCCCAGGCCAGCCACGGCTTTTCGCGGACTGCTCCAAAAGAGCGCGCTCACCGAAAAAATCAGCATCCCGACCACATCGGGTCGGCCGCCGCGGACACAATAGGAAACCGGATAACACAAGGATAAAGCCGCCAAGGTGGCCAGCCGGATTTTGGGCGATGGAATCAGGTTCAGGCGCTTCACGGAAAACCAGGCGCAAACCATGGTGAGCGCAATCAGCAGGCAGTTTAAGCTCCTGACCGCCGGCGCATTCACCCCGAAGCACCACAACCAGGGAACTTGCAGGCAACTATAGGCCGGCACATTCCCGGTCCAATATGTTAGATCTCCCCGCCCATACCAGGCGGTGCTCGCCCAGTGCCCGTGCAAAATTAAAGTGGCGGCGGGATCGGAAAACATGACTTCATCAATCCACGGCACGGGGAACCAGCGGAGGGTCAGCAGGTCGAAGGCCAGCAAAACCAAAACCCAGCCCATAAAAACCCACCCGCAAAGGCGCTCGGAACCGTGTTTCGAAAAACTCGGATGCGGATTGGCCTGGGCAACTCGAAGCGTTGTCACCATCGGACTATGCGACCGGTCATTTCCGCTGTCCAGTGCATTTTGGTAAAATCGGCCCCCAATGGATGTCG
>Ga0302265_1001852_pt1 | contig 11960 bp, 13 predicted proteins | sample III_Bog_E1_1_FD_194556 | JGI IMG/M metagenome (GOLD analysis project Ga0302265, IMG submission 194556) | Peat permafrost microbial communities from Stordalen Mire near Abisko, Sweden - III_Bog_E1_1 | ecosystem: Environmental > Terrestrial > Soil > Wetlands > Peat | place: Sweden: Abisko...
TACACTTTGTGTCAGATTGTCAGAGTCATTTTTCGTGAATTATAATCACCAAAAGTTGTACACTTTCAATCAGAATCGTTGTACACTTTGAATCAGATTGGTTGTACACTTTGTACCAGAATACTCACCGGTTACAAGGTTATGAATTAGCTTGCAGAACCTTCAGTTTGATTAACCAGATAATTCTCCAACCCCATTTGTTCAATCTGTGCACGTTGCATTTCCGCCCAATCCACATGTCCTTCTTCCATTTTGAGAATTTTTGTAAGAAGATCAACTGAGCCCTGGTCATCCACTTCACGTCCGAGCTGAATAGCAGCGTTGTATTTATGGACAGCATCAAGCTCATCACCATTATCATTTTTAATCATTTCTGAAACAGTTTTGCCAATTTTCATCGGATTGAGATTAGACACAGTAGGAGCACCATCGAGAAAGATGATCCGTTCAATAAGCCACTCGGCATGAAACATTTCATCCATTGCCTGTTTTCTGATCGCCTGGTGAAGTTTTCCATAACCCCAGTTTGCACACATTTCAGAATGAACCATATATTGATTTATAGCAGTTAATTCATCGGCCAAAAGAGAATTCAATACCGTTATTAATTTTTCATTACCTTTCATAATCGAATTTTTAATGATGGATAATTATTTTTGATTTATTCTACTAAACTTAGTTGCAAAGATAAATATGCCTAACTTTGTAATTGTTACAAAGTAATATTTAAAAGTTACATGTTTCACACATTTAAATTTCTTGTCCGGCAAATGAATTTGCATCAAAACATTCAATTTCAGTCATTTAAAATATGTTCTAACTTTAATTAAAGTTTGAGCGAAGCACATCCCGGACTGGGTATAAAATGTTATTAATTTCAATTGAATCCAGTTATAGATATACATTCCGACTAGTCAGTACTGAACATATATTCAGCATACTTGTCCCGATTTTTCTTAGGAAGTTGTCCATCGCTCAAAGGCGCTATCCAGGGTGATTTATGAATCAGAAAAAAAGAATAGAAACTTTAGTTCAATTTAAGATGAAGTCTGTATATTTGTAGCGGAATAAATAATATAATTCGTTATGAATGAAAAAGTAAGGTATTGGACTGAGCTTTCGGATTGATACTGCTTTAGCTATGATGCAAACCGGCAGATATTTATATGTGGGTTTTATGTGTCATCAAACAATAGAAAAAATATTTAAAGCATACTATAATTCACTTCATTCTGAGCCTGTACCTTTTACTCATAGTTTAATTCAGTTGGCCAAAAAAGGTGACCTATATGAGGTTTTACCTGAAGAATTTAAAGATTTCTTAGATAATCTTGAACCTTTGAATATAGAAGCACGTTATCCTTCACACAAAGAACGACTGATGAAAAGTTTGACTAAAGAAAGATGTCAATCTATTTTAGAGAATACAAAGAACCTGAAATTATGGATAACAGAGAAATTATAGAAAAACTTATCAGATACAAAAAACTTGTATCAGCATATTTTGATATTGACAAGGTTGTACTGTACGGTTCGTATGCTAAAGGAAACCAGAACGAAAATAGTGATATTGATGTTGCAATTATTGTGAATTCGATTAATAAGGATTTTTTTTCATATGCTCCTATCCTTTGGAAACTAAGAAGAGAAATCGATGATCGGATTGAGCCTATATTAATTGAAAAAAACAACGATGAAAGTGGGTTTTTAATTGAAATAATGCGAACCGGTTTGGTTATAAACTGATCGGATTCGCTCCATCGTTCCTGTTAACACTCTTCATTTTCATTTTCAAATTCAATTTCTGACTTGTCACAATCAATTTCGTTTTTGTCGATGTTCATTTCGGTATTGACAAAGTCCATTTCGATTCTGAAACATTCAATTTCTATACAGGAATCAGGATAAAACACAGGGAGAAGTTGAAAAAGAGAGAGAATTAGTTTTTACGGTTCAGTCCTGTTAGCTTAATGAATTTTCGAATAATAGATTGATCCGTAGATCGTCTTTGAATGCATGGACTGACCTATCTTCCTGATTCAGATCTATTGCTAAATTTTAAAGAGCTGTTTTCTCTCTTGGTGCTTTCATAAATTGTTCGTATTTTTACCCGCCTTATAATCCTTTTACCCTAAGAATATGACGAAAATAACTTCCCCTTTACCTGCATTTACCCGCTTTACCGCTCTGGATATTTTCCGCGGACTTACCATCTGTTTTATGATTATCGTTAATACATCCGGAAATGGCGCTACTACGTATTGGCCATTGGAACATGCCGGCTGGAATGGTTTTACACCCACCGACCTGGTTTTCCCGTCATTTCTATTTGCGGTAGGGAATGCCCTCAGTTTTGTAATGAAACGATGGGACACTATGAAACAGCAGGAAGTATTGTTTAAAATATTCAAAAGGACATCACTTATCTTTCTGGTTGGTTACCTGATGTATTGGTTTCCGTTTTTTAAGATCGATGCACAGTCGCATATCATGCTATCCCCCATATCGCACACCCGGATCATGGGCGTGCTGCAACGGATTGCCCTTTGTTATGGAATAGTGGCCATTATGGTTTACTATCTGGGAACAAAGAAAACGATCTGGTTGGGGGTATTCTTTCTTTTTGCATATTGGTTGCTTTTGTATCTTTTCGGACAGACCGGAGCCGAATACACAATGACAGGAAATGCCGTGCTTCGTCTGGATACCCTGTTATTTGGAACGAATCACCTCTATATGGGTGAAGGTATCCCGTTCGATCCGGAAGGGCTGTTAAGTACCTTGCCCGCTCTTTTTAATGTGATTGGGGGATATGCAGCCGGCCGGTACCTGCAACGTATGGGGAAATCGTATGAAGGCCTTACCAAAGTGCTTCTTACCGGAATCGGGCTTCTGTTTATTGCGTATTGCTGGAACTCTTACTTTCCGGTAAACAAAAAACTGTGGACAAGTTCGTATGCGGTGTTGACGGTCGGATTGGATTGTATCATTCTGAGTGGAATTGTTTATGTCACTGATATTCTCAATAAGACAAAAGGAACGTATTTCTTTTTGGTAACAGGCAAAAACCCTTTACTGATTTATTTGATGAGTGAGTTGGGCGCAACTGTATTGTGGATGATAAAGGTGGGCAATGAACCTCTTTATCATTGGATATATAGTCATATTTTCATTTTTGCCGGCGATTATTTCGGAGCGTTTTTATTTTCGGTGTGGTGGATGCTTACCTGTTGGCTGCTGGGATATGTGCTTGACAGGAAAAAGATGTATGTCAGGCTATAAATTTGGTTCTACGAATAAACTGACTTTACTTGACAGATCCTGCAATTTAAACTCTAACCTTAAACACTGAGAAACATGGCAATATTAAAATCTGTATTGATTTTTATCCTGGTAGGGTTTTGCGAAATAGGAGGCGGTTATCTTGTATGGTTCTGGCTGAAAGAAGAAAAACCTCTGTGGTATGGGATACTTGGCGGGTCGATCCTTGTACTTTATGGAGTAGTTGCGACTTTGTTGGCAGGAAAGTACGGTATTTGGCAAGCGACGAACTTACTTGCAACGAATTAGCAGGTATAATAGGGGAAGCTATAGGAAAGCCTGATCTGAAATGGGTAATTGTAAGTGATGAAGAAATGCAAAGCGCTTTAATACGATTTGTCATGTCGAAACAAATTGCAGTCGGCCCAGTTGAAATGAACGCAAATTTGCATAACGGTTCATTTGTCGAAGATTACTACCGCAATAGACCGGCAGTTATGGGTAAAGCTAAAATAAAAGATTTTGAAAAAGAATTTGCTGCTGCTTTTCAAAAAAATTAATTGTATGGATAAAATTGATTTAAAAAAAACACCACTGAATTTTTTCGGGGCTGTTTTCATTTTTCATTCATTTCATTTAGCAAAAGCCACTTGACAAACTTTTATCTTTTCATTTTGATTAAAAAATTTTCAATTGCACAACAAAATAATTTTGGCAACGAAAATAGAAATCAGGTAACAATCAAAAATGTTATAGAAGATATTCGCAAATCAATGCGGTAAGGCTGTATTTGCGAAAGTATTTGATTCTAGCTTCGCAAATATTAGAGTTACTGGTAATGTTTGGCAACCGCACAGCCCGGCATGTCTAATGAACACAGAAAAAACTATTTCCCGATAATTTTCTTTCGGTGTGCAATTCCCCATTCTGTCAGATTGAAAATGATTGTTTTTAGCGTTAAACCATGTTCTGTAAGCTCATACTGAACCGTTATGGGTTGCGTATCTAAAACGGTTCGTTTGACCAATTGATTTATTTCCAAATCCTTTAATTCTTTGCTCAACATTCTGTTGGAAATTCCTTCTATATCATTCAAAATATCGGAAAACCGTCTTTTGTTATAACAGCAAAGAGATGATATGATGGATATTTTCCATTTACCGTTCAGTACGTCCATTGAATCCTGGACAGCTCTCATTTCTTTCTTGTATTCCTTTTGGAAATCTTTTGCCTGACACTCCATAATGTTACCTTGTTACTTCTATGTTACTATTACTTTTCGGTACAAAGTTACTATAAATAACTTGAAAACTCTACCTTTGTCGCTCAAACATTAAATAATAGAAAAAATGAGTAAATTAAAAAACAAAGTAGCAGTTATTACAGGTGGTAATAGTGGCATTGGGTTTGGCATTGCCCAAGAATTTAAAAATGAAGGTGCTGTAGGAGCTATTGTCGGCAGAAATCAGGAAACTTTAGATAGTTCTGTGGCTCAACTTGGCGATAATTTTATAGCCATAAATGCCGATGTAACCAACCTTACCGACCTTGAGAGAGTGTTTAAAGAAACATCTGAAAAATTTGGTAAAATAGATGTGATTGTTGCCAATGCAGGTGGTGCAGTTACAGGTGCAGCATTTGGTTCTGTGGCAGATATTGGCGAAGCCGTCTATGACAAGACAATGGATTTAAACCTGAAAAGTGTTTATTTCACTGTTCATAAAGGACTGCCCTATATGAATGATGGTGGTTCTATTATTCTTATCGGGTCAAATGCAGCGCATCGGGCATATTCGTCTTTTACTCTTTATGGTGCTGCAAAAGCGGCCGTAATCCATTTTGCTAAAGGATTTTCAAACGACCTTTTAGATAGAAAGATCAGAGCAAATGTAATATCACCAGGTACAACAGATACACCGGTATTTGACAAGTTTGTTCCTGCCGAACAACTTGAAGCTGTAAAAAAATACTGGGCAGATGTAATGCCTATAGGCAGAATTGGGCAACCATCTGACATTGGTAAAACAGCGGTTTTCCTGGCCTCTGATGATTCTTCGTTTATGCTTGGTGCTGAACTCCTTGTTGATGGTGGACTAACCTATTTGTCGACGGCTAAATAAACTTATCAACAACTGTATTAAACCGGCAATAGAATGTGCCCGCGATTATTATATCAGGGAGTCAGGACTATTGCCAGTTACTTTGGTTGATTTGGGAAACTAATGGATTCCCAAAATATTAAACTATCAAATAAATACTAATTAATAGAAATAATGAGTAAATTAGAAAATAAAGTAGCGATAATAACAGGTGCATCAAAAGGAATAGGTGCATCTATCGCAAAACACTTTGCTGCAGAAGGCGCAAAGGTAGTTGTGAATTATGCTTCAAGCAAAGAAGCAGCGGATATAGTGGTTAAGGAGATAACCGACAATGGAGGCAAAGCCATTTCGGTACAGGCCGATGTATCGAAAGAAGCCGATGTAATCAGGCTGTTTGAAGAAACAAAGAAGGCATTCGGCACGTTGGATATTTTGGTAAACAACGCGGTCTTTCAGCGATACCTACCTATTGAACAGGCGTCTGTAGAAGCTTTTCATCAGCATTTCAACGTCAATGTTTTGGGGCCAATACTTACTATCCAGGCATCTTTGAAACTGTTTAGCGATAAGGGTGGCAATATCATCAATATCAGTTCGGGGGCAAGCAAAATGCCGATGGCGGGAGTCTCGTTATATTCCGCAACTAAAGCGGCATTAGATGCCATAACAATTTCTTTATCGAAAGAACTGGGTACAAAAAACATTCGTGTCAACTCTATTTTGCCAGGCGCTACGGAAACAGAAGGTGCACGTAGTGCGGGCGTCACTACTGGCAGTGAGGCAGAAACAATGTTTGTTGCCAATACACCGCTTGGTCGTAGAGGTCAGCCCGAAGATATTGCGAAAGCTGCCGTATTCCTTGCTTCCAATGATGCAGCGTGGATTACCGGAGAGGCAATTTCAGTTTCGGGTGGTATGTATGGTTTTTAAATTAAAAATATTATGTTTTATAAATTAGTTAAATTTTAAATATTATGTCTTACAAATTAGAAAACAAAGTAGCGAGTTACGCAATTATCGGCTTCGGCAAAATAGGCCAGGCTTTGGCCAAGACGTTTGCCCGCAAGGGCATCGAAGTATCCGTTGCAACCACGCACGACCCGGAAAGCTTTGCATCAGCAGCGGCCGCGATCGGACCCACGATCATTCCCAAAAAACTGGCGGAAGCGGTCAAGGCGGACATCGTCTTTTTGGCTGTCCCTTTTGAGTCGCACCCTGTTGTCGCGAAGGCGCTGCCCACCTGGCAAGGAAAGACCATTGTCGATGTGACCAATGCCTATGGCGTGTCCTCTGAGGAATTGGGAGGACAGCCTTCAGCCAGGGTCGTCGCGCAGGCCTTCAACGGCGGTAGACTGGTTAAGGGCTTCAACCATTTGGTCGCTGCCGTCCTTGACCAGGATCCGGCCGTACATGGCGGCAGGAGGGTCGTGTTCCTGGCGAGCGACGATGACGCTGCCGCAGCGGAGATTGGTGCCCTTGCGGAAAATCTCGGTTTCTCGCCGATCAAACTTGGCGTGCTTTCCGAAGGTGGACTGCTTGTGCAGGCGCACGGAAATAGCTGGGGTCAACTGATCTTTAAGGACTTGGTCAAGTTCGACTGATGAATCGTGAATGCAAATTTCGATGCAATCCTGTCTTGTGGACAAAGGGCAGCCACAGTTTGATTGAAGCGGGGGCGACATGGCAGTAAGTCACGCTCTGAACATCTGGCTTACGCTCGCTTATGGGTCTGCTTTACGCCTTCCATCTCGGGGAGGCGGGGCGCATGCCGTTCCTGCACGCGGACCTGTTCCTTTGTGAGCTGCGGGGTGAGGCGTTCGCCCTTGGCCTCATTGGTGAGTGCCTGGCGCTGTGCGATGGCGAAGCCGTTGCGCAGCAGTGAGTATGAAAAAATGTTTATTACCAACACACCGCTTGGCCTCAGAGGTCAGCCTGAAGATATTGCGAAAGCTGTCGAATTTCTTGCTTCCGATGATGCGGCTTGGATTACGGGTGAGCAAATTTCCGTTTCGGGTGGTATGTATGATTTTTAAATTCATAAAATTTAAAAAACAAAAACAATGGGTCGGAATTATTGGCTGACGGTGGTTTCAACAACTAAGCACAGAAATAAGTCTGAAACAACCGCTACGTAGCACTAAAAGCCACAGATACAAATTAGTTGTAGCTTTTTGCTTTTCACAGCGTTTAACTGACAAACAAAACGGGCGACAAAAAGACCGAAAGTTTTGGAAAGGTTTATGCTACTTACGGAGGCTTTTTTATTGTGATGTCCCTGCTCTGGGCCATTAAATTCGATCATTTTACACCCGACAAATTTGATATTATCGGAGCCCTCATTGCGTTGATTGGAGTTTGTATTATTTATTATGCTCCAAGATGAAAAACTTCTATTGAGTGAAATCCACACTAATGGTTTTGCAGACTGATGCATTCAGGCATTTAATCGGGGTTTATTTCAATTTAAAGTGAAGGCTTCGCTTCTCAATTAAGACTGTGTAAAAAGAAATACTGTTAAACTTAATCCTTGCTATTTGAAAGATGAACTGCTTTTTAAAATAAGCTAATAAGGTTGGGTTTAGTAGGGGGTAGGTTTTCTATTAAGGTTTAATAATTGAAAATAAGGTTTTTAAAGAGTAAAACCTTTCCGATAAACCGGAAAGTACCATATTTTTGTTTCTAAACCATCGTAGTAAAAACCACAAATAGTTCTTAATTTTATTCCCTTATTTCAAAAATTATTTTAAATTTGAAAGTCAGTTGCTTTTTTAAATCTTATTATTCAACCTACATTCCGGAGTGAAACCCTCACTAATGTTATTGCAGGCTGATACATTCAGGCATATAATGTGGGTTTTCTTAATCCGGAGTGAGGAATTCACTTCTACACTAATGGGCTTCACTTCTCACTTCTAAAAATAATCAATTACATACAACCAGTTTTTGTTGGTAAGTAGTATTATTGGCTGTTATCCTGACAATATAAACTCCGTTTGCGATGCCTGCAGTTTGAATGAAATTATTGGCCTGACTGGTTGAATAAACAATTTTACCGTTTAAATCAATGACATCCACGTGGGAGTATTCAGGACCATTAATGCTGACAATGCCCTTTGCCGGATTCGGATAAAGCGTATAAACCGTTTTATTCGACGAGACTTCATTGACGGCTGTTACATTTTCCAGGGTCAGCACTTTCGGGTTTGAAAATACATCGATAATATGTTGAGTGGTGTTTTGACTGGTAACCAAATCACTCCATGACATAAAGTATGACCAGGGGGCATCGAGTGATAAACAGTCGTCAGGATTAGGTATGGGTCCATTTTCGGCCATAGCAATAATTTTATGTCCGTTGCCCAAAGTATATAATAAATCAAAATCATTTTTTTTGATATCGTAAATATAATTCCCCGGATATGAATCGTGGCCCACAACATCTATTTTAGTATTCCCGGGATACCAGGCCGGTTCGGGTGACGACCAAACCCATAGCAGATTATTCAATCCGTACAAATTTGTGATTCTGTCGTAAACAATATTGAAAAGACTCAGGCAAGCTGCAGGACCTTTTGCACCCCACCAGAACCAACCACCGCTGGCTTCATGTAATGGCCTGAAAAGGACAGGCACTCCGGCTGTTTGCAATCGTTTTAACTGAATAGCAATGGCATCGATATCCTGAAGAATCAATGTGTTCTCGGGAGTGCCCGAAATAACCGCTTTAGTAACATCAAAAGTGGTATACTCGGTATAAAAAGTATTTGTTCCGACTGTACCACCACTTGGAGAATGCCAGTGCCATTGAAAACTGACAATTCCTTTCTTTCCTGTCGAGTTGTACCAGTCAATGGCTTTCTGGGTCTGTCCGCTGTCTTCAGCTCCAAAGGTAAATCCGTTAATGGCATTACTCCATAAATACGAATATCCCTGGGTATAATGCTGAAAATCGAAGTCACGCAAAAGTGGCGATTTGCCGGTAATGGGTTTTATATTATCGTAATAGTCATCGGTTTGTCCTGAGATAATATTAATATTAAAATTCGAGACCAGATAATTGTAGAGAGCCTGGGTCTGAGCTGTAACATTTGGAGTTACAGGATTCGGATCGAAATTATACACATGCTTCACCACCGGAATTGAATAAACCGAGAATTTATCGATATTAATCCATCCCCAGTCCGACTGAAGGGTAATGGTATTTACTCCTGCAGTAAGTAAGTATTTTCCTGCATTCAAATCCCCCCAGGTCGAATTTTGAGGAAATACTACCGAAGTACTACCGGTATTCTCATTTGTATAAACTGTTTCGTTTTTAGTCCCCCATGATGCGCAATAGGTGATATTTATCTGGTAATAAGCCGTTGTATCGACCGTTACGTTTACTGTAACTTTATCTGTGGAAGCTGTAAAGGTCGTTACATAGCCGCTACCTGAATACCCGGGCAGGCTTGTCGATTTAGTTACATTACCGGTCAGGATTCCGCTTTCAGCCTCTGCAGAGGTGACGAGTGTCTGTGAAAAACAAATTTGAGTAAAAAACAGTAGAAATATGGGAAGGAGTTTAAATTTCCGGGAAAAGTGATTTGATGGAATTGTGAATTTCATATGTATTTTTTTGAGTATTACGAAAGAAAAATGTCTTTTCTTTTCACTGAATTTAAATTAGATTCATAAGTTTATTTGTTTGTTGAAATGGCACATTTCAACAATGCAAAAATAATGAATCTATTCATCTCAAAACTATATTATTATAGCTAATTGTAATGCTTTTAATACATTTACAATTTAGTCATTTACAACTTATAATTTGTCGGTTTCAAAAGGTATTTACATTTTTGCAGCTAAATTACAAATTAGTTTATTATCTTTTTGAGTTTCAAAGGCGGGATTAAGAACTTTTGCTACTTACCGCCCCAAGCCCCTAAAGGGGCATAGCCGTCAAGCTAAGAAAAAACATATAGTTTATATGGGGGTATCCAATGTCTAATACATGGAGTACAAAATAATCTGTTCTCGTTATTTCAATCAAAAAGAATTGATGAAATTGCAAGACAAACAGGGTTTTTAAAGCGTAAAAGCAAATTCACTCCCCAAGCGTTCATTGATTTAATGTTTTATGCTGTATCATGCAAGAATTCAAGTTTGCAACAAATAGTTAAAGAGGCTCCAGCCGAGCATTCGATAACTTTGAGTAAACAAGGTTTAGATAGTCGCTTTTCAACAAAAAGTGTGGCTTTTTCAAAATCTTTGTTGGAAGAAGCTATTGCCAAACAAGTGTTAGATGTTCCTGTCTTTAACTCAATAAATATATTTAATCGGATACTGATAAAAGATTCGACTAAATTTAATGTCAGCGAATTATTTAAAGAAGACTATCCAGGTAGTGGAGGTTCCGGTTCACAAGCAGGAGTATGTATCCAGTTTGAATACGATCTAAAAAATGGAAAGATAGGTGATATTGATTTGCAAGCTGCAAATAAAAGTGACAGCAAAGATGCCATAGAAAAGAAAGAACAAATTCAAGCCTCTGACTTGATTCTAAGAGATTTGGGTTATTACAGTGATAAAGTAATAAAAACCATTTGTGACAATAAGGCTTATTTTATAAGTAGGTTATGTTATTCATCCAATGTGTATGAAACGCAAAAAGGATTAGAACCGATAGACTTTAGTTTGCTTTATCGTCAAATGCAAGAAGCAGGAATTGAGTATAAAGATTTAAATGTCTTTGTTGGAGAAAAACGAATTCCTTTACGATTAGTTATTGCTTTGTTGCCCGAAAATATATGTGAAAAAAGAATTCGAAACAGGAATCAAACAAATAAAAAACGGAAACAAAATACCACTGATAAATTTAGAGCACGAGCTCATTTCAATCTTTTTATTTGTAATATTTCACCTGAAGATTTGACAAAAGAAGAAGTTTGCAATTTGTATCGTGTTCGCTGGCAAATAGAGTTGATTTTCAAAACATGGAAGTCATTAATGAAAATTAATCAACTTCAAAAAATGAAAATAGAACGGTTTGTAACCACTCTATATATGAACTTACTTTGGATAGTTGTATTTTGGCATATCATTTATCCATATAACATATATCAAAGCATTAAAGAAAAACGATTGATAAGTTTTTTCAAATGTATGAATACCTTGGTTGATCACACAAGAGACATACGTCAGTTATTAAGAAAAAGTAAGTATCAAATGAGAAAATATTTAAGCAAAATATATGACATATTCTCTACTGGGCATTGGCTTGAAAAACGTAAAGATGGATATTCTGTTGAAAATATATATAGCATATTATTTTGGTAATCAGATATTTATTTGTATATTTACAGTGTGAAACAGAACAAAAATAAAAACATAATAAATATCAAAAAGTACAAAACCAAATATTAATATTAACAAATAAAGTTCTTTGAAGTCATGAAAAATAAATTCAATAGCCCTAGTCCTCGGAATAGGGTTAAAAAAAGTTTATTTTATTGTTTCAAAAATATGTATAATTCTAAATATAAATAACTTACAACAATTAGCTTGACGGCTATGCCCTAAAGGGGATGTAAAGAGGAGTTGCAAGTATAAGAGACT
>Ga0302265_1001874_pt1 | contig 11877 bp, 5 predicted proteins | sample III_Bog_E1_1_FD_194556 | JGI IMG/M metagenome (GOLD analysis project Ga0302265, IMG submission 194556) | Peat permafrost microbial communities from Stordalen Mire near Abisko, Sweden - III_Bog_E1_1 | ecosystem: Environmental > Terrestrial > Soil > Wetlands > Peat | place: Sweden: Abisko...
GAGTTTTAAGTTCAAAATTTTATAGGGAATAAAATTTTATTATTTTTTACAGTATAATATGAAAATGTTGGTCTTGAAATTGATTTACAATAATACTCGCATATTAGTTGCAAAATATGGCATCAATAACTGATTATATTTTCAATTAGCATATATTACCTGTCCTCCTATTCACCCAGATAACATTTTAATAATTTTAGCAATAACACATAATGTCTTCACTTATTGACTAAATCTTTGGGCAATTCGTAAACAATGATGAATATTTTGAATTATTAATTGCGAGATAAGTAAACAAAAGAGAATATTGATCTTCCTCTTTTTAAATATTCCTATCTTTAGCTATATTCTTAAATCCCTCAAAATTCAGTTAGTATTTTCTTATTTTTTGGCAAACATAAATATCTCCTTAGTCTGTCATTAAAATAGTTTAATTTTTCATAAAAAAAACATTTATTACATTGATAATTGGCACACTTTTAGAAAATATTAATTCAGGCTTCTGGTAAAATGTATGCAAGAGTAGCCCTAGTTGATTTTATCGATTATTTCCCCATCCCATTATCTCTCCACTATTCAATAAAATCATTATCGAATCCTTTTTATAAAAGATAGATTTTATCAACTCTCCTTTCCTCATCAGCAATGGAACTTTTTTTATTCTGAGGCTTGGAAGATAGACAAGATAAATTTCAAAATTATTATAAAAAACAATTTCCTTGCAATTATTGGTAATCACTTGGAGGGGTTGAGACTCCTTTAAAATTAATTATCTTCTAGATTGACCTTTCGAATTGATTTATACGATAATCCAAGCTTTTTATTTTTTTGCAACTAAAAAGTGATTATTCCTTTCTGAATAGGCAAATTTGACGTTCAGATATGATTACTTTATGAGATATTTGGCTATATCTCCTGTATTATCGATGGATATAACTGCGAAAGAATAGTTATTATGTTCGTAATTGGGCTATTAATAATAATGCCTCTTGTCTTTCCTGAGATGTTTATTATATGGCATCTACTTGTCTTCTATATTCATTATTGTAACTATTAATATTCAATCATATCTGCTATTTAAAACTTGATTGCAAAATAATTTATTGAATCAATGCTCTGATTTCCTTTCAATTTTGAGTTCAATAATTAAAAATTATTTCGCTCATGAAGTAATTAGACTACTTATTAATTATTTCATTCAAAAATACAAATGCATGATCATTATCTGGCATCTCATAAAATTAAGGAATAAAATATCAATTAATAGAATTTAATCAGAAAAATTAATCTTAAAATGGGAACTTGCATGTGCAGTCGCACTATTGAAACGAGAGGATCAGTTAAAATAGTATACAGTTCTACCACAGGTACTTCCAAAAAAGCAGCATTCAAACTTCAGGAAGTTCTTTAGGACAATAAGTATCTCACTTCGATCATTAACATTGGGGATCTGAACACTAATGATCTTCTACTATAGGGTGGAATTGTTATTTTCATGCTTTCTACTTATGGGAATGGATAGTCACCAAGTGATGGAGAGCATTTCTTAAAGTGGATTGAAAATTTACATCCACAATAGCTATTTGTGAATCTGGATTATTGTATCCTAGCTTTTGGAAACATTACCTTTGAAAAACATTGCGGATTTGGACTCAGAACTGAGAAAGTAATCAAAAGTCATGGAGGAAAGGAGTTATTAGAGTTAACTAAATGTGATTCAGCGTCAACAGATAGAAATATTGATGCTCAGTTTCCAAAATGGTCAAAAACATTAATATAAACCCTCAACTAGAAATTTTAGATCAGATAAGTGTCGAAAACTCCTATTGTTTAATCCTACAGTGTTACTCTCTAAAATCGTCCAAACTTTGACTGGTAATAATCTGCTTATAATCACACCAACCTCAGTAAGTAATTTTCTACCTACTTAAACATGCACAAGTGCAAAATAATTCATATCAAAGAAATGAGAAAGTAGATCAGTGATGGTCGATCAACCCTTTGGATAAGGCTGGAGATCAATAAAAATATCCACTTGACCCCTGCTTGCAATGTAGATGTATTTCCACTTAATTAAGCTGAGGCTTAGCCAAACGATAATTTAGTCGTGATCTTTAGCTAATTAAAGGGTAAAATACCTTTTCCCCCGATGAATTTAGATGAAATTAAAAAAAGAGTGAACTATACCCAAAATGCTACATCAAAACAAATTAAAAGTGCTTTACTTTGTGCCACGACGTCGTAGGAAATAAAAAAATAATACTCAAAGATATTAGAAAAAAAATAAGATACAAAAATTCAGTGCAAAAAATTAGTTTAAGATTTGAAACCCAAAATTTAATTCTTACCTGAACTTGGTCTTAACACTGTTCGTACTTATACTCTTGCGTCTTGGGATCCAGAAGCAAGATATTTGGACTTATGTGTATCTTTAGTCAAGAACGGGCTGACTTCTAATTATTTTAAATCTCATCCTGATTAACTTAGGATTAATCCAATTAACTCAACATTCACAATTCCTGAGAATCGTCCGATCGTTATGATAGCTAACGGATCTGGCATTTCTCCTTTTAGAAGTATTGCATAATATTATTCTTCCCTTCCAAATGCAAAGAAATTGTTTTTAAGGTTATACTATGGAATTCAAAATTTAGATATTGATTTTTATTTTAGCAATTAGTGGCGATAACTTTAGAAGAAAGGTATGGTAGAATTAAGAATCGCTGAAAGTAGAAAATAGGGCAAAAAGAAAGAATACGTTCAAGATGTGCTCAATAAAGATGTGGAATGGCTGTCTCAACATTTATTTTCTCGCAATGGCGTCATCTTCATCTGCGGAGGTCTTTCGATGTCTAAATCCGTCAATGAGGTGATTATGAAATCGTTGATAGTGCAATAAAAAACTTCTGAAAAGGCTGCAGCTCTCTTATTACAGATGAAGCAGAATAAAACAATTGTCGAGTAAGTTTATGGTTGATTAATGATTTAATTTCGTATCTTCCTTCTTTTCTATAAATGATATCTATGAATGTATCAGATCAATTCCAAATTGAGTGGAGGTTGAGCTCGAGAGCTTTGATGGCAGTCATATCATATCCATGATATCTTTTCAGGCAAGGCACGATTAATTGGAAAAATTGCCTTGGTGATTGTAAACTTCTGATTTATTTGTTTATTTTTCTGATAGTTTTTGATTTGATTCCCTTTGGTAATTTCAAAAAAAGGCGAATTGTTTTCAAAAAACATTTGTTTGTCAATTTCTTTTGAAAAAGAGTCCAATTTCGACAGTAGTTACGGAGTCTTGATTAGAAATATGAATGTTTTCTTTTTGAATTTTAAGTATTCATTTATGAAGGTTAAAATGGTTGACTGTTTCTAAGACACGCCGTTTCGCGATCATCTTCATCATTATCATCATTTGATTAGTTTTTTGAGTGGTCACTCTCACTTTCATCTTATTCATCTTCATCATCGCTAAAATTAATTTTTTTAGTTATGGGCCCTATATTAAGTTCTGGCTTGCGGATTGTAAGTGGAGTCAATGTCTAAGTATTTCATAAATTACCTTTTCTAAATTGAGAAATAATATCTCATCTATTATAGTGTCTCGATTGCGATATTGCCAGTGCTCGTATATATTCGAAAAATCATCAAGAAACCTTATCAAAAAGAACATATCTTGAGAAAGGGCAATAAAGTTTATATTATGATTGGCTGAGTACCGAATTTCGTAGATTTCTCTTAAGATTTGGCTAATTTTTGTTGAATATTACTCCCTAATTTCTTTTGAATGAATTAAATCAATTTGAAGGTAATTTCTAATTTAACCATCAACAATTTCAGAGTCAATCTTACCAATCATGTGCTAAAACGCACTTTTTATAACCATCTCAAGGATAATTTTATCCTATAAAATAAAATTGAACGTATATCGATTTTTAAGAGTTAAGTAAACAATCCAAAAGATCTTTAATTGCAATTTGGAAATTTATTAGGTGAAACCTAATATCAAAGTTAGCTTTTAGAAAAGAAGGCAATAGGACTAAAACATTTGGTAACAATATTTTACCTTTCTTACTTTAGTGAGTGACTAAGTTTGAGTAGGCTTCCAGTTCAAAATCATCAACTCGATACAATCGAGGAGAGAATGCTTGTCTTTGGCAGGAACATGCCTCAAAAACATTTCTATCGGGAGACCTAAAGAAACCATGGAGCCCTATAGAATTCCAGGTATTCGTTTATTTTATGCGATGATGGCAGAAATTGAGAGGATGATAATCTATAAACTGTGATCAGTTTGTAATTGAGGAAGGGGTGATTTAAGAGCCATTAGAACGTCCTCCATAAGAGCAGGGTCAATGTTAAGGTTAGTTGTGTGAAGGACTTTGAGAACGAGATCCTTATTGATCGGTAAATTATTCATATATTATATTCTCCCGCAATTAAAATGGTTTTCAATTCACATGTATAGGTTCAATCGATTTTTGTAAGCAATCAACTAGATCATAGCGGCAAAATATTTTATCTGATTTTATTGAAATTTGATTGATTTCATTCAATGAAAAATCTCAGTCTCTTAAATCCATTGGAAAATAAGTATTATCTGATTTTGGAAATTGACTGATTTTGATTATACTAGTAGTGTTTTTTTAAGTCTTTAATCTTTGCATGAAAGTGGTAAGAATCCGAAATATTTCTTCTCCGAGCCGTTCTTTTTAGGACTTTAACGATATGATGAAGTTTCATAAGCTGTTATCAACCTTTCAACTCGTTATCATAAACTGTAAAGCTTGCAACTCAGTCATATATAAAAAAATCATGAATATCATCGGTCTAAGGGTGAGTAAACTTGAAGTAAGAGACGTTCAAGAAATGAAAAATGTAAATATTGTGATCAATGGCAGTTATGCCGACATATATTGCACATATTGCTAACAGATTCTAGGAAAAATCAGTCAAATTGATTAAGGCATCGAACTCAATAAAGAAAATGTCTAGACAGGATTTTTTCATTGGATCAAAAAATCAGAAATTACTTCTTAAGAAGTTCGAGAACCTTTCAATTTAATAGGAGCTGCTTCTGGCTTCAGAGTAAAGCATATTTACAATGAGTTATACCGCCTTATGTATATAAAAAAGCAAAGATATTAGCTCATTTTCAATCATATTATTAAGACAGTGGGTTTACGTCAAACTCGCTTTAAAAATTTTAGATGCCTAATTAACTTGATCCAAAACTAAGAGTCAAAATATAGCATTAAAATGGTGGACTTTGATAGAATGATGCTATCTACGACTATTGATAATTGTGATAATAACAGCGACCAAAGCAGGAACAGGCCCAAGCAGACCCCTAGTCTTAGTATGACAAATGCTCAAGTAATTAAGTAAACGATTCGGGAAGAGAAAGATGAATGATGTTTGAATTTGTCTGGGAAAATAATAATAGATTCATATAAAATTATTTGGAAAGTGCAATTTTTTGAATTATATTAGATTAATTATTTTAATGTTTCCATAGCCAATGACTTTAAGTTGCTTAATGATTCGTAATATATATATTCTTGAATGTTTCTCTAATAAAAGATGAAACTAGTCAAATATTTCTTTAAGACTAGAATAAGTTCTCAAAATAGCAAAATAATAGTTTTAAAAAATTTGTTATTTTATAAAATTGGCACAAGCGCAATAAAAAAAATAAAAATAGATAAATTTGACTTTTTTACTATATTCATTAATTGATAATTGAAGAAGAGCTAAGATTTGATGATTTCAAAATACAATCCTTCGGCTGATATCATAATATTAAAAAATGTTCTCAATGATTTGCTCGAAATATATCAATCAATATAATCGAATTAATGTTATTATATTGCCAAAAAATAGATTATAAGATTTTGAACCAAGGAATACTCTCTCCACCAGCCCTTACAGTCTTTGCTGGTTCAAAGATCAGTTGCTGCCTAAATCAAGGGTATGCCCTCGACAGTTAATAAGGATATTCGAACCACAGACTATGTAATTAATGATAGATGGAGTATGAACAAAATTGAGGTCAAGGCAGATCACCATGAATTTATCTTAAAATGAAATTGCCTCATCATTGCTTTGACAGTTAGATCTGAAAATATAAACTAAAAAAAGTTAGGGGGAAGACCATTTTAAAAAATATGTCATGCATCCTTTTCAAAAATTGGCAAAATAAAATTCAAAAAGATTTTAGATATAGAACTGTTCATTTGCTTAATTGAAGCTCCAGCCTTAATTAATAAAAGTCTGAGAGTTTCCATTTATCAGGGGACCGACTGTTAATTTATAACATCTCAATTAAAAAAAGGTGAGTTTATCGTATTCAAACTTATAAAAAGTTAAAAATATCTTATTCTCCAAAAATGGTAAGTATGAATATAGTGTTCATCCCCATGAAGTCAACAGCCTATGTCTTAACTTTGGTGTGAACCTGCTCTTTTCTTTTTTGTTTAATTCCAAGTTCAATGGTGGTTAATTAATCATTTTATATAAGCAACAAAACTAATGTTCCCTCAGATGAATATGCTCCATCAATAATATTTCCTCTTTCCCAGTCAAAACATGCCATGTAAAAGTTATTTCTATATAGTTTCCCCTTTCTTCAATGGTTTAAATCAAGGGTTTATTATGCCTCCAAGCCATCTTCAAAATGGACTCAATTATTTTGTATTTGGCCAAAACCTGCAAGCACCAGGTCAGAATGGATCTTTCATGATTGAGGCAACACAATTTAAGGAAAATACCATTGTTTAAACTTAATAGCGCTACTAAACTAAAGATATTAAGAATTTGGTGAAGGAAAAGTTAATTAAAAAGCTGGCCAATAGACCAGCTACCTATTTAACTGAAAGAAAATTCTATCTTGCTCAAAAATTGCCCGAAGAAAGTCACGCTCCAAGAAAGCTTAGACAGAGGAATTTAAAAACAAAAATCAATAAGACTTCGTAAAGCTCCTCTACTCTCAAATAGGATATTCTACCAGTCATCAATCAGCCTTTGGGTTTGGAAAAGAAAAATAATTTTCCATAATAAGAGGAAAGCCCTGCTTTTGAAATTTCAAAACAATAGCCAAGTTAATTATTGGCGTCGTTGAATTAGGAAGGGGCTCCCACAATGCTAAGAAACGAAAAAAGAAGCGAAATTGTTTCATAATCAGATGCAAGCAGCTGAGATTCTGATATTTAAACTTTATATGTTATGTGTTTAGCTCAAATAAAAATAAACTATAATTGAAAATCATCTTTTTAAATGAAGTGCATATAATGAGGGTTCATCTCGAATATGAGATCTTAGGGTAACCTAGAGTTTATTAATCCAAATAGTGTGTTTGTTAATAAAGGCATGATGGCATTGATCAAGCAGGCATCACTGCCAGTTTAATCAACAAAAAATAATATTTCAATTCAGGTTCTTATGATTGTTTTCGATGTATAATTTGTGAATGGAAATTATGATTTAAAAGTTTCCTCGATGGAAGAAAGGAATTGATTGTATATTATAACTTAGTTTTATTGAACATTAAAATAACGTCATTCCTTAAAAATACAAGTTAAATTGGAGTGGAAGGGCTCTTTTTGATTGATAATCTTCCGATAACTTTGTTATCGAGGAGTTTTTCATATGTTTCATATGTTTCTGAAGTCCTTTATTTCATAACTATGTGGTTGATCATGCATTTGAATAATTGGAACTTTAGACTCAATTAAAGAAGCTCCAACATTATTTTTTCCAAGTATTTTACCTTGGGGTATGACCTCAACTATCGTCCAATTATTTTTGAAATTATTTTCTGTACTTCTTTCGAAGACGTCAATTTCTTCTAAAATTGACAGTATGACTTGAATTTATTATGATAAATACCCAACTTTGATAGTTCTTCAATTTTAACTGAATATTCTTAATACTGTTGAATATTTTTTCGATTCAAGCCTTCAAAGTTAGAGATTATTTATAAAGTGAAGTTATAGGTCAAAATATGTGTCTATATTTCACTTTTCAAAACTTTGCTTTTTGGGTTTATTAATTCGAATATAATTACCTAAATACTCATTTACCGATCACCAACATGCAAAACGAGTTCTTCCCACCCCTTAAAAGAAAACCATCACGAGCTAGATTTTACTCTTCCATGACTCACGAGTAGTACTGTTAAATATATGGACCGCCATCTCCAATTTTCAAGTAATTTATTGTCCATGTAGACCTATGGAGGATCCCATCGAGGATATACCCCTCTTAGATCTTTAAGCGGCAGTAACCGCTGAACAACTGGAGGAGCTTTAGCATCCTGAATAATAAGTCATCAACTGCCCACATATGGAGACTATCCAATAAATAGATGCCAGCTAAATTTTTACTCTAAAAAACCAAGCTTCTCCGAGATTGAATGATCTGCTAATCAATCCAAAATTAGCGAGTCTACTCAATCAGGACTATTAAAACAACGTACCAAAGAGAAGAATGAGAATGAGATCACAAAGCGATAACTCCTAGTATTTAATTTTTAACTTTCTGGAAAGAATTAATGAGAAGTATTCCAATCTTAATTCAGGGGCCGCAAGCGCATAAAAATCGATTGACTCACTGCTTTTATGATTCTCTTTCGCATAATTTAGTTGACTTATCTGTCTTCTTTTCAAATTTCAAATTAGTATGATCGTCTTGCATTTCTGAATATATAAAGTAAGAAATTATACCGGCTCAGTTCATCAAAGATAAAAAGATGCATGAAGCAGTCTTTTTCTATACAGGTACTGCATTTATTTAACCAAACTAAAAGATAATATTAGCATAGTCTAAAGTCTATAAATGAGTTAAACCAATCTTAAAATAATAACTTTAGTTTATCTGAAGATAATCATCTTCTTGATAGTACTCTTTGTACAAATCTTTAATCTTGGATCATTATATTTACTTTTACTTTTAAGTATTTATTTATAATGATACAATAAATCATCCCATTCAATCTGTTACTTTATTTTCAAAATTGTCGTTGTAGGTTCTGACTTCCTCCACCAAACTCGTGGCTAAATTGATTGGAGCTTACTTCTTCCTGCTCATTGAACGCTTTTAAGCATTTGGAGGATAGTCCACTCTATTTAATGTATTTAATGTGCCGTTGGTTCTTCTTTTTTTAGCTGCCGCATTTTTATAGATTGATACATCTTCAATATCTTCCTGAGTCAGATTTACTCGACTTCTTGATAGATAAACTGAGCCAACTGTGCTCTTAATTTATAACAGCTATTTGCGAGAAGTCTATTCTCTAGTTATAACATTGATAACTTGTTTTCGAAGCATGGCGTTACTTTGCTCCAATATTTAATACTCTTTATGTTTATCAGAAATTAATTTATTCAGCTCTTCGATGGATTTTTTTTGTTCTTTAGTAGTGTTTTATAGCAGGGTAATTTTTTCTCTTTGACTTTAAAATTAGAATTATTTGGTTGATTTTGATTGTTTTTCGAGGACAACTGATATATTCCCTTTTTTGATCTGATCTTATAAAGATTGATTTTAAAGAGTCAAATTTCTTAAACTGGATTGCAAATTCTTTTCCTTGACACTGTACTCTTCTTCCTTACTTTTTAAAGATTTGAAATGTTCATCTGTTAACTTGATGAGTTACTTTCGCAGCTACTAAATTTAGTGGTTTGTTTTATTAATTTTTTATTAACTCTAATTTTTGATTTATGCCATGGTTTTATTCATCTTTACCTTTATTCTTTATATTTATTCTTGTTGAGTCAGGGTTATATTTTGAGCCTTATTTTGATGATGACTTTACAGTTCCTTAATTTCACGAGATAACTCATCAATTTTTAACTTACTTTTTTATATCTTTTTTTAACTTTATTTCAACTTAGCCGTTAAATCTTAAGTCTCTGCTTATTTCTTTTTTTTATAACCTCCGAACTCCTGAGTTATTGCTTACAAATGTTATTAAACCAATTTTTTTTCTTAGTGCAAATCTGACATTCTATGGTTGAACTATACTATCCTTTGGCCTGTTTCTGACAGATCCATATTTTTGGAATCTCTCTCATATTCTAAGTCATTAATTATTTTATTGAGTTTCTTACTTTACTGATTCTTTGCTTTCTATAGATTTTACAATTGATTATTCAGATTCAAAATTTTTGATTAACTTTATTGAGTTAATTTAATAAATTATTATCTTTACAATTGATTCTAATGATGAAGGGCATTTAATTTTTTAGTTAATTCCTCCCCCTCTCTTACAGTTTTAGTCCTTGCATTTTCAGTATTTTCCAGCTGCTCGCTTAGGTCTGAAATGGTTTTCTCTCTGGAAAGTGCAGTTGTTTTCAGTGATTCAATGAAAATATCCCTTTCTTTTATTAATTAGGTTAGTTTTAATAATTAATTAGATGCCTGTTCTAACTCCTTCTCAGTTTTCTGTAGAAGACTATTCGTTGCTGACAATTTCAGAGTGACTTCCTCTTTTTGCTTCAAGGTATCAGTTAGAGCCTTGCTATTTTCAGAGATATTTCCCTTGCAAGCATTATTTATAACTTATAAGTTTTTCCTCTCCTCTCCAAGCCTATCAATTGTTTGCTCTAAATTTCGTTTTTCTTAGCTTGTTTCCTTGACAAAAAGATTAAATTCCTATGCCTTCGCTTTTAAACTGTCTTTACATTGGATAATTTCCCTGTTTTTTAAGTTGATGACCAATTCAATTTCCTTGATCTTTTCCTACGTCTTTTTCTTTTCGTCTCCAAGTTTATTAATCGCCACTAATAAACTTCGTTTCTCTTCGTTTGTCTTCTTAAACAAAGCATCGCATTCTTAGGTTTTATTTTTTAAATTTGCTTTGAAAGTATTAATTTCCTTGTTTTTTACGTTGATAGTCAATTCACATTATTTTATTTTTTCTTCCACTTTTTTCTTTTCCTAAACAAGTTTATCGATTGCTTGCTATAAATTACGTTTTTCTTCACTTGTTCTTTCCTAATTCTTTTTCTTCTCTTCTCCGAGTTTATTAATTGCTTGCAACAAGCTCCTCTTCTCTTCGTTCGTTTTTTTCAACAAAACATTAAATTCTTATGTTTTAGATTGTAAATTAGTTTTTAAGTCACTTATCTCCTTGTTTCTCATATTAATGGCCAATTCCATCTCCTCTATGTCCGCTTACAAATTTTATAACTTCTAGTGGGTTTGATTGACCTGATTTTATAAAAAAGCAATATGTTCCCTCGACTCGCCTGCATCTTTATCACGCTGGGCGATAGTGCTGGATAGATTATTCTTTAGATCATCAATCTCTTTGGTTAACTTGACAATGCTGTCATTTTTATTTTGAATCATCATGCTGTTTTCTGCTTGCATAATGCCCTGCTTGGTTGTTGAATTCTTCTTTTCCTGGCTCAGCATAAGAGTGAGTTAGGTATATTTTTTATCTTTAGCCATCTGAATCTTTCTCAATTCTTCAATTTCCAGTTTATGCTTTGATGAGTCAACCTCCCAAACTTGTTTTTTTTTGTTGAAATCCTCGAAAATAGCCTTAGCCTGGTCTTGTTCTTTCTTCAGGGCTTCCATAAGCTTCTGATTTTCTTGAGCTAGTTGATTTTTAACTTATATTTCTCGATCTATCTGTTGTCGAACTGCAAAGTATTCTTGTTCCAATCCTGCCAGTCGACGTAGTTATTCCTGCTGTTTATAGTTCTGAAATTTGATTTGGCCATTTTCGTTACGAAGTTTGCCAAGATCTTCCATCATTCGTTTTTGTTCTTCCCCTGAATTGGTGCTGCTATTCTGCAACAATTAATTCTATTTCCGTGAGCTGGAGATCTGTTTCTCCAAGGCTGCGATATAGTCATTTAGCAACTT
>Ga0302265_1001879_pt1 | contig 11853 bp, 7 predicted proteins | sample III_Bog_E1_1_FD_194556 | JGI IMG/M metagenome (GOLD analysis project Ga0302265, IMG submission 194556) | Peat permafrost microbial communities from Stordalen Mire near Abisko, Sweden - III_Bog_E1_1 | ecosystem: Environmental > Terrestrial > Soil > Wetlands > Peat | place: Sweden: Abisko...
ACCATCTTTTCCTTTGGAATACCATGTGATTAATAAATTGGATTTCCCACTTTTTGAACATTAATGGACAGCTATAGAGGACCTTTTGCTCTTCTAAGGACTATAAAAGTTATATTCTTATTATATAGACATGGCTTCGGTAACTGGGGGGATATAGCCGATTTTATAGGCACCAATAAATCACGGGAAGATGTGGAAGAACACTATCAACACATTTATTTATAGGGAGAAAATTTCCTACCCGTAATTGATGTAATATATAGACAAAAGATTTGTTGACTTACCGAGATAATGAAGGCCAACTTATACAAGCTGTTCAAGACTCAATTCAAATTAAACCTATTAGCCAAGAGAGGAGAACAAATATTACAAGTCCTGTTCATAACAGTAATTGATTCAGTTAAGTAGTACGAGCAGCGCTTACAGTTGCGCAAACGGTAAAAACTGGCTCAAGTCCAGCATAGATAATAGGATATATGCCAAAGCGAGGTGATTTCGAGGTTGAGTATGATAATGATGCCTAATTACTGCTAGCAGAAATGTAATTCTACGAGTAAGATGGTGAGTAGGAGAAGACAATGAAATTTAGGCTTATCGATATTTATAACCAAAAGCTGAGTGAACGTATTAGAAGGAAGGAGTTCGTGATTACACACAATCTACTTGATCTAAAAGAGCAGAATAGGCTGGACAAAGTAAGATCTAAGGAGGAAAGAGATATATATAATACAATGAAGGTGTTTGCTAAGTTTAGTACAGCCCAACAACATTAAGATCTTATTAGGGGAATACTCAAATAAAAGCAAATCAGGCAAAAAATAGAAGAATTAAAAGAATTAAAAAAGAAAGGATTCAAAACATTAGCAGAGGTTTAGATGGAACTGTAAACCAAGAAAAAGAAGGAGGAAAAAATTAAAAAAAGAGAAATTTAAATACAAGGAGGCTAAAAAGTAATTTCTTATATATCTTAGGTAACTCGACGCACTATGCGAAAAGATATAGGCCCTGAAAAAGTCTCATAAAAGCGTGTTCTATCGCTCAATCACCAATAAGAGTAGTTATGCAAAAAGTTAAATATTTCTTTCAAGCAATACTCCTTAATAAAGGACACATTACTACGTGAAAACGTTAGGCTAGGATTTATCCCCAGAAGTTAAATTTACAAACTCGTCAAGTGTGACGGTGCCATAATCTAAGCCATATTTGATTTACTGCTCACTCAATAGTAGGCCCTGGAAAGATAAGTAGAGAGATAATCATTGGTTTCCTCTGCTTGATAGAAGTGATATATTGCTTGTAACTTAGTTAACTCTAATAGAAGATAATTTATATTTTTTATTAATAAAAAGATAAATGAAAGAATGCTTTTCGTTTCGAGAAATGGCCTCATAGCCAGCTCATGACCATCGGCTCATGTATCTGCATTCTTCACCCTGTCCTGCTTCTTTGCCTTATAATTCTTGTCAAAGAATGAGAACTATGCTCGATGAACCCGAGAGGTAAACTATAGCTTGCAAAAGCTTAAGAAATAAAATATAGAGACATTTGTAATCGAAAGATAAAAAATTTTATACTGCCCCTATGCGTACTGCATCTTCCCAGAAAGAAATAAAATATTTTAAATTGGATTTAACCAAAATCATCAACAGTAATTAGCTCTCATAATTTAATCATAGTTATTTGAATCATTGCGATAATAATCAAAAGAAAAAACCCGGTTATTAAGGTAGTTTTAAGAACCAGATCAATAAAATAGATGAATAAAATATTATAGATAAGAATAAGCATATCAATAAACTGAGTGGCATTTTAAATGAAGTCAACCTCGCATCAAAAAACATGGAGAAAATTTTAAATAATAATTTAACAGAAATGTAGAATATGTATTCACAAGGAAAACTTAAATAAAATATCAAAGTCAATACTCTTTATGCAAACAACAAAGATTTTAATGATAAATATAGTAACTTGAGAAAACATTATTCTAAACATCCCAAAATTATTAAACCTTCACAATTTTTTCAAAAATCAGTAAAAAGAAGCGAAATACGGGAATAATTGTAGTTAAAACGACTTGAAAAGATTGTAATAAACAAATCAGGACATTAATTTCGTATAACCATATAAAAGATCAACTGAACTGCCTATTAATATTCATATATTTAATTTAATAATAATAATATATATTTCATGATGAATTTATTGGATCAACCACCTGCACTATGATGAAGATTACAATTCTGAACAAACAACAGATGCCAAAAGGCATCATCAAAAATTAAATCAAACATATACATACACCTATCAACAAAACATAGTTAGTTAGGTAGTTCGTCAGATCACATGGCCAAGGGGATGTTTTATCCATTGCTTGTCCGTCCACGATTAGACGCATATTGACCCCTTCTATACCTTAAGTCTGCATTCCATGTGGGCGTTAAAAACACCAAAATTGGATGCATTTGAGTCAAATGAAGGGAACATAAAATTTGTTTAACCGATGACTTCCATATAAATTGTCTTTAGTCTGGCAGACGATATTATTGTCTGAATGATATATTAGCATTAAAACAGCCCTATCATCCATTAAAATGATACTTACAGTTTCAAAAAATTTTTGAGTTGCATTTTCCGATGATAACTAGTTTTGATTGGATAGTGCAATCAATGATTTTATGATTTTTTCGAGCTATTAACTATTATTATTCTTTAATTTTCAAATAATAATGTTTTTCCCTGAAGAGTAGAACGATAAACGCACTTAATAGAAGATTGTATCTTTCCTCTCACATAGATCTACATTTACGAAACTCAAGGTGACAATCGTAAACCCTACGAACTCATGGTTACACATAAAAAACTCTCTTTGACTGACGTCAAAAAGACAATGGGGCTCAATACCGTCAGACTTTTCAACTCTGATGGAGCAGAGTATTTCGAGGATGATCTCAAATATATTAAAAACAAAACTGTCCTCTATGCTACGAGAGGCGAAGATTTTGACTCTGGAAGTTGTTTTGGCGAATATTAGATGAGTCAAAAATTGGGCGAGGGTGGCTTTGGTAATGTTTTCCTGGCTAAACATCGTCAAACTGGCGACAAATTTGCAATTAAGATTATAAAAACCTAAAACATTGGCTCAGTGAGCGATATCGACAGCATCTTTGTTGAGGCCTAAATATTAAAATCCCTAAACCACTAAAACATTGTGAAAGTGCACAACTGCCTCACCCTTAAGAACATGTAGGTGGCCATAATTATGGAATTTTTGCAGGGAGGAGAATTGTTGAAATATGTATAAAAGGAAGGCAAACTCGATTAAAAGACGGCACAAATATTTTTTAGGCAGATAGTCAAAGGAATGCGCTACTGCCATCAAAATAATCTAATCCATCGTGATTTAAAACTTGAAAATATCCTTCTAGTAAATTCTGAGGAAAAAAAAATTAAAATCATTGACTTTGGCATTGCAGGTGCCATATCCTTCTTTAAACAAGAAGATTTGGATACTGGTAGTTTATCCTACATGGCTCCAGAATGTTTCACAAACACTAAGGATTATAAGGTTGATGGTAGGATTGATGTTTGGGCTACCGGAGTCATTTTATTTTGTATGGTCAATGGAACTTTACCTTTCAAGGGACCGAACAATTATGAAACTATATAGGCCATTAAGGTAGGGAAATACAAGCTTGATCCTGTTGTTGAAAAATCTCTCAGTTAGGCTTGTCTCGATGTCCTAAGACTTTGCCTCTAAGTTAACTCAAAGAGAAGAATATCAATGGAGTAGTTAGCAGATCACCCTTGGCTTACCAAGAACATCTTCCAGCTGAAAACTTAAAAACCGGAAGAACCAAAGAAGATGATGGTGATAAAAGAATAAGTAATTAAAGAAAAACCAAAGAATAAAGCTATTGCTTCTAAATCAATGGGAAATTCTATGCCCATCGCAAAGCAGGTGAAAGGAGTATCAAAATTTACTAAAAAATGATAATTGCTGTTATTTGATTCTTCTAAATAATAATTCATTATTAATTTCATTGAAAAATTATTTTCTCCCCAGATGAAAAATTATTGATTGAGATGATTAAATATGACTCATTTGCTTCTATTGTTAGGAGGAGGTCGGTTTAAGCAGAAATTGTAATTCCAAATCAGAAAAATTTACTTTAAGTAAATCGATATTTTCTCTCATTTAATATTGATAATTTTTTTTTTCAAAAACAAACACATCAAAACCGTAAATTTTATTGCTAAATTTCAAACTTCATGCTCCTCTTTCTCTCCATTTTATTTTTATTTTTATCCATCTTTTAAATGGATATGAGATTCTTCATCATCATCTTCTTCATACTGGTCCTACATGCCCTAATGGTGTGCTAGAGAGATAAAAAGATGAAGATAGACATCAATAGCTTAATAATGAAGTTTTTTGTCGTTGACTCTAGAGTCGCTTATCCAATTTTTTGCTTCAGTTTTCAAGAAGTGACGAAATAGTTCACCAAGTACTTCATTGCATATGATTTTTTTGATGAGATTGTTGTTATATTTTTTGCATTAGAGCATTGTGGTGTACGTTTTGATGGCATCTCGCACGCGTTTCCTCTAGAATGTATTCGATTTATCTGATTTGAGATAGGAGATAAATGCTTTGCAAAAATTTTTAGAAACATTCTTGGTGTTGCGCAGATATTCTTCGTTATCCTGCTTGTTCAATTTTCTTTTTCGTATTTTTTTGAAGATGTAGACTTTTTTGTCATCGTGCTTCTCTTTGTTCTCATTTTTGTCACTGTCATTGGTAGATGCCCCGTCCTTTGATTCTCTCTGTAGTTGTTCTGGGACCATTTGGATTAAGTTTTGTGGTAGTTCGATAGAGTATACATCTTCTATGACATACTTCTTATCTTTAAAAGTAATCTCAGTGATTTTCTTAATCTTATTGTCGCTCATTTAGCAGAGATGGTTCTTTATACGCAATTTCGAAGATTGATCTTCTGCCAACAACGATAACTGGAAATTATTTTCGTACTTCCATTCGATGTTACTGAGTTAGAATTTTTTTTCTGTTAGAATGCTCTTGGTCAGAATGCCCTATCGGCCAACCTAAGAAAATTAATTGGATGAGTTCATATCGATATTTTAATTAATTAATACAAATACGACTATTGTGAAAGGCTAGAAAAGAAATGAAAGAATTAGCAAATTTACATCAATATTGATCCTGATAGGAATAATGCTAATTTTTCTTATAGTTAATGCTATCCTAATAAATAATTATAATGCAAGCAACACGAAATGCTTACCAGTCTCAATACAGCAACGAAGATTTTGAACAAGCGCAGATACTAGCACAGTCAATTGGTCTTACAGACCACCCTCCCATCTTTAAAATAGTCGACAATGCATATATTTCCAACATTATCCCTCGCAAATAGAGAAAACGAAGACTCAATTATAGCGACTTACTTCCCTATAACAAGAGAAAAGCAGCCAACGAAGTGAGACAAAGAAAAACAACAGTTGGCAGCCAAAAAGACAACTATTTAAAGGGGATTAGAAAAAATTCATTAAAGAATGTTGTCACTATGAAAGAAGCTCCGGAAGATTGCCCACGAATATTTTAAAAGACACAGAATATTATACATAAAAACGATGTAGCCAGGGCTAGAAAATTTATTGAATAGTCAGTACAATTAAGATAAATATCCTTTGAAAAACAACGCCGCTCGGGTATCTTGAAGGAAGTGTCCGTGGAATTGTTCAAAGAAGATGAAACATACATTAAAAAAAATGCAGAATTCAAGAGTTTGACTCTTGGATTTTCCAGGAAGAATCCTTACTTTAGTGGAATAAAAAATTTAACTGAGAGAAAAAATGCATCAAAGTCTCAATAAAAATTAGCAGTGAGCTTCGATTTTAATAAATTTAAGGTAGTTGCCACAAAAGACGAGTATTTTATATAAAATAATAATTAAAAGAGGATCCAAACTGGAAGCCTAAAAAGATCATTTCGGCTCGAGTTTAACAGTAATAACCGATGTGAGATTCTCTGCAATCAGATTGATCAAGCAATATAATTTTGAAAAAATGTAGCCATTATCATATGATATTAATTGGACAATTCTGCAGGCATTAAGTTAAATAAATGCGAACTAAAAAGTAAAATACATTAAAATCGTAGATGAAGGATCTCAAACATTTGAGGTATATATTGATAAATACATTTACTTCTTTCAATTAATAATTCATCAATAATTGCGGGTTTTATTAGATTAGAGTGGCGGACAACATAAATAAAGGAGATATTTTATAAAATGAGGAATACATATAAATGTTATCATCCTTTTTATCCCATATAATAATATATCAAATGGCCAGCTAAAAGATGAACCAGTTCTTAAGGGACCGCAAAATTAAAAGTATTGCTTTCTAACTCAGACAAAAAAGTTGCTAGCTATCGCAAAAACAGGATAGTCAAGCATTATCATAAATTCAAAGACTCTCAAGATTTTGCAAAACCAGTCAATGCATCAGCAGAAATCGATCAAAATGATTAAGGAGCACAGCGCAAAATTCAGTTTTATGAGCAAGTTTTCTCTCAAAAAAACAATACTAAAACAATAGATCCGAAACCAAAGTAAGAGCCTCAACAACCAGTTGTCGATCAATCAGTTGAAAAACTAGAACAGTTGAAGAAAAAAAAGGAAAAGTACATTCGCAAGATGCAAAAAGAAAAAACAGGCAAAGGACAACCGGTGATGCGAAATTATATAAAATATGCACTGGCTAAACTATAGGAGACTCTCGAGCGATAAAAGAAAAAATGAACCTTGATTTTATTCTTTATAATGAAAACAGATAGTAACATAAACAGAATACAAAGGAGAGAGTTCTTAAGCTAGAAGAACATCAAGATGACAATACTGTTGAATTCAATCGATAGTCACAAAGACAATTTTGAGTCTTAAAAAAGCTAGTCCTTTGAGGAGATCGATTCATTGGCTTTGCTATTATCCAAAAAATAAAAAACAGTTTCCGATAGGAAACAAATTGCCCATAATCATCTTGTAAACAGCATGAAAAAGCTATCCATCCCAAGTGTCTCGCCACCAAAAAGTAAAAGCAGTGCCTTCCTCACTGGTGTTTAGCTGCAATAATAAAAGCCATAAAGAGAAGAAAAGGAGGGTGAGATGTTAGACGACGAAGTGAAAAAAATGCTAAGCAGAAAGAGTTTAAACGATGATGTTGAACTTTTGCGCCGTGAAATCAAATTGACAGATCACAATTTGCGATCTTATTAACGCTAATTAATGAGAACTAAAAAATAGGTTGCTCACCTGGCAGGGCGATACAACTAATACCTTAACCTCAAAGTTCCCATTAGTCGCCCTTCTGTTGACTTTTCCACATATTCCTTCGGTAATTTGAGAAATTTTAAAAAGAGTTTGTAAAAAAATATATGAGACCTCCTTCAGCGTGTTGATAGAAAGACAATCTCTTTGAGTTTTCTTGATGAAAGTATAAATTTGTATATTGATTTACTAATAATTAATGATAACTATCAAGAAAAGAAATTAAAAAATGATGGCAGGCATTATTTTAATATTCAACACCAAAATAAATAAAAATGAATTGAATCATCAAGAGCAAAATGGATTTATCGGCATGAGATTTGATCAGTAACATTTTTGATGCTTGTGCTTATACATATAAAATATACTCTTATTTTAATTCTGAAAGGAAGAAATTAATTTCATAGCTTCATTTGACTCTTCCATTTTGTCAGATTTTGTCATATTTTTATTTTTGAAACTTTGTAGCTTTCAGATATATGATACTATAACCATCTTATATGCATTAATTATAGAAATGTGTTAAAATCTGACGGTATGCAAACCATTCCAATCAATCATACTTCTGAACAGCTTTGATGTATATCAAAATAATGAGCTCCTTCTCTCCACCATGCGCCAATTGCTCAAATTATTACTCTACGAATTTCGCAATCACAACTATGATGGAAATAGAATTTTAAGAGTCGTATTCGAAAAGGTTAAAACTGATCCCTAAAGTAGGTAAAAAGAGAATGTCCTGTAATTATGGCAAGATATCGAACTATTCATTTGGAATTTATCTATAAGCCCGAAGTACTGGATTGTGATGTTTTAACATGAGTAGTTTTTCTCAACGGAAAGATAATGCGTCGATATGCATGTTTTTACAAACAAAATTTACAAATTTATCTTGGAGCAAGCTCAAGAGCTTACTCTTATGGCATAATATCTCAGTGGGTTGGTGAGTGCCTAGATTTTCATGTTTTTGGAAGAAGTGAGCGAGCAAATCTGCAATGACTATGAAAAAGGACGCTAAATAATTCTGACTCACACCAAAAACGTTGAATAACTGGTTAAAAATTCGCCCATTATTAATTTTTATCTCCTTTATAAGTTGCTGATGGAAATATCAGTCTACTGCTAATCAAAAATAATCGAAGAGATGTCCTCAAATATCTTTCGTAATATTGAAATGAGCTACTGCAAATCTTTTGCTAATTATATCCTTGAAAAGCATTAAATCCTTAATCTGAAGTACGACAGCACCAGCACCAAATAATTAGAAGAACCCCTAATATAAATCATGGAGAGAATAAAAAAGGAGAATAATCTGAAATGGAGAGAAGCAGTTAGATAAGATGGATAATCAGCGTTAATTGTTTAATTTTAAGAAAAGGAGGGGACAAGTGATAACTACATGATTAAGATGGACAAAAACGGGGAGATGGAGGTCAAAAACTGTAATACTCTTCGGATGAAGTGGATGATAGGAGAGGCAGCTTAAAAAAAGTAATTTTTGCTCTATTCAGCTATGATATTTTAAATATTGTCAGTAGTAAAAACGCTTTGGCATAAAAACTAAGAGGTAGCCCTCTCAAAACAAAAGAAATCACTCTTACAGATCACTTCAGCACAGTTGGCGGTGCTCTTGGAAAATGTTTAGCTGATATTAGATAATATGAATCGGTGGGGGACTTTATGTTTGACTTATCAAAGAAATCCTTCATAAATGGAACATTCAACTATGTTGCCACCAATATTCCCCTCATTGGAATTATGTTTGCATCAGGTGGATATACTTACTCTCTTTACTCCATTTTTAGCAATAAAAACGTCAATAAAAAAAAGAAATTTCAATAGCTCGGATTTATGACAATGGATACGGCAAGTTCTATTGGATCTGGCTTGATTGGAGCAACCATTGGACAAAGCGTTATTCCCGTTCCTTTTCTAGGTGCGTTTGTAGGTGGATTTATTGGTGGATTTATTGGAGAATTGGGAGGTAAGGCCTTGACAAATAAGCTATAAACAATAAGATTTAAGCAAATAATTGGTCTTTTGTAATAAAAATTGCAGCCTGGCGGCTATTGGTAAGTCAACTCTCAAACTTTATCTATTGTAGGCCTGAATCGATAAAATTTTTATAATACAATTCCTATCCAAATTGAATAACGCCTAGGAGCTGATAAGTTTTGGTTTGCCATGATCGGGTTTACTATTCTTTGCTTCCATGAATCTCAAAAAAGGGCTAATTTTCTGGAATAAAAAATGAAAGCAATTAAAAAATTAAAGAAGAGAAAATAAAATGACTCAGTAGCTTTTGATGAAATAAAAAAGGACTTATAATACAATCCTTCTTTAGATATCATTTGTCTCATGAAATATTTTGAGCAGAACAGAATAGACCTCATAACTTGTTATAAATAAATTGAGACCTTTGTTGGAGACGTATTTGCAAGAATAAAATGACCTTTACTTGATAGTCTAGTCACAAAAATTATTATTCTTTCAAAAATTAACATATAGAGTAAATACAAAATTACCTGTTCAATCAGTCCTTAATATTCTGGCATTATCAATAGAAGCTTATAATTTTTATCGTTTAATAATGTCATGAAAGAAGTTTGTGATCTAATTATAATAGTCATTTGAGGATGTAAATTGAATTAATAATATCATTTCCAGCGCCAATTCAAACAAAAGATGAGATTTAGGATTATTTTAGAATCAGCCAGCTGTATTAACAAAAAGAAACCCTGAATTTAACATTAAAAACTCCTTCATAAATATTTTTGTACATGCTTAAGCTTTCTCTTCAGCTCCCTCTGAACCCTCTGCACCCTCTCCCTCTCCCTCTCCAGATTCTTCAGCTGCACTCTAAAATAATAATTGTGATACTTGTTAAAAAATGGATACTCCTCTGATTCAACCATGATTTACTCTGAGTTGATGAAAGTTTATACGCCTGGATCGAAATGTAATTACACTACATGGATAAAAATATACAATTCCAATTTGTCCTTGATAAAATAGTTTATACCCTTAATTATTATTTGATTACACCTAATTTGAAAAAGCATTTACAGGTTTGTCCCTCAACTACTTTAGAATATTTATACCCTGAGTTTCCTAATAGATACGGCTGAAATATATTAAAAATTACTCTTTATATATTTGTTTGTACGCCTCAATATTTTATCAGGTACACTGAATTTATAGCATTGATACTTCTAAATTAAAAAATAATTACCAGCCTAAATTTATAAGATTTTAACATCTGATTTATTTGTTATTTTACCCTTGGTATAAATTTCAATACACCTATTTTAGAATCAGTAATACTCTAAATTCAATAAATAAATACGGTCTGCTTCGATGATTAAGTACGCCTAAGTAAAACAAAGAGATACAGTCAACGGGTTTCCATTCAGAATCAGCTTCTCCAGCTGTCTCAGCCTCAGCAGCTGTCGCAGCTTCTCCTTCTTCTAATTAAGCCTCAATCTAATTGAGAGACCATTTACAAACGCTGCACATAAATACATGAATACATGTTTGGCGGCTTATTTACAAGATAATTACTCTTGATAATTTTCTTAATGAGGAAAACCTTACAAGATCTATTATTAAGAGAGTCTTACTACCACCTTAAGAGAGTATCCGAGTCCCAAAAGGCAGAAGATAACCAAAAGAATAATTGCCATCTTTAAGTGGTGTCGAGTTGGAAGAATAATCAACTAATTTTATCAAGGTATAAGTAGTTATATAACAGCTAATATCTTATGGTTTTAATATTTAAAAGAGAATTTCCTCATAATAATTAGTTAAAATGAAACTTTAGTTGTTTGATGAATAGTATCGAATAAATACTGAAACGATTGATATCTTTGTCATTACCAAACAACTGAGGAAACCTTATTTACCTTAAATATAAACTATTTCATGACTCCCTGTATTTGAAAAGATTGTTTATTCAATACATCACACGTTTAATCATCTCCAAAAGATATGATTTTTTTTTGCTTAAAAGATATTTTTCCTTTCAAGAAACAAAAATATAAACATATTACTAAAAATCTTTGCCATTAAGTCTCGCGAAAAGTGTGAGAAATATTTATATCCCGATTTTTAAAAAACTCTAAAAACGAAGATAAATTGAGGCAGAAGTAAATGAGAAGCAATTGGTGGTTTGATATAAATTAATCAATGTGCAAAACAATGAATAAATCATAAAAAATGTTATAACTGTTTTCCTTGAAACAAGTGACTGCTAATTAATATAATTGGATATTTTAAATAGCGACTATATTCATTTGATGGATCGACTTTGAGTTATCGTATTTTTAAAAATATTTGGAGATCTAGAGAGTCATATCTGGAAATAATAATAATTAAGTTACCCTTAAGATATTTATCATGTATTTGGTTTAATTTCATAAGTTTATCTATTTTCATTAATCTTCATAAATCATCAGCAAAGATATATATAAACCAAGAGTATTTAGTGTTCTGAAGATATTGT
>Ga0302265_1001895_pt1 | contig 11803 bp, 7 predicted proteins | sample III_Bog_E1_1_FD_194556 | JGI IMG/M metagenome (GOLD analysis project Ga0302265, IMG submission 194556) | Peat permafrost microbial communities from Stordalen Mire near Abisko, Sweden - III_Bog_E1_1 | ecosystem: Environmental > Terrestrial > Soil > Wetlands > Peat | place: Sweden: Abisko...
AAGTCCTCCTTTGGTTTTCGCATTTCTTCGAAAGTCACCCGTATAAATGTCAAGAGCCACATCATTCGAAGTAAGTTCCTGGCAGTGGAGTTATATTTTTTAAACTCCTTGGGAGCTTTTAGATCTCCATTGTTGTCTCCATTATAGAGGTGTATATTTCGCTGCATCTCCATGCGGACAAAGGAAAAGAAGCCCGAGTGTCCCTAAAATCTGAGGTTGTTATTCTTAATAATTTCTACTTTTTCTTTAACATCTGAGAAAGCAATGCCCAGAAATGTGTTGAGCATTTTGAAAACAACGCAGAACTCATCCAACACACTGTAGAAATCATCAAAAACCACCTCCTTGCTGGTCCCGTATTACTTGACCAATCTGCCCAACTGTGTGATCACTAGTTACACATCAAACTTGTTCTTATCCATCTATTCAGGTAATTATAATTGATGGAATATCATCCAATTAATACCCAAATATCACTCAAAGGGCCTATTTCTCAGAGATGCCATAAAAACTTAATGGGGACGGGTACAGCAAGAATTGAAGGAAAAGAGACAAATGGTCACTTTGACATCACACTCGAAATGCAACAATGCTGGTAATTTATTGAAAAAGTACTATGATAATTGGAGTGGTTCTTGATAAATTATTACTAAAGATAGCCGACAACTAATCGAGATTCAAAACAAAATGGCCTTTGGACTGATGATTGGGGTGAATCAAGTTCCGATTTTATTGTATATTAATCTATAATAATCATAATATTCTTGATGTTTCAAAACTCTTATCAAAATGGCACATACTTTGATGTGTTTGATCCCAAAAGTACGTCCCCTTCAATTCAGCCAGTCAGTAGAAAATGAAATTTCTATACCGAATCAACAACGTGCAGGGTAACAATAAAGTCTTTGACAAAGATCTAAAAAGTAAGAGACATCTCATTTAGCTTTTGTTATGGAGTTCACCAGTCCCAGTGCGAGGATGAGTTTCCCCAAGGAGGAGAAGAAAGATCTTTATCTGATACAGCAATACTTAGTCCTGCAAATCTTCTTCTTTCCTGGCATGGCGTGGAACGTTTAACTCGTCGTTAGTGACCTCACTAAGGTAGATTAGATACAATATAGACCAAACGACGAATTATACTGTCGCCTTCCACCACTAAGACCTAGATCAAACCATTTTTTGTAAAAACGCCCTGTCATGGATACGCCTAAGGCTTATGGAACAATTTTGTCGTCGATTTATACAGCTATATCGAAGCATTTAAAGGTCAAACTTACCGTTCGCTGGACGCGATCTATCTGACAGGTCACTTCAAGCTGAGACGAATTTATTCGACCACTGCCGAGCCGAAAGTCTAAGACCAATCCCCTGAGCTTAAGCAGATTGCCATGTAACTAAGTGATTATTGTTTAGTCTTCCGAAGCAATTCTATTATCCAATGGGTTTGCCTTACGCCACCAAAGTAAACTGTTTCGAAGCTAATATCGATAGCCACTCGCATATAGCCTCATAGCACACTGAATCTTCCAGTAAAAATAGCTCATTTGTCAAATCATCAAAACCAAAAATAATTACAGGCAAAGTGGAAACTGTCGAGATGGTGAGTGGGGTAAAATCTAGCAAGGAGAAGACGGAAGCCAAAAGAATTAGGGATTTCCTTTCCAATACGAACGGACAACTGCTGATGAAGGGTCGCAAATAAGGCGAGAAGTCAGAAGCATAGTACAGCGAATTGACCGACCAAATGAACCCCAAAACAGCAAAAAGCAATGAGAAATATACGAAGACTAAACTGTTGGTAAAGACTCAAAACATTCCGCCCAAGGCACGTTCCAGCATGGACAAGAACAGCGAAAAAGCAAATCGCAAGGTTGAGGATAAGACCAAGACCAAGGCCAAGCTGAATCCTTGGCGCAATAATACAAAACAAATCTAAACCTAGACTAATAAAAACGAGTCAAACAGGGCACTATGCACCCCTTAGTCAGAGTCTCTGTATAAGACTAAGAACAATCTGCCAAGTCAGTACAGTCAACCTTGTAATCGACAACTTGATAGGGGGAGCGACCATTACAGTGACTCCTAGTATGTATAGCTTAGCCAAAAATTTACAACATTATCGGATGGTAAATTCTTCAAGCATTCAATAGTCGCCAATCCTATCCAGCTCTGCGAGAGAGAATAAGGATAAGGGCGCGATGCAGATGAGATCGAGGAAAATATAGAAATGGAATGCAACTCCATGCGTTCTTCAATGAAAAAAGAGATCGAGAAGGAAGAACGAAAGAAAGAACATATTATAGAGTCCATATGCGATTCATTAGATGGAGAGGCAAAATTTGAGCAGCACCAGCAGATGGGAAAAAGTTCACTCTACGGATTCGGGTAACAGCTCATGAAAGACTTTATGGGTGACTTATAGCGTCCCTACTCTCCGCCTATGGGTGAGCGTGAGCAGACTGAGTAATAGGTGACTTCTCGCCACAATGAGAAGGAGGAAGTATAGTTAATTTATGATCCAGTGCTGAACTGCTATTACGACCACCGTACCCACACCTACTACTAGCTGAAAAACTAGTGATTTTGATTTAAGGTGACTTGTTCTTATTACTGAAGACTTTATCCAGCTTGATCTCATTCTAATTATTAATGGTCGATGGCAAGGCAAGCTGAAATTAATATATCTTGCTCTTATGTTTATATTGTTTCACCGTATTACTATAACACCCTGAGCATCATTTCTTTTAACTTTGAAATGGTTATTTTATTCATTTGCTTAACTTCTATTTACTCTCTTGATAATTCAATTGCGCATTATGTTGTTAGCCCTTCAAGATATTCCCTTCTAGCTGTGAGTTCAACTGATGCAAATCCATACGTATTTGCCATTTGTTTACTCAATAACTCAAGCGATTGATTTGATTCAGTCAGTATATTATTATGCTTCATGAGATATATAAATATCAACTTATTATAATCCATCTTAATTAAAATTATGATTGTGAGATCAAAAGTTATCAAAATCGTCAGCAGCACTTGGCTTCGATTTTGCTCCCCTTTTTCCTCATAGAAGGAAAAGTTCACTTTCTCATAGAGTGCACAAAGAGCTGTTTGGGCCTCGGCAATTGCTGATATAATTTGTAGTGCAAAAGGATCAGATAAAATAACTGATCCATCTCTCAGGGAGCAGCTGGTGAGTCTTCAAAACTCCACAGTGAATCATCCAATTCTAAAGGATAAAATTCTCAAAATGAAAAACTAAAGGAATGTAGAACTGATATTTGATGCTAAAATCATAGATTAAATATTCGGCATTTTTACAAAAGGGACTGTACTTCCTGTAAATATTTTTCAATAAAAAATGGTTCAAGACGCTAAATAGCCTAAATCTAAAGATACTAAAGATAATTTTATCTTCTGTCCCAACTTTCTAGTAACTCAAGAAATGTTTCAAAAACTCATATATCATGAGACGGTTATGCTGATTCATGGGAAATTCGGAATCAGTAAGACCATTTCAATTATTCTGTTACACTATCTTTCTTCAATAATCAGTAATTTTGCTTATCAATCTTTTTTGGATAAAAATCGAAAATAGGAACTAAATCTTTTTATAAGCAATAATTTGGTCACATAAATTCCCAAACTATTCTATTGGAGTATGAATGTAGATGATGATGAAGCAAAACTCAAATCTTTGATTGTTGCTCAAGCAACAGAATTATCCGATACATAAAGGTAGCAATTATTGAAAGAAATGACCTTTGAAAAATTTATTATTTTACTAAGGAAAAATTACTCAAAAAAAAATATCAGAGTCCGAGTAGTTATCGATCAAATCAACGTCCTTGCCTCCATTTTTAGTAAGTGGAACAATTTTTATTTCTATTCTCAGCAAAATTAAAAATAATGGAAACAATATTAACAAAAAGAAATTAAGGATCGATAATTAGGATAGATGCTCAGATCTCTCATGAAATAGCTTTAGGAACTCGGCTAATTCGAATCCACCTTTTATAACAGTTCGATAAATATTGAGTAAAGTTTGTATGATGTTCAATCGAGTTATATTAAAACCCGAACAGTTGATATTGAAAATAAACATTCTAGAATTCACAAATTCTAAATTTACTACAACGAAAATTTGGATACTAAATGGGGCTGCAATGATTTTAGTCACTTTTTTTGGTTTTAAATTTAAAAAAGATTAAGAAGGAGGGACTCACTGACTTAAACTCAAATAACAGAATTCAAGGACAAGTTTCAGTAAAGGCTCAAGGACAGAAAATGGCCAAAGCACCTACAATTTTTTAACATCAGAAGAATGTTTTAAACCAAAGTAACATAACTCCAATAAGTATATTTCAATTTATAGTAATCAAAAGATCTGCAGGGGTGTGTCAATTTACTGGTGAATCTACTGACTTAGAGCAGTATGGACGATTTTCAAGATCATTTATTAAAATTTTTTGAGAAGGCTGACAGCTCATCATTAAAATAACAAAGGATTTACTTGTTTATGGCTTTAATGTATTATGCTTAAAAATCTACCGATCATAATCAAGATTATTTCTTTTAAATGTACGTTGGCGTTTTAGAAAGAATAATGGGAATTAAATAAATAGATTTTTTTTTTGGAGACAGTTCCGAACATAAATAATTATTTTCTCTAGAGTACCATAATAACACACCATCAGTAGTTAAATTTTTCTGGACTAAATCGTAATTCATAACTGTTACTAAAAAAGTTTTTTTATAATCACTGGCGCCGAAAAAAATTATCGTTCCCCAAGATGAAAGGATCTTATCTTAGACAGCATCTGCATTGGGAAATATGTTAGAAGGATTATTTCGTGCTTTGTTTATAATTCCAAAAGCTATTTCCATATTTAAATACTTTAAAGAAAGGAAAGCCTTTATTACAAAAGATAGCTGCAGTTTTTTGCAATTTAACAAACAATAATCAACAATCGAGAGCAATATGCGTAAATTGATTGAGAAGGCAAAGTAAAATCCAGATAAATTTATTTTTGGATACCCTGTTATGTAAAAATAGATTAGAAAAAATTAAATAATATAGGCTCGTGGAGTAAATAGTAAGTGCTTTGATTTCGTATTCGTTTCATACAATTCTACTGATGACAAGATTGAAATTTTTACTTTTGATATTACTGTTACCTCAGATAAATCTAGCATCCAGGACAAAATAGAAAAAGCTAAAAAGTTTTTTACAGAGAAGTTACAAATACCTAACACTATGACGTTGCATCATATAATCCTCTGTTCAGGCAAGATTCCTTTTACTCATTAGAAAAATTAATCATTAAATTGGGAAATCTTAACTTCCAGTTTCGATTAATTTATAGTTGTTAATAGCGACTCTACAAATATGAATTATCTGTACTCTCTTCGGTCCTTTAACATTTACAGAGAAATTTATGAAAGGGATTCGGGGCGAAATAAGAATTGATGGTTGATTATATAAGAAATGCATGTTTATCCATTGTTTTAATTTGACAATTAAATTGAATCAGTCTTAAAACATAGCATACATATCTTCGAGAATGCGAGTATGACAGTTAAATTAAAATTATGATTCTACTTTGTTTAATCAAGATAAAAATGATACTAAAGATTAAAATTTCAAAGAATTAATTAATTCTTCTCAAACCATTGATTAGAGTTAGTTGGTATTTTATTATGATACATGCTATATATAAATATCAACTTCTTGCAAATCTACCTTAGTTAAAATTATGATTGCAAGGACAAGGATTAGGAAATTCTTTGCAAGCACTTGGCTTCGGTTTTTCTTTCCGTTTTCCTGTGAGAATACAAAGTCTCCTCTCTCATAAGATGCGCAAAGGGCCGCATGGGCATCGATAATTGTTAACAAAATTTATTTTGCAAAAGGATCAGATATCATCACTAATCCATCTTTACGGGAGCAGATCCTCAGCCTTAAGCATCCAGATGGCATTAGCGATCCAAAAAACAGCTAACAAATTCGCGATAACAAATGCATAATTTTTGATGAGGCTCCTCGAAATGATATCATGAATATCTTTTAAAGTGGGACTCTCCTTTAAACAAAAATATTCAAGCAATAAAGAATTAAGTATGCACAATAGAAATCTTCTAACGATAAATCGCTCCTAAGAAATATTGTTTTTTGTCCAAATGTTTTGGTGACTCAGCCAATGTTTTCTACCCTAATGAGATAAAACTCTAATATACTGATTTATGGAAAATTTGGAATTAGTAAGACTTTCGCACTAGTTATGTTTAACTATCTTTCCTCAATAATCAACAACTTTGTCTATCAATCCTTTTTGGATGGGACTAAAAAGAAAGAATTAAATCTTCTCAAAAATAATAATTTGCTCATTTGCATTCCCAAATTATTTTACTGGAGTATGAATCTCAGTGATGATTAATCTGTTCTTAAATCCTTAATTATTGCTCAAGCGACAGAATTGTCAGAGAATTAAAGAGAGCAATTATTGAAGATAATGAACTTTTCAGAATTTATCAATTCCTTGAGGAGAAAATATAGGGATAAAGACATCACAGTCAGAATTGTGATCGATAAAATTAACATCCTTACCTCCTTATTTAAGCAGTGGAACTATTTTTATAAAAAATACTAACAAAATTAAAAATAGTGGAATCAATAATAAAAGGAATATAATCTCATCCAATAGCCAGGATAGCTTTTTAGATATCGCATGAAATAATTTTAAAAATTAGGCTAATGCACCTTTTACATCAGTCCGATAAACATTGACCAAGAATTGATAGGGACTCAAAGACCAAATGATCAATTTCGCACAATTGATATTCGCAAAGATCATGAATAAATAAGAAAAATTTGCATTAAATACGTCTAAAACCTAAACACAAAATGGGGCTGCAACGATTTTAGTCACTTTTTTTGGTTTTAGATCTAAAAAAGACTGAAAAGGAGGGACTCACTGACTTAAACTCAAATAGCAGAACTCAAGGGAATATTTTATTAAAAGGTTAAGGACGCAAAATGGCCAAAGTACCTACGGTTTGTGGATATTAGGAAAATGTTGTAAAAGTAATCAATCTAACTAAAATAAGTATATAATAATTTTTAGCAAATAAAGAATATCGGAGAGGAGAGTCCTTCATCAAAAGGTGTCATAACATAAAATATATAAGAATCTGTCTGTTTCCTCACGAATCGACTAGTTTGGAATTGCATTAGGGATTATCGAGAGCATTTATTAAAATTTTTGACAGAGACAAACCTGTAAATAAAATAAAGAAAGTTAGATTTATTTTTTGCTTTAAGTTATGAGGCATAAAAACGAATCGATTAAGATAATGTTTTTTAAATATAACTCATCCATCTATCAGAGTTGTTGGGACTGTAATTTTAACAATTGGAATAGTAAAAAAAACAACAGTAAAAATTGAAAAGGTTTTTGTTTGTGAAATAATATTTATCCTCACCTTCTGCACATGAATAACTATTTTCTATTTAGAAGAAGAATTAGCAGACAATGGTTAGATTCTTATGGACTCCTGCATAATTCATTATTGTTGTTAATAAGATTCTCTTCTGGTAGAGATCAGGAATTAAATATTTTGATCTTCAAAAAGATTTGGTATTACAGTGAACGATGAGCATGATCCTATATTGACGAATGTATATTTGCTTAATATATCAACTGGGCTAATATAAAGTTTAGCAATTATAGTATTATGCAACAGTATCAAAGTCTTTATATTGCTAGAATTTACAGTATTTCACGCAAGTTAGTGAGAGTATACAAACATGGATTTATGTTTTGTTGAGAATTGATTGGCTTATGGAGCATCTTACTTTATTTGGATTTCGGCAAAACTAGACATATCAAACTAGAACCTAAAAATCGTAGAAATATGCCTTTGTGTTTTGATTAAATTAAAATATCGATATGGAACATAATAAAAAGGACGATCTTTCAGCCTCCACTAAGTATAGATATACGCATGCCCATCGACAGTCTGATCTGCCTGCTTTTCGCCATTTCAAACAATAATTTCAGGTATCAGAGACCTAACTAAGAATTACTTCGATCCAAAAAAGATAGCATCTATCAAGCGAGTCTACCCTCATGGAATATGCGGCCGCAATCATGCCAAACAAACAGTCGTGGTGGACAGAGTGGGAAATATGAAAATAATGTAGCTTTCGAAAGTGTTCGAGGATGATGAACTGGTGTACTACTTCAGTCAACGATTGCTGCATCTGAGTGAATAAGTGTTGGAGGAGAGAGAACAGGTCGTTTGGATAGTCGATTTGAGTGGTAAGATTATGCAGCTGGCGTCCAAACGTATTCTAGATTCGGTATATAAGATTGTTGCCAATTTACAAAAGTACTTCCCAGATATGCTGGCGAAATTGGTCTTTGTCAACACCCCCATGCTGTTCGATACAATATGGGGTAAAATTACACCGCTTATCGATAAGAATACCCTTCAAAAGGTGGTTATGATTGGAGACGAACTGTAAAATTTGGCTGAGTTCGCTGAAAAAGACAATTTACCTGATTTTTTGGGGGGTGGGATTGAGGAAGAAATGTTTCTGCATGATAATAAAAAAGGAGAGGAGGAAAAGGACGAGGAAGAAGAGGATAGTGGATAGGAATAATTTGATTTCGCATCACTAAGACAGGCACTGAGCGGATTAAAGATCGGAGGTTCTTCTGTGAAATCAGTCTCACAGACACCCCTCAACACTGAGGCGGACTAAAAGTGATAGGTTCCTGTTTTATGTTTATCAATATGGACTGTTAGCAAATATAGTCATTTAATCATCATAATGGCCAAACTATCAATAAAATATAACCCAGCACTACTCGATCATTTATATGTATTCTACGTTAAATCATGTTGATATAATTATGCATATACATCATCACTAAGATATCTTTGCTAGCATCAAAAAGTACGGACAGGAACACCTCATCCACGCTTATGACTAAATCACTGATCCAGTCAAGAAACATGACTTCCTCAGACAACTCGAAAGCATTGATTAGGAACAAGCTTATCAACTATTTAAACTTGTCTATTTGGAAAGAGAGCAACTCAAGAATTCATTGAAGAATGACTTCGCACCTGTTTCCAACATCGCCACTCATTAAGACCTGAAAGTGTTTGCTAAGGAGTTTGATGAACTAGGATATAAGGCTATTGGCAATGGATAAGGTAACCTTTATTCGATGTAGTTGCGGTATGCATTATGAGTGGAGGACAAGGCACTAGACTTGGTTTTGATCACCCGAAAGGCATGTTCAACTTAGGTTTGAAGAGTAACCTGACTCTTTTTGGCTATTTCGCTAATCGCCTTTTGAGCCTCAATCAACTAGTTAAAGAGCGCTTGCACATTACAAAGGAAGGCTGTCTCATCAAATGGTATCTGATGACAAGTTAAATGAATAACGACTAAATTATCACCTACTTCAAATAGAACAATTACTTTGGGTATGATAAGAATTCAATTGTATTCTTCCCTCAGGGCGGCATCCCTGCTCTAACTTACGAGGGCAAGATTATTATAGAGAGTGAGGGACAAGTCTCATTGGCACCAGGAGGAAATGGCGCCATTTACGGTGAAATGCGGAGCAAAAAAGTCCTAGATCACATGAAATAACATGGAGTGAAGTATATCTACCTCGGTCCTGTGGACAATGTCTTGCTCAAATTGGCAGACCCCACTTCTCTTGGTTACATGATCAAGAATGGTTTTGACATTGTGTCTCACTACTTGAAGAAGCGATCTGCAGACGAGAAGGTGGGACTTCACTTGTCAGTCAACGGTAAAATCAAGATATTGGAGTACAGTGAAATTGACGAGAAGGTCAAATCATCCAAGAATGAGAAGGGAGAGTTCATATTTAGTCATGGAGCTAGGGCTTCGATGTATATCACCCGTGAGTTCATTGAGTGGTTAACTAACGACCCTGCCGTTATGGTTAGCATCAATAAAAAGTAAAGAATATCATATACAGGTACCACCTCGCTGAGAAGAAGGTCAAATATTGGGATCCAGTCGCCCGCAAAACCATTACCCCTGAGAAAAATACAGGAGTCAAGTTCGAATTGTTCTATTTCGACGTGTTCGAGGAGACCAACAAAATTGGATTATTTGAAACTCTGCGCGAAGAGGAGTTTGCACCACTTAAAAATGCCAAAGGTGACGACTCACCTGATACTGCTCGCGAGTATTTGAAAAAGCTGCATCGCAGATGGGTTGAGGAAGCAGGAGTTGTGCTTGAAGGAGAAGGGGACGTTGAAATTCACCCCCGCAGCAGTTACAACGGCGAAGGCATCGCCGAATACATAAAAGCTCGAAACGGTTCGCTGAAGGCTACCCTACCCCTTTACATATCGCCCAATCTTTGAATGATCCTATAAACCAAATAACAATGATAATGAAACCCATGCTATTAAGTTTATTCGTTTAATGCGGATCAGCAGCGCGGTCACAACCAGGCGATCGGAGACAAAACATGCAAGAAGCACTACTAAACTGGCAGAAATCAAACGCATTGTAGAAAACATACCCTTGCAAAAGAGGACCAGCGTGGGCGTGGCTGAAAAGATTAAGGGCAATAGTATGCGCGAACTCAAACCAAAAGGGAAGCTAGTATTGGGTCAAAATAATAAGCCAGTTATGATTTTAAGCAGGGACGAACGGTTGAATCCATGGGGTAAACGTAGCACTATCAGCGAGTAACTTCTTAACAAGAAAGGATTACTGAGTCTATTTGCTATGGGGGTAGTGACACGGCAAGCCAATTGCCACTAGCTTCTCAATAATAGGTACGAGTTAACAGATTAGCCTAATATTCAAGTCCAACCTCTTCCGAAATAGTTGTTCATGACCAATCCAGCCGCATTACTTAATACCTATAATGATGCAAATGTCCTCTTGCCCCCCTCAGACAAGAAATAGTATTAAAAAGAGAAGTAGAAAATATAGTAAAAAAAACTCAAAAGGAAATCAAGCAGGAACAAAATAGTGAAGCAGGAAGAGCCCAAGTTCTAACTGCCGGAGGAAATAGTTCAGTTGCTTATAATTAATTTCCACGTTGAACCTAACGATTCCTACAGGCGCTATCTCAAACGAGTGAAATGCAGTGGTCTGTAGCCTTTTTTCAAAATATACATTGCATCCTTTTAAAAATTTGCTGTTAAATACAACCTCAGGAAAATAACAATCGTTCCCAATCTCAACTAAACCCGCCGCATGACAGAAGGCCAAATGCTGAATTCCATTGTAAATCATAAAATATATGGCATTGATATGAAAATCAAAGGTGACCCGGTTCGTCTCTTCATAAATCTGCTGAAAGGAAAAGTGCAGAGCCTTCGATTTAATCGGATGCAGCGAGCAGTGGAACGATTCAACAAGTTTAAAAATTACTTCAAGTAAGTTAATTGATATGCAGAATTAAAAAGTTTTACCAGCAGATGGTTGCCAAAAGATGGAAGTTCATCAATTTTAAGTTGGGCTCGTTCACGTAGAGCCAGCGCAGACTTGTGGATAATAATCGAGCTACAGTGATGAAACCAGAGGTGGAGATACATATATTGGCCTCAAATGCGGATGTGGATGAGATGCAGACCTACTACAAGTGGAGGTAGCGCAAAAAGATACAACTGACGCGACTCTACAACAATGAATCCAGCCACATCATCCTCATTCTTAACAAGCGGGAGCAAATCGCAAAATGGATAGAATAAATTTAGCAGTTTCCCTCTAATTGGAGGAAACCCGTCA
>Ga0302265_1001898_pt1 | contig 11796 bp, 11 predicted proteins | sample III_Bog_E1_1_FD_194556 | JGI IMG/M metagenome (GOLD analysis project Ga0302265, IMG submission 194556) | Peat permafrost microbial communities from Stordalen Mire near Abisko, Sweden - III_Bog_E1_1 | ecosystem: Environmental > Terrestrial > Soil > Wetlands > Peat | place: Sweden: Abisko...
GCCGTTGCAGGGAGGCGTGATTCTGGCCTCGAACCACGCGAGTTTTCTCGATCCGCCGCTGGTCGGCTCCGGCCTGAAGCGCGACATCAATTATCTCGCCCGAGAATCGCTGTTCCGTTACCCCGGCATCGGCGCGCTGCTGCGTTCGTGGAATGCGGTTCCCGTTGACCGCGATGGCGGCGGCGCGAAGGGCTTGAAAACAATTTTGAGCCGGCTACTCGACGGCAACGGCATTATTTTATTTCCCGAAGGCACACGGACGCTGGACGGCCGGTTGCAGCCGGCGCAGTCGGGCATCGGCCTGATCGTCATCAAGTCCGCCGCGCCGGTTGTGCCGGTGCGCGTATTCGGGACGTTTGAGGCTTACGGTAAACATGTCGGTTTTTTTCCACATCCGCATCGCGTCACAGTGAAATACGGCGAGCCGATGAATTTTGAAGTGTTGCGCGCCGAGGCGAAAACCTGTGCAAAGGCGCGGTTAAAGTTAATCTACCAGCAGGTCGCGGATGAAATTATGGCGGCAATTGCGAAGCTGGAGCCAAAAGCGGATTAAATTCCCAAGTCCGCCAGCGTCTTGCTGATGGCGTTGACAATCTGGACGAGGCGCGGATGCGATTTTTCGATGCCATCCACCGACGAGAGCAAGCCTTGATTGGAAAGTTCGCGCAATTGCGGGTTCGGTTCGGTGCGCGTGGCCTCGTGCGCCGAGAGCTTGGCGAAACCGGCGATGCTGTCGGCCTGTTCGCCGTGGGTTTTGGAAAGCTTGGCGACTTCAGTCTTCAGGGTGCCAAGCAGTTTCAGCAGTTCCGCCTTGCGCTCGGCGCTGACGGATTCCGCGCCGCTGATTTTCTCCTCAATCTCGCTGATGGTATTTTCAATCATGTTTCAAGGGAAAGTTACCCTGCGTTTGGATTCCGGCAAACAAAATCACCAGCGCCCGACCTTCGGCAGGCGCGGTTGGACAATTTTCCAGATCTCCGCGCAGACCACATCCAGCGACTGCGCGCCGTTAATAAATTTTACGCGCTGCGGTTCGCCGGCGGCGATGACACCGTAGCCGTGGGCGACGCGCTCGAAAAATTTCCGGTCGGCTTCCTCAATCCGGTCGCGCACAAATGGCAAAGTGGATTGTCGCGAACGCAGCCGTTCCGCGCTGACCTCCGCCGGGACGTGCAAAAACAAAGTCAAATCCGGCTTCGTTTCGCCGACGGCAAACTCGATGATGGATTTCACCTTTTCCAAATCCAGTTGACGCCCGAAGCCTTGATACGCCGTCGTGGAATCGTAAAAGCGGTCGCACAAGACCATGTCGCCGGCGGCGAGCGCGGGACGGATAACTTCGCGGACGATTTGCGCGCGGCTGGCATTCATCAGCAGCAGCTCAGCCTCGGCGGTCATGGCATGGTTGTTCTCGCTGTGCTTGAGCGTGTGACGGATTTCCTCGCCGATGGGCGTGCCGCCCGGCTCGCGCAACGTGCGCACGCGATGGCCGATGGCCTGCAACTGCGCGGCCAGCAGCTTGATCTGCGTGGACTTGCCGCAGCCTTCGGTGCCTTCGAATGTGATGAATAATCCTTTCATTGGGTGGCTGGGGAACGCTCAACATTCAACATCCAACGCCCAACTTCGAAGGCCATTCACTTGGGCGTTCGCTGTTGAATGTTCAATGTTGAATGTTTTCATGGACTATATTTTCTTCAGTTTAATTCCCTTCGGCGTGTCTTCGATGACCCAGCCTTTGGCTTTCAGCTCGTCGCGAATGGCGTCGCTGCGCTTGAAATCCTTCGCCTTCTTTGCCGCAGTGCGTTCGTCGGCGAGCGCTTGAATTTCGGCGGGGATTTCCGCCTCAGCTTTTACGCCGACGCCGAGAACGGAATCAATCTTATCCCATGACTTTAAGGCAGTCACTGCATCGTTGCCGCTCAAAGAATTCTCCGTGATGCGTTTGTTCATGTCGCGAATCCAATCATAAACAACCGCCCACGCGGCAGAAATATTCAAATCGTCATCCAGCGCGGTGGAAAATTGCCCGTGAGGTTGAAGTTCAGGCTTAAATCTATCTTGCGATGCGTCACTTGAAGCTTGAACTGCTATTTCTCGCAACTTGCCGATACATTCATCAATGCGCGCGAGTGCCGACTTCGCGCCGTGCAACCCGTCGATAGTGAAATTAAACGTCTCACGATAATGCGCGGTAAGCAGCAGATACCGCACTTCGCGGCCGGTGAACCCTTTTGCCAGCAAATCGCGCAGCGTGAAAAAATTGCCGAGCGACTTGCTCATTTTTTTGCCCTCAACCAAAAGATGCGCGCCGTGCAGCCAGAATTTCACGAACGGCTTGCCGGTCGCGCCTTCGCTCTGCGCGATTTCGTCCTCATGATGCGGAAATTTCAAATCCTCGCCGCCGAGGTGCAGGTCAAAAGTCTCGCCGAGCGCCTTGATGCTCATGGCGGAACATTCAATGTGCCAGCCGGGCCGGCCTTCGCCGAAAGGGCTCGGCCAGAACACGTCGCCATCATCCGGCACGCGCGCTTTCCAGAGCGCGAAGTCGGCGACGGATTCTTTTTCGTATTCGTCCGTGGCGACGCGTTCGCCAGCGCGCATCTCGTCCAGATTCAGTTTGAGCAACTGGCCGTAATGGCAGCCGCAGCCTTGGTATTTGGTGATGGAAAAATAAACCGATCCGTCATTGGCTTTGTAAGCGATGTCGCGCGCAATTAGCTTATCAATGAGTGCAATGATTTCGGCGATATATTCGGTGGCCCGCGGCTTCTGGTGCGGTTCACGGCAGCCGAGCGCTTTCAAATCATCAAGGAACGCGGTTTCAAATTTACCGGTGAATTCACGCAGCGTGGTCTTGTTTTCCCGGACGCGCTTGATGATTTTGTCCTCCACGTCGGTAATGTTCATGACGTGCTGCACGTCGTAGCCGGTAAATTCCAGCGTGCGGCGGACGAGGTCGGCGAAGACGAACGTGCGCCAGTTGCCGATGTGCGCGAAGTCATAGACCGTCGGCCCGCAGCAATACAGCCCGACTTTTTTCTTCTGCGGGTCGAGCGGGACGAACTCCTGCACGGAGCGGGACAACGTGTTGAACAGTTTCAAGGCCATTTGCGTCCGGCAAATTAAACTTCAGGCCGCGAAAGAAAAGGTAAAATTCTCCGGGCGGCTGGCGATAAGTTTCATTTGCAGCGGCGGCGGCTTTTGTTAAGTTAGGGTCGGATAGGAAATTTATGCGTCACTGGCGTTTCATCGCGGTGGTTGGAATCTTCTTCAGCGTGGCGGTCAACGCTGCGCAGGTCGGGCTGATTAAGATTAACGGCGCCATCGGCCCGGCGACGGCCAGCTATATTGGCCGCGCGCTTGACGTTGCCGCCGCGCAAGGCGACGAATGTCTCATCATCCAGCTCGACACGCCGGGCGGCCTGGTGGATTCGGCCTCAAAAATCGTCGAGTCATTTTACGCCGCGAAAATCCCCACCGTTGTTTACGTGTCGCCGGCACCGGCACGCGCGGGCAGCGCGGGCGTGTTCATCACCATGGCGGCGGACGTGGCGGTGATGGCCCCGCACACGCGCATCGGCGCGGCGCATCCGGTGGAACTCGGCGCGAGCGGCAGCGTGGAAAAGACGGATGACGTGATGAAGCAGAAAATGGAAAACGACACCGCCAGCTTTGCCAAATCCATCGCCGACAAGCGTCATCGCAATGTGGACTGGGCGAAATCCGCCGTGCTCGATAGCGCGTCCATCACGGCGGAAGAGGCGCTCGACAAGAACGTCATTGATTTCATCGCGGACGATATGCCGGATCTGCTCAAGCAACTGGACGGCCGCGAAATCAACGGCAAGACGCTCAACACCGCCAATGCCACCATCGTGGAAATCCCGATGAATTCTTTCGAACACTTCTCCCAATTGTTCCTGCGGCCGGAAGTGATGTTCATTTTGATGCTGATGGTGATTTACGGCATCATGGGCGAGTTGAGCAGTCCGGGCGCGGTCCTGCCGGGCGTGGTCGGGGCGATGGCGCTGATCCTCGTGCTGTATATGTCGGCGATTCTGCCGGTCAACGTCACCGGGTTGGTGCTGGTCGGGCTGGCGGTCATTTTGTTTCTGGCCGATGTGTTTTCACCGACGCACGGCGTGCTGACGACCGGCGGCATTCTGGCATTCTTCCTTGGCGCGATGATGCTGTTCAGTCAGGCCGAACCGGGCTTTGGGCTGTCGCTGTTCTGGATTTTGCCGGCGACGATTTTGACGGCGGCGTTCTTCATGTTCGTCGTCGGCAAGGGCATTCGTGCGCAGTTCAAGCCGGCTCAAACCGGCCTCCAAACGATGCTGGGCAGGACGGTGAACGCGATTTCGCGCATTGATTCGGCGGGCGGCAAAGTGTTCATTGAAGGCGAAACTTGGAACGCCGTGAGCGCCACGCCGGTGGAAGCGGGACAGGCGGTTGAAATTACCGGCATCGTCGGACTGACTTTACAAGTGAAACCAAAAAACTAAAAAAAAGAAAAATTATGGAACAACTCATCAACGCAGCCATTAAGTTTGGTCTGGGTCCGGTCATCGTGGTCGTCGTGCTGGCGGTCATTATTTTGCCGCAGGCCGTTCGCATCCTGCGCGAATACGAGCGGGGCGTGATTTTCCGGCTCGGCAAGCTACAGGGCGCGAAAGGGCCGGGCATCATTTTCCTCATTCCCGTCGTGGACAAAATGGTGCGGATGGATTTGCGCGTCGTGACCATTGACGTGCCCAAGCAGGAGATCATGACCAAGGACAACGTGCCCGCCACGGTGGACGCCGTGATGTATTTCCGCGTGGTGGACCCGAACGCGGCGGTGGTGAAGGTGGAAAATTTTTGGAAGGCGACCTCGCTCATCGGGCAGACGACCTTGCGGAGCGTGCTCGGCCAGTCGGCGTTGGACGAACTGTTGTCACAACGCGACGTCATCAACCTGAAATTGCAGGAGATCATTGACAAGCAGACCGAGCCGTGGGGCATCAAGGTCACGGCAGTCGAGGTGAAGGAAGTGTCGCTGCCGGACAGCATGAAGCGTGCGATGGCCAAGCAGGCCGAGGCCGAACGCGAACGCCGCGCGAAAGTCGTGAACGCGGAAGGCGAATTCCAGGCCGCCGAAAAAATGGTGCAGGCCGCCGCGCTGATCGCCAAGGAGCCGATAGCGCTGCAACTGCGCTATCTCCAGACGATGCGCGAAATGGCGAGCGAGCACAACACGACGACGTTCCTGCCGCTGCCGATAGATTTGTTCAGCGCGTTTTTGAAGAAATAATTTGATGAATCGGACGAAAAATACTTTGTCGCGGACAGCCGTTTTATTGTTTCTGACAGGCAATGTTGCTTTCAGCCAAACCCCAAATGAAAGTGATTTGTCCAACACAAATAGTTATTACTATAATTTTTTGAATGGAAAAATGAAGTCGGACAAAGGTGATTATGACGGCTCTATTATTCTTTTAACTAAAGCGATCGGACTAAAACCTGATGCGATTGATGCGTATGGCCTTCGTGGATGGGCGGAATATTCAAAGGGCGACTATGACAAAGCCATAGCTGATTACTCAAAATGCGCCGAACTACAACCTGATAACTTTGGTTGCTATATGTATCGTGGCTGGGCAAAGGAAAGAAAAGGCGACCATGATGGTGCAATAGCGGATTATTCAAAAATCGTTCAGCATGAACAAAAGCCAACGGAACTCTTGGTTGGTGCATATTACAATCGTGGTTGTTCAAAAAAGGCCAAAGGCGATTTGGAAGGAGCGGTGTCTGATTTTAATAACCTTTTGGAACTCAAGCCCGGCGAGTTTCTTACCAATGCTGCTAAAAAAAAAGAACTTGATGAGATAAAAGCGCTAGAGAAAAAATAGCTTGTTTATGCCGCTTTACGAATACGAAATCTGCGACGGCGAGTGCAAGGTGTGCGGCGGGACGTTCACGCTGAACCGCCCGCTGTCCGCCAAGCCGCTGACCAAATGCCCGGCGTGCAAAAAGCCGGTGCGCAAGATCATTTCCGGCTTCAGCACGCCGCACAAGCTTAAGCCGCTCTCCATCTCGGACGCGAAGAAGTCCGGCTTCCAGGTCTATAAGCGCCTCGGCAAGGGCGAATACGAAAGACAGTAATCCGCTAAATCGTCGAGTGGTTGAATCGGAACACCTATTCAACCATTCAACTTTTGACAAATCAGCCATTTCACTTTGAATTCATTTTGACGGCGGTTGTCCATTATTCTAGCGTGTAGGAAGCCAGATGAATTTTTCCCCGTCCAGACTGATTGTGATGCTCGCGGTGGCGGCGGCGGCCGTGGCCGCGCCGGCGCAGCAACAGCAGACGATTGTTTTTTCCAAGCCGGCGGATGTGCCGGCGGAAAAGGCCAAATCCTATCTGCCCACCATCACCTACCACGTCAGCGATTTCAACGCGCCCCATCTGCTGTTCAACAATGCCATGCCGGATCCGCCAGCGCCCCGGCCTCAGGTAAATAACTACAACAATGCCGAGGCGCAGGACGCCCTGAACCGGCGCAGAAACTGGACGCTGCTGACGCCGGAAGAAATCCTCGGCATCCAAACGCCGGAACAGATTCTCGGCCTGCCGGACAAGAACGCCGGGGATAAAAAATTGTCGCTGGAGGAACAGTTTTTGCAGCGCGAGAACAAGGCTTTTTCCGAGTCGCACTCCAAGGATCATCCGGGCGGCCCGGCCTGGCACGCCATGGACGAGGCCGACGCCCTTGCCGCCAAGGAAAAGCCCGAGGAAGACAGCCCCTTTCGCCAGTCCCAGCCCAAAACCGAGCCGGGCTCGAAATTCTTCAACGGGTTTTTGAACGCATCCGGGCCGTCAGCCAGACCGGATGAGAATCAGGGTTCAACTTGGAACACCGCCTTCACCCAGCCCACCCAGCCGAAACCGACGACCGAGCAGCAGGCGGATATGGAACGTTTCCGGGCGCTGATGGAGCCGACCCCGCCGCCGGAACAGCCGCAGGCACCGACGCGCTTTGTCGCCGCACCCGCGCCCGCACCGGATCCATTTCTCCAGGCGATGCCGGTGGTGAACCCAGCGGGTCGCGGCTTCGCGCCCCTGGAAAATTCCTTGTCCCGCCCGTCCGGTCTCCAGCCGCTGCCCGGCATCAGCACGCCCGCGCCCCAACCGGCGGCGGTGCGCCCAAGCTGGCAGGCACAGCCGCCGCCGTGGATGCAGTCCGGCCAGCCGGCGAAGCCTAACTGGAGTTATTAGTAGGCGGAAGTGCCGAGCATGACCTGCTCGAGCGTGGAAATTCCCTCGCGGGCGCGGTCGAGCGCCACCATGCGCAGCGTGCGCATCCCTTGGTTCACCGCGAGCTTGGCCATTTCCCGCGTGCTGGCGCGGGAGATGATGAGCTTGCGAATCTGGTCGGTGATGGTCATGGCCTCGATGATGGCCATACGGCCGACGTAGCCGGAATTTTTGCAACGGTCACAGCCGCGGCCGCGGAACAGTTGCACGCCGTCGAACATCACCGGGTCAATGCCGAGGTCTTCAAACATTTTCGCCGGATAGGTCACCGGCTCCTTGCAATGCGAACAAATGCGGCGCATCAGGCGTTGCGCGCAGGACAAAATCACCGAGGACGAAATCAAGAACGGCGCGATGCCCATGTCGTCCAGGCGCGCGATGGCGCCGGGCGCGTCATTGCAGTGCATCGTGGACAACACCTGATGGCCGGTGAGCGCGGCTTCGATGGCGATTTCCGCCGTCTCGGTGTCGCGGATTTCGCCGATCATGATGATGTCCGGATCCTGGCGCAGGATGGAGCGGAGTGCATTGGCGAAGGACAAACCGATGTCCTTTTTCGTCGGCACCTGGTTGATGCCGGGGATTTGAAATTCGACAGGATCTTCGACGGTGATGATGTTCCACGTCGGGTTGTTCAGCTCGTTCAGCGCGGAATAAAGCGTGGTCGTCTTGCCGGAACCGGTCGGGCCGGTGACGAGAATCAGCCCGTGCGGCGCGTCAATGGCCGCCTTGAACTGCTTGAACGTCCCGTCGTCGAGGCCGAGCTTGTCGAGGCTGGCGGACAAATTGGACTTGTCGAGGACGCGCAGCACGATCTTCTCGCCGTGAACCGTCGGCAGCACCGACACGCGCAAGTCAAAATCCCGGCCGCCGACCTTAACGCGCATGCGCCCGTCCTGCGGCAGCCGGCGCTCGGCGATGTCGAGGTTGGACATGATCTTGAAGCGCGACGCCAGCGCGAGTTGCATCTGCTTCGGCGGCGGCGTGGCATCAATCAGCACGCCGTCAATGCGGTAGCGCAGGCGCATCACCTTTTCAAACGGCTCGATGTGGATGTCGCTCGCGCGGTCCTTGATGGCCTGCAGGACAATCAAATTTGCCAGCTTGATGACGGGTGCCTCCTCGCTGGACGCGGCCAACTGGTCGAGGTTGACCTAGTCGCGGGATTCCTTGACGGACTCGATGGTGTCGGACTCGGCCTCGGCGTCGCTGCGCTTTTGCGCGTCCTGAATGATGTCCTCCATCGAGCCGGTCTTGGCGGCGTCAATGGCGTTCAGCTTGTCCGTAATGGCCTTTTCCGAGGCGATGAGCGGGAAGATTTCCAGCTTCGTGATGCGCTTGACGTCGTCGAGCGCCATCACGTTCAGCGGGTCGGCCATCGCGAGGAACAGCCGGTTGTCCAGCCGGCTGACGGGAACCAACTTGTGGTTATGCGCCGTCTCGCGCGGCACCAGATCCACCACGTCGGGCAGGATGTTAATCCGCGCCAGATTGATCGGCGGGACGTTCAGCACGCGGCCCATGCAGACGGCCAGATCGTCGGGACTGACATATTGCCGGTCCTTGTCGATGAGCAGTTTTACCAGCCGCGCGCCCTCCTTCTTCTGGCGCTCGAGCAGCTCCTCAATCTGGTTCGGGCTCAACAGCCCGTCCTCGACCAGCGCGTCGGCGATGCGTTCCGCAAATGATTTTATTTTGGCCATGGTCAGCGGAATGCCTTGCGGAGGTTGCCCACGATGTCGTTCGGCGGCGCGATATACCACAGCAGCCGGTGCGTGGTCGCCTCACCGAGCTCCTTGGCCGCCTGCTGGTTGAATGGGTTCGCCGTCGCCACCAAAATCGCCTTGCTCATGCGGTCAAACGGCAGCACGCACCAGCGCCGGCAAACGTCCGACGGGAACCCGCGCGCCAGGTCCATCTCCACGTCATAGCGGTCCAGCGGCAGATACGCCAGACGCGACCTGTCCGACAGCAGCCGCAGCGATTTATCAATCAGGAAAATGCCCTTCTCATGCAGCATCTGGATGAACGGCTCCACCGGGTCGGTCGGGGTCAGCGTCAAATCCACGTTCCGCCAGCACAAATCAAAATCCCCCGCCGTGATGATTTTGCTCTCGACGAAAATCTTATACATCGTCTTGCGCCCGTCATCCACCTCCTCGGACGCCGCCGTCCGCGCCTTGCGCCGCACCACCGAAGTTTCCGACACCGAGGCCAGCGCCACCGCTTCCTGCGCCGGCTGCACCACCGCGCTGCTCGCCTTGGCCTCAATCTGCATCAGCGCCGCGCGCACGTCCGCGTCGTCCGGCCGCCGCTGCAGGACCGTCTCGTATTCCAAAATCGCCGACGACAACTGCCCCTGCTGCAGGTAGCCCTGCGCGATGCGCTTGGACGTGTTGATCACATCGTCCTCGCGCCCGAGCTTCGAGTAGGCCTCCTTGAGGATTTCCAGCGACTGCGTGTCGCTTGACTGCGACTGCACAATCACCTCGAACATCTCAATTGTCTGCAACAATTGAGCTTCCTCACCCGGATTTAATGTTGGCGTCGCCATTGGGGAAAATTAAGCAAATCCGCTGCCAAGTTAAATCGCCCCCGCCGCCAACGCAACCCAAAGAAAAGGCTAAATTACTTTGAAGAAAATAAAATCTCGCCGCCGGGCGTCAATGCACCCCGCCGATTTTTTTCTATTTTCAAAACGGCTGGTGGTTCTTGACCATCTCTGTCCGCTTGTCGTAGGCGGTTTTGAGAATCTCGTGTTGTTCCTTGCGGTCTTCCGGCGTCCACCACGCCATTTTCCAACGCCAGTTGGCCAGCAGGTTGGTTGGGGCATTCGCGGCCAGCGCTGCCTGATACGCGGCCAGCCGGAATTCGTCCTGCATGGCGACACCGTTTGGCACGGCATACGCCGTGTCCAGTGCCGCCCACAGTTCGCGCGCCTTGAGCAGTTCGGGAGTTTCATGCGCGGGGTCTGCCGGTGGCACTGTGGGCGCGTCATACCAAGTATGCTCCATGGCTGGCAGCCATGAATTATCGGGCGTGGCAAAACCGGGGCCAACCAGCCGGTCCACAAACACCGCGTTGCACATGGTGTTGAAACTGTGGTTGCGACCAATCTTGAAATGATATTTGCCAGCCCCGGTCACGATGAAGGATTTATACACCCCACCCCAAAAATCATGCACCCGGCATTGCGCCAATGTGGGCTGCTTGTCCCACGCCGCCGCGTTGGTGACATACGGTTTCAGTTCCAGCAGATAATCCCGGTTCCGCTCTGCGCTGCTATGTCCATTGTAATCGCAAAAATAAATTGAGACGCGAAACACCCCGTCCGGCAGTCCTACGGCTATCCACACATCCGGCCCATCATAGCTCATCGAATACGCTTCGCCGTGGTCGTCCCATTCGCCAATCCGGCGGTAGCCTTTAATGGGTGTGTAAGGGCAACGCGGATCGGAGGTCTTGACATGGCTGGAATCAATCCAATGCCGCAGGCTGTCGCCTGCCGCATGGTGTTCGCCCATGTGCGGATCAATAAATACCCGCCAGCCCCAGCCCACATTATGATCCATTGGACTGGCGGCAGAACACAAGATGCCATGCTGCCGGCCGTAGCGTCCCGACCAGTCGCCCAGCGTCCGCCAGTCTTCGCCCAAATAGGCTGCATTGGTGGAATAGATGTCTGGCGGATTCCATTGTTTGACCGCTTCTTGCATTGGCAAGACTTTCCATGCCGGCAAGCTTTTTTCTGCCTCCAGGTTTTTAACGGCTTGCAGCATCGCCGTGAGCTCCGCCAGCGTCGGCGGCTTGGCGGGCGAGGGAAACGGCGCATCCGCCGCCACGTCGGGGAGTTCGGGTTTCGCCACAGTCTTATGCAGCAACCGCCGGGGTTCCGCCGCACGAAACAAGCCCTTGCCGTAGCTCGCCAGCCACGGACGAAAATCCGGCATCGGCAAAATCGCCCGGCCATAGTCCGCCCCGCCCGTTTTGGCAGCAGACACCTTTTCCAACTCCTCATACCCGTAGCCGGACAAGGCCAGCAGCCCGTGTTGCCGAAAATCCGCCCAGACCACCCCCGCATCATCTTCCGCCAGACAGGTGACATAATCCTCCGGCGGCACATCCCTAGGCATGGACTGCGCCGACCAGCCGCGCGGCGGTCCGCCAGCCAGCCCTTTCATCTTGTCGGCAAAATCCTTGCCGCGACGGAAAGTCCACGTCGCCCCGCTGTCCCGGCTCCATGCCAGCCCGCCATCCGTCGCCGCGTAAATGGTTCCATCCGAAGTCACCAGCAAATCATTGATCAACTTTGAAGGCAGGCCATAGCCGGCAAAAGTGGGCGTCTCTTGATCTGCCATTGGAGCCTGCCGCCAATCCGTATAATCCGAACCCCGGCTCGCCATCGCAATCCCGTCGCACTGCGTCCCGACGTAGAGGTTGCCCTTCGCATCAAACGCAATCGCACTAATCTGGTCGCTGGGCAGTCCCCTCAC
>Ga0302265_1001912_pt1 | contig 11759 bp, 11 predicted proteins | sample III_Bog_E1_1_FD_194556 | JGI IMG/M metagenome (GOLD analysis project Ga0302265, IMG submission 194556) | Peat permafrost microbial communities from Stordalen Mire near Abisko, Sweden - III_Bog_E1_1 | ecosystem: Environmental > Terrestrial > Soil > Wetlands > Peat | place: Sweden: Abisko...
TCACCGACGGCGTGGCGGACAAAATCGCAGGGGCGCTGAAAAAAATCGGCTATGCGCACGTCACGCTGGATTTGCAGGGCTATCGTCGCGGCAGCACCAATGAAGTTTTGAAGACCACCAAGGCAATGGTTGACGCCACCGGTTCCTGAAACCGCTGAAGACTGGAGCATCCCCGCCGGAAAAATATTAATTTTGCCCCACGCCAGCCTTCCGCTGGTCAAACCAACGAAGCCAGCTTAGTTCATTTGGCCGAACCAACCCGTTTCCGCAGACAGCCCAAACCCAAAAACGCCAACCCCAACAGACCGACGGTGGAACCACCATCAGGAACATTGTTGATGGCGATGAAGGTTCCCGCGAGAAAATCAGGATTGGATTCCGGAGTGGAAAAATTAGTTGGAAACGCCAACGGAGGATTGCCAAAACCGGTGCCATTGGAACGGGCACTTCCTGTCAGCGACAGGGCTCCAAGCAAGGTGTCGAAAGTCGGCGTTGGCGGAGGCGAAGACAATACGATGTCACCAAATGGCAGCAGGTAATTATAGCCGGTGGCAACGATGGAATAGGTGCCCGGACCGAGCGTAAAGTTGGGAATATTCAGAAATATTGAGCCGGCAATGGCATAATAAGATCCAGTCAAGGCATCTGCGTAATCGAAGGTCGCGGTCGGGCTGACTTCCACACCGGTGTTGACATTGAAAATCCCGACGGTGATTACTGGCGTTACGCCGGAGGATGTGGCTTGGAGAAGGCTGTTGGCAATTTGGAGCGAAGTGACCGGATCGGACAGACCGGAAATGTTTGCATCAAAGCTTCCCAAAGCTGTCACCGTCACCGCTGAATTAACGGTGAAATCCATGCCGACATCATAACCAAACTGATTTCCACCCACCCGCGCGTTGTTGAAAATGACATTGGCATTGGCGTTGGCTCCGAGATTGAGTGCCGCCGCTCCAACCAGACAAGCCGCAAAATAGTTTGTTTTCATTTTTTTGATCGTAATCGAAATTAAATTTCCATTTTCACCGTCAAGCCTATGCCCACCCTCAACACATCCATCCCCGTCTAATTCAACTGCCGGCTCTTTATGCCACTAAAATGTTTTTTGTAACTTAAGCAATTTTTGATCCAAATACGCCGGAACGGCAACAATTTGCGCATGGCTTTTATAATTAACAATTTACAACATAACTAAATCTCATCAATTTCTAAAGCAATTGGAATAGTGTAAGAATAGCCGACGAAACAACAATAAGACTTGAAGGTTAAAGCCGCACCGGACATCGGCAGGTGTTCGCATTAACAATTTTCCCGATGCCACGCCGGCGGGGTGATTTTGCCACCGATTTTTTATGGAAACAAGAATTTTACCTAAAATTCACCAAATCCTTTGTTGACTTTTTGAGAATTAAAACCTACCTTTCTTCATCCCGCTGTGTGCCATCTGGCGGGCTGTCTATTCGGGGGGCTTTTGCCACTCATTGGACGTTGAACTTGAGGGCTTGTGCGTCAACACAGCCCATATTATCTGATTAATAATAGTGGAAGGGTTGACAAGATGGCACTGTGAAACGGTTATAAACCGTGGCGCTTTTGACGAGGTATCGGGAGTTTAACTCCCCCCTTCCACTTTTTTTCTATTCAAAAACGGGGCTTTTCAAAACCTTTCAGCGATACCCACCGGTTGGATTTTTTGAATTTTTGAGACAATTGAGAGCATTGATAGAAATGATAAAGCGAGGCGGAGCGATCCCGCGCGCATATCGTGCGCCCGGAAAAGTCCCCAACCTTACCCGCACCGCATCCCGCAACGCGCCTCGGGTTTCTAAAATATTACCCCTTGACAAATATGTATCCATAAATTATAAATACACCATGTCCGCCGGCCTCAGCGGGGTCCTGGCCCTGTCCGCCTGCAGACGGACACCTGATGATGGCACTCCCTTGCCGGCGGCGGGCGGGTTTTACGGGGTGACCGTTCTTTGACATCTGGATTTTGTCACGCAACCGTTCGGCGTTGCCCGGGTGGAGCCAGCCAGGCTTCACCCGGCACCCTGAAAATCCTCAAAAAAATGATTTTCGGTCATCTTTGGTCACGTTTGGTCACATTCACCAATGGCTGACCAGCGCCAGCTAAACCTCTTTATCCCTATTGAAACGTTGCCACCCAAAAAACGAATGCGGTAAAGCAGTAAAGCAAAGATAAGTTTGGTCGGTAGATATTGTGCCCTGGAGCGCGACGGCGACGCAGTGGAAAGCTGGTTTTCCTTCGTTTTTCTTCGCGTCCTTCGCGCAACACGCAAATTCTTTTAAACCATACCTTTACCCACAAAAGCCTCAAAACCAGCATCCCGCAAACAGTGTTTCGGGTCATCTTTGGTAATCTCTGGTAATCTCTGGTAATCTCTGGTAACCTGCACCAGGCATTGACCAGCGCTAAATCCATCGGTTTGGCGCTGCCTCCTTTTGAAACTTTACCCCCTCAAAAAAATGAAAATTGGTAAAGAAAAGGTAAAATTCCGGATGCTATATCAACCACTTACAAAAGTTTGTCTGCTGCCTGGTAAAGAAACGGAAAAGTTTAATAGTGCCATATTTTGCAGGTAGAGCGCGAAGGTAGTGAAGGGGAAAGATGGTTTTCCTTCGGTTTTCTTCGCGTCCTTCGCGCGACCCCCAAAAATTCGTTTAAACCATACTTTTACGCATAAAAGCCGCAAAACCATCATCCCGCATCCCGCAACCTCGTTGCCTCCGCTGGCTCCGGTTAATCCGAATTGGGGAGGAGGTCCATGAAGCGTTAAAGTTTAAACACACCTCTTTCCGTTTGGCGGGGGAAGCTGCCGCCATTTGGCAAGCTTGTCAAAGGCATAATCCCGCAAAAAGACCGCTTTCTCCAATCTAATTCCGCATCGCTACCGGTTTGCGGAAATGCTCTAATGTTGCGGGTAATAGCCCTTGAACCGGTAATGGTAATAGTCGCTGGTTTTCGGGTGGACAGCGTTGAAAACCAAGCCCATCAGATTCACGCGCCGCATCTGGAGCGAATTCAACGCCGTGTGCGCCATCCGGGCGGATGTGAAACCGGCCCGAATAACCATCATCAGGCCATCCACGTGGGGTGCCAGGCTCAACACATCGTCAGCCACCAGCACTGGGGCGGTGTCGAAAATATAATAGTCGTAATGGCCGGCGATTTCCGTCAGAAACCGACCGGACTGGGCAAACAGATTGCCCGCCCGGCGCGGGGAAGTCCCACAGGGCAGGATGTGCAGATTGGGAACGGGAGTTTGAAGCACCACCGTGGACCAGGCACATTGTCCAGCCAGCACTTCAGCCAGACCGGGGCCGGCGGCCAGCGAAAATTGTTTATGCAGCACGCCGCGATGCAGGTCGGCATCAATCAAAAGCACGCGGGCCCCCGCCTGGGCCAGCGTGATGGCAAAATTGGCCGAGGTCATTGATTTGCCGTCATTCGGGCTGGCACTGGTAATAATGATGCTTTTCAACTGGGCGGCCGGACGATCCTTCAGAGAATCCTTGTAGATGATCGCGGAGCGGAGACTGCGGTAAGCCTCGATGAGCGGGTAGCGGTCATCCTCCAATTGGAGCACGGGCACCTCCGAATTCCTATCTTTGGCCTTGACCAAAGGAATCTGGCCCAGCACAGGCACGTCAAACAGTTGTTCCAATTCAGCACAAGTGCTGGGACGATCGTCCAACTGGTTCAAAAACACGAGCACGCCCACGCCTAGGACCAAACCGATCAGCGCGGCCATCAGGAGATGTTTCTGGGTTTCGAGCGGGACGGCTTCGGCCGGCGCGGCCGGCTCAAGGATGGTCACGCTTTCCTGGCCGATTCCTTTGTTCACGTCCAGCGTCTGTAAGTTGGCCTGCATCTGGTCATACATGGTTTGCATCCGCTGGTGATTTTCCTTGAGCGTTTCAAAATCCGACAATTTTTTGCTCACGTCCAGCGCCTTTGATTCCCATTCCGTTACCTGGCTTTGCAAGTCAACAATTTCCAGCTCCAAGGTATGCTGCCGGTTTTTCATCTGTTCCTGACTTTGATCCCGGTAAAGCTCTAACTGTTTTTCCTGATGGGCAATCTCCTTGTTGAGCTGGACCATTTGATCCGCATCCGGCGACAGGGTGTTGGTCAACTCATCCCGGCTGTTTTTCAACGTGATGAGCTGCCGCTTGGTCTGCAAATAAGCCTCCTCAAATTCGCCAAGATTGGCGGGCATGTTGTTGTTCACCGCCGTGTCGCTGCCGGCCGGGACATTCGCCGGATTGGCCCGTGAGGCCGCGTTGGTCTGCGCGGAGCCCGACTGCATGAAGATGCCCTGCAACCGTTCCAGATTCTGATCCAAGTTGAGCGTCTTTAGCAGTTGTAGTTCCGATTTTTTGTCGGCCAGCCGCTGGGTCAGCGTCGCCAACCGGTCAGCGGCACTGTTCCCGCCGCTCGGCTGAAGAAAAACCACGCTGTTGCTGGATTGATAATTGAGCAGATCATCCTGGCTGCCCTGCAGCTCCTTGGCGAGCTGCTTGAGTTCCTCTTCCATTCCGGATTGCGTGGCGGTGGTGGCGTTGGCGAGCAAATCCTTTTTCAGCTTGATGTATTCCTCCATGGTGGCCTGCAAATACGCCTGCGTAAAATTCGCGTCCCCGCCCACGGCTTGCAAGTTGAAGATGCTGGTTTTAGGCGCGGGCGCCACCGCAATGCTGACCGGCACCGCATGAAGATCCGAATTGGTAGATAGCCTGAGGTTCACCCGGTTTCTGACCGTGTCGCTCTGCATCAAGGCCGCTTGGGTGCCGAAAAAGTAATTCAATTCCTCGGAATAAACATTGGCGTTCGGAATGGAAAGCTTGGCATTGACGATCATCCGCCCCACGGACACAAACGTCGGCGGGACGTGCCGGAGCAAATACATCTGGACGCCTTCGCTCACGCCGATGGCCAGCAGCGGTATCCACCAGTATTTCAAAAAAAGCTTCTTGTATTGATACAGCTGGTTGGAAAACCGGGCGGCAAATGCGGTGCGTGGCGGCTGAACTGGCGCGTCTTCGTCCATGGTCATTTATATATTTAACGGCCAAGCAACCATGCCGGTGAAAGCAGCCAAATTGAATCCTGTCGGCCGCCGGGAAAACAGTGGCCGGATTGGTCAGGGAGATTATCGTCACCAACGAGGCTGACAACGACCGCTCGGGCAAGGCAAAACCACCCCGGTGTAAAACGAATTTGAAACCTCATCGTGGGCAAATTAAAAACCACAAACGACATTGAACACAAGCTCATTTTGAACATATTTAGGCGGCGGCACTTAGGCATTCCCCACGCCGGAATAGTCCGCGCTCGTCGGCGGCTTTAACAACCTTGTCAAGCTCCAGTTCGACGGCCGTTTGACTGCCGAGAAAATCCATCAAAACCGCAATCCGTTTTGCCCCGGGCATGACCCGGGCGACCACCGCCTGAAGTCCGTGAAAAGATCCGCCAGTGATCCGCACCGCTTCCCCCGGCAACAATTCCGCTGGCACCACATAAATTTCATCCTGGCCCACCGAAGCGCGCAAGCCATCAATGGCTTCATCGGGAATCACCGGCCACTGGGAGCCAAAGTGAACCACGCCGCTCACCCCGCGCGAACAGCAGATTCGCCGCAAAGAACTGGCCCAATCAAACCGGGCGAAGAGGTAGTTGGGAAACAGCGCTTCCGTCACCCAGACCGGTCCATGCCGGGTGATTCGTTTGAACCGGATCCGCGGAACAAAGACATCGAGGTTGTCCAGCCAGCACAAATGCGCGGCGGCAATATGTTCATGCTTGGGTTGCGAGCGCAAGCAGAACCAGGCAGGGGTTGCCGCCGGCATATTTAGCGTTCCTGTTCGCATCAATACGCATTTTCACGCCGGACAAAAGTCTGCAACATGATCCAAAAATCCAGCCACAGGCTCCAGTGTTCGAGATACCAGATGTCATGGCGGATGCGCTCTTCCAAATCGGTGTTGCCGCGCCAGCCGTTGACTTGCGCCCAGCCGGTGATGCCAGGCCGGCACATATGCCGGGCTTGATAATGTGGAATTTTGGATTTGAACCGGGCGATCAACTCCGGCCGCTCCGGCCGCGGCCCCACCAGGCTCATCTCTCCGATGAGAACATTCCAAAACTGGGGAACCTCGTCTATGTTCCACTTTCGCATGAAGGTGCCAATGCGCAACCGGCGCTGGTCATTCGCCTGCGCCCATTGAGCCTTGCCGGCGGCTTCGGCGTTCATTTGCATGCTGCGAATCTTAATGATGTGAAACAACCGCCCATTCCGTCCCAGACGGACTTGCTTATACAAGATCGGGCCGGGTGACTCCCAATAAACCAAGGCTCCAAATAACAGGATCAAGGGTGTCGCGATGGTCAACCCCACCAGCGCACCGACGACGTCCACCGTCCGTTTAATAAACCGGTTTCGGTATCCACTTAACGGCAGGCAATCCACCCCAAGCAATTGGATCCCGCCGATGTTTTCCGCGTGCAGGCCGGAAATTAAGATCTCAAAAAAGTGCGGCACCATTTTGAACTGCACATACTCGTTTTCGCAAGCCTTCGCCACGGCCAAAACACCTTCACGCTGCAAACTTTCAGATTCGGTGAGCACGGCTATGTCCACCGCATATTTTTGCAAAATGCCACCCAATTCATGTAAGGAACCCAAGCGGTATTCTTCGAGTTCAGAAATATGGTTTGGTTTGATGACTTGAATCCAGCCGACAAATTCCATATCCGCATTTTCGCCAAGGGTTTTTTGAATCCGCAGGGTCTGTGGCCCGCCGCCAATGACCACCAATCGGCGGCGCAACCGGGAGGCCATGGCGGGATGCTGCAAAATCTGGCTCAAAACCAGCCGCCAGTTATAAATGTTCAGGAAAATAACCACCGCAGCACAGACAAAATAAATCCAAGGAATTGGCGGATCCGTCCGCACCACCAAACTTATGCCCAAGAAGGCCAGCAGATAAAATCCCAAGGCCTCAACAAACTTATGCCAGATCCTTGAAGGTGACAGCAGGCTTTTGTAGTTATACAGTTTTCTGCCGACGAACCCCCAGAAAACAATGACCGACCCCGCCAGGATCAGGCTGTAGCTCCTCGAAATGGATGGCATCGGTAGGCTTTCAAGACTCGCCGGCAGCAGATTGCTTCGACATATCAGATTGGCCAGAACAAAGCCCAGCACGATCATCCCAAAATCGCCCACGATCGCGGTCATTGACAAAATGTTATCCAACGATTCTCGCGGATAGCGCTTGGCTTTGAGAGCTGGATCCTCATTATTGCTTTGATCATTCCGCGGTGATCTGGGTTCGCGTGGGCGATCCATCTTTTGCCTTTTAACCACCACTTCAGCCAAAGAACGATCATCTTTGAACAATGGCAACGCGACTTTCGACGCCAAACTTAAATTACGCGACTTGAATCGCTTGAGGGCACCTAGAAATGTTCCCAAGCCGAGCAGGCCGGTCACAACCAATACAATTACCCCCCAATGTTCTCCCAGTCCCGTAGTTATCATGGGCTACACCCTCCCAGGCAAAGGCAATTGACCGTCCGCGCAATAATTCCCACATTTAGCCGATCCACGATGGCAATCACAGATTCGCATTGCGGAACAGCCCACACCAAACTGGTTAAATGCCCAAGCCACCGTGCATGGCAGATCGCCCAAGCACGTGCAAATTTCAATATCCATTTGATCGTAGTCATCTAAAAGTTAAAAATCCATGATCGGATACGATGGCCAACAACACAGCGACACGCGGGTTAAAATGTTGTCCTGCCTGTTGTTGTTTAATCTCATTCATATCCCCCAACCGTGGGTGTCAACAGCACTTTTTAAGCCACAAATAATTCGCGAACAGCTACGACGCCGGGCCACCTTTTTTACCGCTCATTTCTAATCGCTTAACTGGTTTTTCTAATTATTGGGAGATAAAAAAAACAAAGCTTTCTTCAATAATTCAGCCAAAATACTGTAAAATTATCCGACACAACCAGCTGGATGTTTCTAGTCATCCTTGCAGTGAGATAATTTGATGAAATTAGGATTTTTTGCTTTTTTTGTGGAAAAATGTCTAATAATATAACAAAAAGAGGTTAACTCAATCAGCGAACCATGAAAGAAAATCTGATTGCATCGATTTTGAACTAATTGCCCGATAATGCTCGGCATGCGAACAAAAACACACGGTAAATTTGTGGTCGGCCGCGATTTTGTTGAATGCACATAAATTATAATATATTCTAATTGTTTTATGGCCTTTAAATTGCTGCAAGTTTGACCGATTAAGATAAAATCCAAAAAATATAAAATCCAAAAAATGTCAAAACTATTCAAGCAATGCCCGTTGATTGAGGAAATATTGGTTGGCAGAACCGCCCAAACATTAGCCGGCGACAAAATCGAAGTGCATTCAGACATCGGTTTAGCCCACGCCGAAGCGCTATATGAAACCATCCTCCGAACCCGGCCGGCCGTTGTTCTGGAAGTCGGCATGGCCTTCGGCGTTTCATCTCTCGCGATTCTTACCGCCTTGCGCGATGTCGGTCAAAATGGAAAACTCCTGTCAATTGATCCCCTGCAAACACCGGACTGGAAGGGCTGCGGTCTAGCTTCAATCGCCCGGGCCGGCCTGAAAGACCGGCACGAGATGCACGAAGATTATGACTACCATGTCCTGCCCCGGCTGCTTGCGTCCGGCCTCAAAATTGACTTCGCTTATATCGACGGCTGGCATACCTTTGACTACACCCTGCTGGACTGGTGGTATGTGGATCGGATGTTGAAGGTGGGCGGAATTGCTGCTTTTAATGACTGTAGCTGGCCCGCAGTTGACAAAGCCATTCAATTTGTTCGGACCCACCGGAAATACACTGAGATTGATGTCGGTATCCCCGTTCCACGCAGACGCAAACAGGAATTGTTGCGGCTCCTAACATTCGGGCTGAAAAAACTTCCGTTGGCAGAAACGGACCGTTATTTCAAAAAAGATGCGGATTGGGAGCCACGGTGGGATTTCTACGCTCCGTTTTAATATCAATTCAAGCTCTCCGGTCAGCAGAAAAAATGGGTGAAAATCAGTTTTGACCAGTGCTTGATGGGGAATAATGAATTTCAAAACCTGGATCTTATGCCCAGCCAAAGCACCCATTGCGAGCAAAAATCAATTTGTTCATTTTTTCTTGAACAAAATGCACAGTGTGCTAAATTCAATGCATGGAGGTTACTTTTCCAGAAAAAGCCGAAGAAATAGTAAAACCAAATGTGACCACTTCGCGACTTAAACCGGTCGAGATTGAAGTCATTCATTTATTTGTGCAATTTGCCGGTGCGCTTGGCCAGCCGCGCTCCGTTGCCGAAATCTACGGCCTGCTTTTTGCTTCAGAGAAACCGCTCGTCATGGACGCGCTCATTGAGCGGCTGCGCTTGAGCAAAGGCTCCGCCAGCCAAGGCTTGAAATATCTCCAAGACTTGGGCGCGGTACGGACAGTTTATGTGGCCGGTGACCGCCGAACCCATTATGAAGCTGTCGCCGAGTTGCGAAAACTGGCTGGACGTTTTTTGCGCCAGCAAATTTTGACGCACTTTGAAGACACCGAAGCCCGACTGGATCGAATCGCCGGACAAACGCAAGACCTTTCAGATGAACAACGGAGGCATGTTTATGAACGCATCAAATTGCTGCGCCGTTGGGAACGAACCGGCCGGCGCATTTTGCCGCTCGTGCTGAAAATGCTGGGGGGCGATTAAATCCGCCCCAACGTCAGGAGGCATCGTGCCTCAGCCAACACAACTAACAAAGGTGCCCGTGGTTTTCCCGCAATTTTTTGCAGGAAGTCCAAGTGCGGCAGCTTGATTAAAAATGGGAACCGTACACATACATAAGTTAATCCTTGAACCGGGGCGCACAGCCAAGAATTACTGGCGCGATCTGTTTCATTATCGCGAGCTGTTTTTGATCCTGGCCTGGCGGGATGTCATCGTGCGTTACAAGCAGACCGCCGCCGGTGCCGCCTGGGCACTTATCCAACCATTGATCAGCATCGTCATCATGACCGTGATCTTTGGCAACGTCGCCGGGCTGCCATCAGATGATGGCGCCCCTTATGCCATCTTGGTTTGCGCTGCCATGCTACCCTGGCAGTTTTTCTCCAACGCGCTTTCCCTGGCCAGCCAAAGCGTGGTCAACAACGCCAACCTTATCTCCAAGATCTATTTTCCCCGCATGATTGTGCCGGCCAGTTCCATTGTTGTTTCGCTTGTGGATTTTCTCGTGGCGTCTTCCATCTTGGCGGGATTGATGCTCTGGTATCACTTTTGGCCCACTTGGCGACTGGTCGCCTTGCCGGCACTGCTGGTGCTGGCCATTGCGGCCGCGCTGGGGCCCGGCCTGATCGTTACCGCGCTGACCGTCCGCTATCGCGACTTCCGGATGCTCATTCCTTTCGTTGTTCAATTTGGACTATATGTTTGTCCGGTTGCCTACAGCAGCAGCGTGATTCATGACAAGCTCATTAAAAAACTCGGCGAAGAACTGGGCGAACGGTTGTTCCTCCTTTATTCGCTGAACCCGATGGTGGGCGTCATTGACGGGTTCCGGTGGGCCATCCTTGGGAGTTCCCGCGCTTTCTACTGGCCGGGATTTATTTTATCAGTGGGCCTCACGGTCGGGCTGCTATTCCTTGGCATCTACTATTTTCGCAAAACCGAACGCGCTTTTGCCGATGTGATCTGAAAACCATTTTAACATAATCAAAACCAAAACATGAAAAACATTTTATTCCTGCTGCCAGTTGCCTTGTTGCTTTTTACGCTCAACCGTGCGGCCGCCAGTTTTAGCGGGTCAACTTATACCATGGACAATCCCTTTACGCTATTTGTGGCCAGCGGGAATGTAACGATAAGCAAAGTCACGCCAGCGGCGGCCACCTATGCCGTCCTGATAGTAAGCAACTCCGCGCCAACAAATATTAGTGTGAACTGGGCGGCCGGCGGCCGGGCCATCGGGGCCGAAACGACAAATCAAGTCTCCGTGCCTGGGGGGAAGATTGTTGAGATCACGGCGGACGCTGCCTTGCCTAACATCCTAACCTATACGACCCGATTGGAACATGATACGACCGCCGTCAGTTTCAGCGGCAACGATATCATTCCCGAACTGCTTTACTTCAAGCTGATGGAAACCAATCAAACGGCGCCTCCTTTCAATCTGGCTGACAGTTCATTGTCTGGGACCAACCTTGGTGCGGTAAATTCCGCCTACGCGATTGCCTGGGTTACCAATGAGGTGAATCAATATAACGCCATGCACTTTAATGGATTCAGCACGACGATTACTGTGACCAATCCTGTTGACTTCAATTTTACAACCAATCTGTTTTCCATAAATATGTGGGTGCGGCCTTTAACTTATCACTGCCAACTTGCCGGGAACGGACAATATCTGATTTCCGGTTGGTATTTAGTCGTGAATCAGGTCGGGGCGGTATTGCTTGCCGCTGAGAATCCGGGAGCGGATAGCTATGTTGCCACCGGCGCCAGCGTGGTTTCCGTAGGGCAATGGTGTATGCTGACCCTGGTTCGCACCGACACCAGCACGGTGTTAATCTATAAAAATGCGGTGCCGCAACCTACGATCGGCAACTTTGCCAATCCGGCGCCCTGCACCGACAGTTTGATATTTGGGCGATACCCTGGCGGTGGCTA
>Ga0302265_1001928_pt1 | contig 11697 bp, 17 predicted proteins | sample III_Bog_E1_1_FD_194556 | JGI IMG/M metagenome (GOLD analysis project Ga0302265, IMG submission 194556) | Peat permafrost microbial communities from Stordalen Mire near Abisko, Sweden - III_Bog_E1_1 | ecosystem: Environmental > Terrestrial > Soil > Wetlands > Peat | place: Sweden: Abisko...
TATCAGATTGATTGTGGGGCATTGAATTTATCTTCAAACCTTGATAAAGTCTAAAGTATAAGTATTCCATTGAAGATCACGGGAAAGGAGGTGGACAAAGCAAAGCCCAGCAGCATCATAATCGCCTTGGATAAATGAGTATTCGACCACTTATCTGGCCGAAACCCATTTATTCTCTTCTATTCACCGAATAAAAGCAAAAATTATGGAAAATTATTGATCGAAATTATCACTATCATACTTTTGCAATTTGCTCAGTCGCCTCATTTAACTCCAACTCCCCTCATAAAAATATGAGTTATTATCAATTAAATCCACAACCGTTGATATAAATTATCCCTAAGAACATATATAAACGGTAATGTTGATTACTGAGAAATTAAAACTTTAATATGATTGATAAATATATAAATGTAGTGTCTCAATAAGCTGAGGAAGGTAGTCTGCTGCATCAATGACCCTCTCTACCCCGTCCCCTACAACTTCGACTTCGGCACTGATGCTAATTTAAAACATAACCAGCTGTTGTTCGAGAGCAACTTCGTCAAAACTTCCAAATATACGTGGTATGATTTTGTACCAAGTATTCCATCCAATACCTAGAATCACTTATTCTGCAGTTTTATAGAATCGCAAACATATACTTTCTTATAATCGGCATACTTCAAACCATACCTGCCATCAGTCCTCTAGGACCACTCACAGCGTGGGGTCCGCTCATTGTTGTCCTGGGAATCTCTATGCTCCGTGAAGGTATATTAGCTATAACCTAGGCTACGAAGATTATCGACGATACAGTTCTGACCGTACCCTCAACCATGAATGTAAATGCATCGTGATCCGCGGTGGTATATAATAATAAATCGAGTGGAGCGGAGTGATTATCGGCGATATTTGCAAAGTCCTAGAGGAAGAGCTCTTTCCTGTTGACCTAATTTTACTAGCTTCCTCAGCAGAGGGCAGTGCTTTTATTGAAACCGCTAGTCTGGACGGTTAAAAAAACCTGAAACCAAGAAATGCCTATCCAGCCACTCAAGCCTACAATACGAATGAGATGATCTCTGGATTTACTGGTCGATGGGAGGGAATAATTCCCGATAAATAATTGCACAATTTCGAATCGGCAGTTGTATTTGGCCAGTCTCAAAAGATCAATTTTAGCCGTGATAAGCAGCTGCTGTATCGCGGGACTCGCCTCAAGAACACCTAATGGATTTACGGTCTTTGCATTTACACTGGCCGTAATACTAAAATAATGAAAAACTCTGAATCGGAATCATCAAAGATGTCGCAGGTTGAAATTAAAGTCAACTTGATTTTGGTGTTCATCCTATTGACGCAGGTTGTTCTCTGCATCATTGTGGCCATTCTAGACGCAGTCATCATTTATAAGTACAAAGGCACAGATTACTACATCGATTGGTCCACCTATACCACTGCTGGTGATGCCGCTCTAATGTTTTGCACCTATTTTGTGCTCATTAACACCATGATACCCATTTCGCTGATTGTGTCACTTTAAATCGTAAAAATGTCGCAGTCCTATTTTATCGATAGGGACAAGTTCATGCACAGCGCACTTAGAGACAAGGGAGCTATGGTAAGATCTGCATCCCTCAACGAGGAACTGGGACAAATTTAGTATATTTTCACTGATAAAACTGGAACTCTCACCACCAACCGGATGGAATTCAAAATTGCTGTTATCGGATAACAGATTTATGGAGATAAGGGACTAATTAGAAATGATCCTAATCTCCCACCACAGGCATAAAAAGGCTTTCACGATAGAGATCTCGAGAGTATGATGAGAGTCAATGGTAAACCGAACAATGAAAAAGATTACAAGCCGATAAGTGTGAAGGATGGTGAGAAATAACAAATGATAAAGTTTCAAAACATGAAAGAGCTGGCACATTAATACCTCATAGCTCTCACCATTGCCCACGAAGTGGTCGTGCAGAAGGATAAAGATGGGCATAGCAAGTTTCAAGGACCTTCTCCCGATGAAATCACTCTTGTCGAGGCAGCTCGGGCCATGGGATACTAGTTTTTAAAATCAACCCAAGATAGCACTCAGATTTCCATTAATGGCTAGTTTAAGCAATTCTAGCTGCTGTAAACATTTCCCTTTAATTCGGATCGTAAGAGGATGTCTGTTGTGGTGAGAGATGGAGGATACATCAAGCTATACATTAAAGGGGCAGACAATGTCATTAACAGTAAGCTTGCAAATGACCAGACTCTCATCCTCAAGGATGAGCTTGAAATGTTTTCACGGATAGGACTGCGTACTCTTCTGATCGGTATGCGTTTAATTTCCGACAAGGAGTATAGCGAATTTAAAAACAAAGTTCAATAATTACCACTAGTCGGCAGGGATGAAGGATTTAATAATTTGGTTTTTAATCTTTAACAAAATATCTATCTTTTGGGAGCGACAGCTGTCTTAGACAGACTGCAAGATGAAGTCCCTGAAACTATCAGAGACCTCATCCGAGCAAGTATCTACCCTTTAACTTAGACATAAAAATATGGATGCTAACAGGCGATAAGATGGAGACAGCGTAAAATATTGCCAAGAGTTGTAACCTAATCCAGCCTCATTTCAGAGTACTGAAATACAATTGGGATAAGCATGATTCTAATTCCATCTTGCTCTATCTCAAAAATATGAAGAGAAGAGCTGATTCGCTACTGGAAGACAATAAAAAGATTTGCTTTATGATCGAAGGCAGTCATATCACACCTATCATCGATAACGAAGAGGCAGCAGCGGAGTTTATTAAAGTTACTGAACACTGCGAGTCAGTAGTATGCTGCAGACTATTACCCAGTCAAAAGGCAGATGTTGTTTCTGCAGTTCGTAAAAGGTTAAACAAAATTACTTTATCAATAGGCGATGGAGCGAATGACGTGCCAATGATAAAAACAGCCCACATTGGAATTGGTCTATTCGGCGAATAGGGCATGGGTGCAGTGCAGGCAAGTGATTATGCTTTGCCGTAGTTTCGTATGCTATGGCGGTTGTTGCTGGTACATGGCCGATGGAACTACATGCGTATTTCTGAGATGATCCTCTACTTCTTCTATAAGAACATGATCTTTACGATTCCTCAGTTCATTTTCGCCTTCTACTGCGGGTTTTCGGGGCAGACCGTCTTCGATGATTATTACATTGCCATGTACAATCTCGTGTTTACTTCACTGCCTCTTGTTGCTAGAGCTATACTTGAGCAGGACGTTTACTATATACAAGAAACAAAGCCAACTGAAAAAGGATTTAAGGGTAATGGCGACTCCACCCTAGAAAGGATTCCAGCACATCAATTAGAGACAGCATATAAGCAATATATTCCCAAAAACCATGAGATTAATAAGTATCTCTATCGGCTCTTCCCAAAAATATACTTTGTGGGTCAGGAGAATACCATATTCAACTATCGCAACTTCTTTTTCTGGATATTATAAGGTGTAGTATAGGCCTGCATCATCACTTTCTTTAGTATTTACATCTTCAGCTCTGCCTCTCTCAGTTCTTCAGGCTACAGTACCGACGTATGGATTGCCAGTCTAACAATGTACTTATCTCTTGATTTAGATTCACATCTGTGATGATGGTGGTGACTTTCAAACTGTCAACTCACACTAAATTCTGGTCTTTCCTTTTTCTTTTTATTATAGTGGTGCTATCTTTGGGTCTGTACGTGGCTTACATGTGGATATCGAACTATTACTTTTCGCCCTATGTGCTTGATACAACTTGGATGTTTTACACTTCGGGGCAGACATATTTCATAGTGCTGTTCTGTATTTGTGTGGTACTGTTCTTCGATGGAATGGTGTTATCACTCGATATGGATTACTCTGGTCTCATCACTAAAATGCGAAAGATCATCAAATCCTAAAAAGAGGAGCATTGGAGCAGCTTCTAAAAGTAAAGTGTGGTCCTTTCGGTGCAGACTGAAGCGAGGTCATGATTATTTTATCTTTGTAAATATAACACATAAATTTAACCATTTGAACTGTAATAATTTGTGCCATTTGACTTGAATATTAAATTTTAATGCATGAGACAGTTATTGCATAATATAATTCCACAAATTTGAATGAATCACCCACTATACGCCAGCAACGATCTACGCAAGAAGATTGAGGACTACTCCTACGGACTCAAGGACATCATAGGACGAGGTTTCAGCTCAGTCGTCTACCGCGGCACTAATGACAAAACCAAAGAGAAAGTAGCAGTGAAGGTCATCGACATCCGAGCCATCCAAGGCAAGCCAGAAAAAAAGATGCTGGACGGTGAAATAGAAGCCCTTAAGAAACTGAATCACCCAAATATCATGAAATGCCATGATATCTTCAGTACCGCCAATAACTGCTACATCATCACTGAGTTCTGCAACGAGGGAGATCTTTAAAATTTGCTGAAAAAGAGAGAAAAACTGGCAGAGGATGAAGCATTACCCCTCATAAGGGAAATACTCATGGGATTCATGGCTATTGCGGAGGGAGGCTTCTTGCATCGTGATCTCAAACCAGCCAACATCCTCCTAAAAGACAAGAGCATTCGAATTGCTGATTTTGGGTTTGCAAAACGAGCCACTTCCAATCCAAAGTAAACCGTAAACGTGGGTTCGCCCCTTTATATGAGTCCCTAAGCCCTGCAAGGTAATGTCTACACAGTCAAGAACGACATATGGTCGATTGGAGTCATCATATACGAAATCCTGCATGGAAAGGCACCATGGACCTGTACCAACGAAAAGCAGCTTATCGAGGAAATTAATAAAAATAGCATATCAATGCTAAAAAATTTAGCTGATGACTTGAAGGACTTTGTTAGGAAGTGTCTGACTACCGACGAGAGAAAGAGAATTACGCTGAGAGAGATTGCTGCTCATCCGTTTTATAGCAGAATTATAACAGACGCCAATCCAGTGCTACTTCGAAAGATAACTAGTACCAACTAGAACACCGAATCAGGAAGTCTGCAAATGATTTAGAGCTACGGGTCAAAGCCTAAGATTCTGCATCATCGCCAGCCCAATGCAGCCAGTTCTTGCACTCTATAAAAACAGCTTGCCAATCAAATCCACTGGATGCATTTCCTGTGCAGATACAGTGAGATGTTTCCTGAAGTCAGCGAATCGGGGAGATACACCCTCGGTCTAAGATTTATTGTCGTCAAACAGATGCTGAGTCAGTTGCATGCCCTCGAAGTGAGTTTGGCTGGAGAGAATGTGTTTTCTATTGAGGGGTGGAGTGAATTTATTAATAATCGTTCGTAGTGCCAGAAGTATATTAACTCCATCGAATAGTATAAAAAGAGGTATGAGACTCATCTAAGACAAATTAAAGAATGGGTGCCATTTGTCAGCAAAGATAAAAAGCTTACCAATTTCGTGGATATCAACTTCCAGAGAAGCTAACGGCTGGCCATGGAAGGAGTGGCTTACGCTGTTGAATAATGCAAGAATATATGGCAGTCACTTGCGAGTGAAAAAAATAGTGGATTATAAGGATAGTTGCCAGGTAAAACACAAATTGAAGCCCAGAGACTTGATTTCACAATGAGTTACTTCCAGCTCAACGGATTCCTATTGGACAATTTCCACGATCCTTAGTATTTCACGCGGGCTTCTAAGCTGTAAACAATAAATGAGTGTAAACCGGCTCCTTTGAACTACTGCAACCTAAAAGACTTGGAGTACAAACTAATGTCTCTCGAATTAGTAAAGTGATTATCATATAATATGCTATCTATGCTACTTTATAAGATTTATACGGAAAAGGAAGCTATTATGTATTTGCATTCCGCTTATATCTCGAGCAAATGTTCAAATAAGAAGATAAACTTGTCTATAATGCCAATGACAATGAGTGTAAAAATGACAGCTGATCTAATAGGTAATATTAATGATAATTAGTTATATCTGGGTGCCTATCACTTAGCCACTAAGTTGTTATCCTTCTCGTTGTTGTAGTACACCAACCAATCCTGAGGTGTTTCGGTGTTAGGCTTGCCGTTCTTTTCAAGCTGACCTGTTTTTATCAACTCCTGTTTTCTCTTGGCACGTGGACCCTCTTTCCACTTCCTAGGATAAGTCTCACGGTCCATGATGACTCTCTTTGTCTTTGAAACAACACCGTGATCGCAGGATCCAATTTAAGCTGTGCTCATTTGAGCAATAGCTACTGCAATGGCTTCGCCCTTAGTCGACATAATAACAATTTCAGTCCCCACGTTAATGTTATCGTCGTATCTCAGCACTCCTGGAATCATGAGTTTAGCTCCATAACAAATAGCGTTGATGGAGGAATCCTTGATGACAACTCTGGGTAATTTTAGAAGCAGTACTTCCAAAGGCAGAACCACTCTCCTTAGATAGCTCTCATCTTTAAAGTTTTCGTATCTCCATTGAGCATCGAGTACATCATGCATTGTTACCATGTGGTCATTTTCACTCATGCATCCACTGCGAGTACGTCTCAGTTCTTCCATGTGTCCTCCCACACCGAGTAGCAGTCCAATGTGCACGCAAAGCGTTCTCACGTAGGTGCCGGCCTCACAGGAGACCCTGAAGACTCCAAGTCTTTTCTCTGAATCAAAGGCGAGTAGTTCTGATTCATAAATAGTTCTAATTCTCAATTCACGCTTTACTGCTGAAATCTCTGGAGGCTTTTGGAAAAGACTTCCAGTCAGAGTATTTAAAACACCCTTTAGCTTGAGTTCGTTGGAGATATCACCATGAAGACGCACAATGCCCACGTATTCTTTTCCTGCACATTGTTGGGACTTCGCCAGACGAGTTGCTCTCTCGAGACAAACAATGAGGCAGCCAGTAACCTTGGGATCAAGAGTTCCGGAGTGGCCTGTCTTTTCGACTTTAAGTATCTTCTTGACCCAGGAGACAACTTCGTGTGAGCTGGGATTAGATGGTTTATCAAGATTGATGACACCGTATTTAAGGTACTCCTTGAGTGGTCTTTTGAGAGGAGTGGAGCCAGCGGGGATAGGCGTATAGTGGGATGAGAGAACATTCATTTTATGATAGTTTCTGAGGAGTACTGGCCAATCCTTTGACTTGATAGTGGGCCCCTCATCGCTGGGTTTGATGGTAAACTGCTACTAAACCACGCTCTCTTCTGCCGGCATCTCTTTTTCCACCAACTTCTTCTTCTTTTTATCCTTGATCATGCCTTGTTGAATAAATTATAATAACAATATCATACTCGATTAAAAGACCACTATTGCTAAAAAAGCATCCGCTCAACGAAAGCCATTATTTTTGATCAAGAGTCCATTGATGGCCGAGCGCATTCAATGTGGCTATTGACACTGAGACAGTTAATGATTCGAAATTAGGGTGTGAAGCATAAAGAGCATTAATCATGCAAAGGTCAATATCTTGTAGTTGTCGTAGTTTTAGATCAAGCCTATCTATTCTCCCAAATATTTCAAGTCCTCCGCGTTGATTTTAAGCGATTCGTGAATCTTTTTGTACATTGACTTGGTAGTCATTTCCTGCTCATGCTCGAGTTCATCGAGCAGCTGGCCCATTATTGATGGGGAAGATAAGCTTAGGTTGGTTTTGGAAAGGAAAATATTTATCACAATCCTGCAGAATTCAGTTTGGATGTCATTCTAACTGCGGATAATATGCCTGATATCTTACAAGTCAGAGTGGTTCGAAAGAAGCGGTTTTAGGTATTAAACAGCTGAATGGCAGGTATTTGAATCGGCTTGTATCAAGAGAGGAAGCAAGAACAGCAGCATCACCAAGAGAAGATTGAAGCGGGGCATGAAATTATTACACTGGCTAAATATAGTCTAATTTGATAACCAGAAAAACAATTATTTAATGTTTAAGTCATATTTATTGGCTGATAAGTTAAATTATGTCTATGGATCACTTCTTGATTGCCTGCATTGCCAATTTCTTTCCTTATTAGAATGCCTATTCGAGAGTACCCTGCATATAGAAAGCAGCCTCGGGATAGTCGTCTCCCTTTCCTTCCAATAGAGCGCCGAATGCTTCGATCGTATCCTTCAGCTCCACGAACTTTCCCTTTCGTCCTGTGAATACTTCACTCATGAAGAAAGGCTGAGAGAGGAATTTTTGTATTTTTCGAGCACGAGCAACAGTTAACTTATCGTCTTCCGAGAGTTCGTCCATACCCAAGATGGCAATGATGTCCTGCAGAGATTTGTAGTCCTGGAGCAATTTTTGCACTCCTCTGGCTACTGTGTAGTGCTTTTAACCAACAATGGTAGGGTCCAACATACGGGAGGTAGAGTCAAGTGGATCGACAGCGGGGTAAATTCCCAATTCAGTTAAAGCTCGAGACAACACAGTAGTAGCATCCAAGAAAGCGAAGGTGGTAGCGGGGGCAGGATCAGTCAAATCGTCGGCTGGCACGTAGATGGCTTGCACTGAGGTAATTGATCCTTTTTTGGTGGTGGTAATTCTTTCCTGGAGAGCACCCAAATCGGTGGCAAGAGTTGGTTGATAACCGACAGCTGAAGGAATACGTCCAAGTAAAGCAGACACCTCTGAGCATGCCTGAGTAAATCTGAAGATGTTATCGATGAAGAGCAGCACATCCTTACCTTCCTCGTCTCTGAAATATTCAGCCACTGTGAGTCCAGTCAGTCCAACTCTAGCTCTAGCACCTGGAGGTTCGTTCATTTGTCCGTAAATGAGAGCACATCTCGATCCTGGAGCATTGATTTTAATCACACCTGACTCGATCATCTCGTGGTAGAGATCGTTGCCCTCCCTAGTGCGCTCACCGACACCTGCAAACACTGAGTAGCCACCATGTGCTTTGGCAACGTTGTTGATCAGCTCTTGAATAACCACTGTCTTGCCCACTCCTGCACCACCGAATAGACCAATCTTTCCTCCTCTAGCATAGGGAGCTAGCAGATCAACCACCTTGATTCCTGTAATCAAAATTTCAGCTCCTGAACCCTGTTCGTCGAAGGCTGGGGCTTACCTGTGGATAGGATATCTGAGTTTAGTGTTAATAGGGCCTCTCTCATCGATAGGATCACCGATCACGTTCATAATTCGGCCGAGAGTTTCAGGACCTACAGGAATACGAATAGGAGCACCAGTATCAACCACATCTTGTCCGCGAACCAAACCTTCGGTAGAGTCCATGGCAATTGTTCGCACTCTTGAATCTCCGAGGTGTTGAGCCACTTCGAGGACGAGTCTATGTTAGACTCCTTCAACCTCGAGAGCGTTGAGGATGGGTGGAATTTATCCTTCGAACTGCACATCAACGACTGCTCCAATGACCTACATAATATTAGATGTACCTGTGAGATCTGCCCCTTCTTAGAGGAAACGGGTTTAGCAGCCGTGCAAAATGCTGCCTTGAGCGTATTGCCGAGGCAGGACTTGAGCATTCTTGCGGATAACATGAAATAAATATTGATGAAAGTTGAGTTGATATGACATTAATAGCAAATATATCAACTTCTGCCAAGTTAAAATTAATCATTCCCTTTTAATAATAGAGTCAGCAGGAGACTTTGCCACAATAGGCTTATCAAGAATAGAATTCGACAATATAATAGGAACCTAATAACACTCTCCATCTCCTTAGATCAATTATGCTTCATAAAGACAATGCATCCCTTGACTAATACCCAACTTATGATCGCTTAGGATCCCTTGTTCATTTATAAGCTTTAATCATAAAATTAGAGTATTGATCTTTTAAAATAATAAATTCCATTAGTGATGGAAATCTAAACAGATAATATTTATATTAGATGCATCGCACAGGATCATATGTTCAGAAAAGGGAATAGAATCGACCTCTGACACTCAGAAGAAAAGAGTTTCTCCCTCAGTTGAGTTCATCTTGGGTTGAAGACATAGATCTACTGCTGCCCCTAAATCTTCCTCAAAACTTTAAATTTCATTGGGGATGGTATAAAAACTGTATTTGTCTGCTTCAATGGTCGCTGCCCCCTCTTATCGAATGAATTTCTAAATTCCATGATTTTCTTTGGTTGTTTTAAAATTAAGTCTATCCCTGTGTGTTTTCTGCGATTGTATCATTTTTTCTTTGCTTTTGCGGTAGTAAAATGGGTTATATTGATTACAACAATTATTAATGATATATTTCCGTGGACCAAGTGGCATACTCTGCATCTCAGATGATATAACTAATATATAATAGACAGCAGCGAAAATAAAGCAAATATTTAAAAGCAAATCTGGTAAATGCAAGAACAGACGACTGACAATAACAGCAGGTTTTTATGCGAATTAGGCTTGATTTATAGTTAGAATATTATAGAATCCTTAATTTTGTTTGCAGATGTTCTATTCTATGAAATCAGTATGATTAATCAAGGAGTACACACTTCAGTAGAAAGACCGCCTAATTATCCAAATAATTAAACCAAAAAGTTATATTTCCATCTCACAATGATCAGTTGATAACTTTGATTGCTTATTTTGCAAATACCTGCTGCAACAGTAGACTCAAGATGCTGATCATTTATTGATAAATTTTTATAGATTCTATTCAATTTGCTTTGATCTGAAGGGAGTATGGTCAAGTATGTTTCCTTGATTGGTATAAGTCGGCATAAACTCAAATATTTAAAAATTCAATTCATCATCATTTTATGATGCCGATCAATGACAATAATATTTGTTCGATTGAATTTCAAACCGAAGGCAGCTCCTCAGAGGGGAAAAGGAATAAAATCTCTTTAGCAAGCATTTAGGAATGCCTTTCAAATATAAAAATTGTTCGATTAAGTTTATTGAAATTAGCATATAATTAGAGTCATAGCTCTTATTATTTATAATTACAATAGTTCGAGTCCATCAATGTCTGCCATATCGATAAAGGACGACCCCAAGATGATATCCACCATCAAGGCAGCAATCGAAGAAGAGTTTAAAAAATCATTCGGCAAGCCTTTCGACTGGAAAAATCTGCTCAAAAATTATAACATCCGCAAATTTGCATAGGACAACAAACTTATTATCATCAATAATGCAGTTGATCTGGCGATCCTGCGCAACTATATTCAGGACTGCTTGAAAACAAGTGATATTTACTCCTTTCTGAGTGAACCCAGCGAAAAAGAGTCCGAAAAACTATGCTTCAAAATCAAAAGAACCAACAAATACGAAGGAGTTCATGATTATAAAAGCTTAGTCAGTCTGATTTAAACTCATCCCGAGGGAGTATTGGTGGATGAAGATCTTGTAAACTTCACCTACAAAGAGGCCAATTCCGATATTACCAGGGCTATCAAAGACAAGAAAATCAAGAGCATTTATACATCCATGCTCAAGGACGAAACCCATTTCTACGTCTTTCCCCGAGCTCTGGAAATCGAGTACGAAATCAGGCAGGACAGCTTTAAGCATTTTAAATATAGCCAGTACTTGTAGCTGTGCTCTCATATTAACGGTCTTGAAGATGATCTGGACAATACCAAGATGAATAAATCTGCCGCCACCAAGGAGTCAGCTGGAGATCCCAATTACAAATTGGTCGGCTACCTCGAAGAAAAGGAAAAGTGGCTGAAAAGAAATGCCAAAAAATGATATCTTTCTGTTCCAATATGAATCATTTAAGTTGATGGAAATGTTGACTTTTGTGTCAGTGATGACTTCCATATTTAAATATAGTTATCTCACTTTT
>Ga0302265_1001946_pt1 | contig 11646 bp, 8 predicted proteins | sample III_Bog_E1_1_FD_194556 | JGI IMG/M metagenome (GOLD analysis project Ga0302265, IMG submission 194556) | Peat permafrost microbial communities from Stordalen Mire near Abisko, Sweden - III_Bog_E1_1 | ecosystem: Environmental > Terrestrial > Soil > Wetlands > Peat | place: Sweden: Abisko...
GGCGCTCCCTCCCTCGCTCCGGCCGCGCGGCGTCCTTCGCTACCCACCCCAGCGGGAAGGAGACCCCGCAACGCCCCCACTCAGATTGAGAGGCGCGCTACGCGTGGCTTGGTATCACGCAAAGCCTAACCGTGCGCGGGGGGGGAGGAGAAAAGAAGCTGGCGGTGGGCTGCGTGGCACTTTCACCGTTTCGATAAATCTTGCCCTGATCGTGACGGCGGCACGGGAACCGTGATCGCTGACAACTATTCCGAACTCGCAATGACACGCCGTTCTAACCGTGATTAAGGTGCAGCAGAGAGGAAATGCACCCACTGGTAACCACTCGGCGCACTAACAGTGATCTGGGTCACACAGCGAGATGTTGCTGCTCCCTCGTACCAGACAGCTTTGCTTCGCTGTTTAACGTAAACGCACAAGTTTTTCCTTTTGTTTTGCGAAAGACCTTACGGAATCGCGTGTCTTAAAGGGGTTATCTGTCATTCCGCAATCCTTGCCACGTTGTCGTCCTTGATACATTATGCGCGTTAGCTGCTATTTACAGCTACTACAGCATAAATGTAGATACGAGCGAGAGCCATTGAGAAACTAAAGTTTTTGCAAATTTGAGCAGACGACCCAGCACACCAGTAACAAAGATGCAGAACTAGGGTCTAACCGAATGAACCGGCGATGTCTTGTTCAGTGAAATCATTCGATTTGGAAAGGGTAAGGGATGACAGTCGCAGAAGCTGAAGAGAAACTTGAAACACTCACACGAAACCTTGCGTCCAGCGAGATTTCACTCTCCCAGCGGCACAAATATGAAGCACAGGTCGCTCGCTGCCACCGATTCATTCAAAGAGCAAGACAGAAAGCACACAGGTCGTTGGCCTCCTTTGCAGAAACGCTGCTCGGCATGGCCGGCGACACGGTTTTCGATCAGAATCAGAATGCCGCACTCATCACCGCAGCACATCTCATCCGCTGCGCCTCTATCGAACAACTGGCCATTGCGGTTCCCGCCGCCATTCGCGAGACCCCCAAGAATAGCACTCCGCCTGCTGGGTTCAAATTTCCTGAATTCACGGAGACTGTTGAATGCCTGCTTGGCATGGACAACAGGACATTCTCATGCGAGTGCAACGTCGCCATCCGAACGGCTTTACAGCTGAGCAATATCGTTGGGTGGAAACAAATCCACCAATCAGTACGCCGCGCACAGGCTGACTCAAGCGAGTTGGGTCCAAATGGCATCGTGAATCGGCTAACCGAGATATGCTCCGCATACCATCCGAAAAGGCCAGCATCGACGCCGCAGGCGCCGGATTCTCAAAAAGTGACTTCGCTCAGCACCGCTCCGGTCTCTGAAGTCCGCCCGTGATTAGCCAGCACAGGGAAGCACCGAAAGTGCTTCCCTGTGCAATAAACCCACTGCAGCCGCTCCCGCTCACATCATCTAAGTCCCTGTAATTGCCGCTAGTTAGAGAAAATATCTTTTCACTAACGTACATGTATGCTGTATAATACATCATAGAAAGGTGGCGGCATGACCACTCCGAAGAAAGCAGCAATCCAAACAAAGCGCAGAGTCGTTGCTCCCGCAGAGAAGCGCACCCAGATCCGTCTCACTGTCGATTCCAAATTCACCAAGACCCATTTCACCCAACTGTTTGCCGTGCTGAAAATCCGTAACAAGAATGCCTTGGCTGAGCACATTATCATGAATTTTAAGACCAAGGCCTCTCAGGCGCAGTTGGTTGCGTTCTTTAACGGTCCGTGGCTGAACATCCCATTTCAAACGATTGACACCGCCTTCGTCTTTCCGTTGACCCACGAGATTGCGGACGAGTTGGAGAGAGTTGGGGGAGAGATTCTCGGCGGCGTGAATCGCTCAAAGACATTTCGTGTGATGGTCGCCTACTTTGCTTCCATTCACAAGCTGAAGACCCCGACGCAAATCTTCGCATAGCTCTCTCGGAAGATCGCTGGACAAGAGGCATCCGCATGAAGCTGATGATTGTCGAGAGTCCGAACAAGATCAAGAAGATCAAGGCGATTCTCGGCAGTGGTTGGGATGTCGCTGCAAGCGTAGGACACATTCGGGATCTCCCGGTGAAGAGCCTGGGCATTGAGCCGAACACCTACAGGCTCGAATACCAGATCCTCGAACGGAGCGAATCCGTCGTTGCGCAGTTGCGACAACGAGCCGCTCGCTCTGAGCAGGTTTATCTCGCAACGGACCCCGACCGAGAGGGCGAAGCCATTGCATGGCACCTGCAACAGGTTCTTAACCTTCGCCGGTACGCACGTGTCACCTTCGATGCCATTACAGAAAAAGTCGTCCGTGGAGCTATCGAAGCGCCGCGGCAACTCGATAATAACCTTGTCCATGCGCAAGAAGCGCGGCGCGGCGCTGATCGGCTTGTTGGCTACCAGGTGTCGCCCGCACTCTCGCACCAGACGGGTATAGCGCGCCTCAGTGCCGGTCGCGTTCAAAGCGTTGCCCTCCGCCTGGTTGTCGATAGGCAACGCGAAATCGAGGCATTCAAGGAAACCAAGCATTTCGGCGCCGAAGCGGTTTTCGATGGAGGAAAGTGGCGCGCCCAGTGGGACGCGGCCCCGTTCCTCAAAGAAGGCGAGGAATACATTCTGGACGCGGCACTGGCGGTAGAGGCCGCGAAGTGCAGGCTCTTTGCGGTCACCTCTGCGGCCACCAAGCTGGCTACAAAGGCTCCGCCACCGCCCTTCACAACGGCCACGTTGCTTCAGGCGGCAAGCGTGACGCTCGGATACAAGCCGGAGCAGACCGCCCATATTGCCCAGCGGTTATTTGAAGAGGGGTTGATTACCTACCACCGCACCGACAGCCAGAACTTCTCCGCTGAGGCGTTGGCCGAAATCAGGGCCTATGCGGCCAGCAATAACCTGCCGTTGCCCCCCAAGGCGCGCACCTGGAAGTCCAAAGAGAGCGCCCAAGAGGCTCATGAGGCAATCCGCCCCACGCATCTGGAACAACGCAATGCCGGTACGGACGACGACCAGAAGAAGCTCTATGACCTCATCTGGACCCGAGCTGTAGCGTCACAGCTTGCGGATGCTGAATACAGCGTGAACACTCTCACGCTTGCTGCCCAGGATGGTTCCCAGCCCTTCGTCTTCAAAGCTATGGGCCGAACCCTCATCAAGCCCGGCTGGCGCACTCTGACGGCCAAGGATGCCGCCGAAGAACCCGAACCGAACGACGCTGAGGACTCGGAGAAACAATCTGACGAGAATGGCCGCGTTCCCGCACTTGGACGCGGCACCCAGCTTCATGCCGACAGCGCCCGTGTGTTGAACAAGCAGACGCGCCCGCCGAACGGCTACACCCAGGCAAGCCTTATCAAGAAGCTGGAACATGAAGGAATCGGACGGCCCTCGACCTACCCGGCGATCCTTAAGAACATCATCACCCGCAACTACATCGACGATTCCAAAAAGATATTGCGGGCCACGGACCTCGGCATCCTGCTCATCGACGCGCTCAAAGGCCACTTCGCCTTTCTTGAGTACGACTACACGCGCTCCCTTGAGAAGCAGCTCGACGATATTGCCGAAGGCAAGGCCCAGTATCTCAACGTGGTTTCGAGCATCGACGACCAGCTCAAGAAGGAACTGGCGCAGTTGCACATCCCGCCGCAGCCTGCCCTAGCGTCGAACGGGTCAGCGTCGGCAAAGACAGGCTCTGCTCCGCCGCCCGGATCGCTCGCGTGCCCGAAATGCAAGCAAGGCACCGTCAAAAAGCCCAATGGACAAAACTTCTACGGCTGCAGCCGCTACCGCGAGGGCTGCAACTTCAGCATCAACGAAACCATTGCGAAGAAGACCCTTACCCCGAAACAGATCGAGGCGCTCTGCACGAAAGGCAAAACTGGCGTACTCAAAGGCTTCGTTTCCAAGCAGGGAAAACCCTTCGAGGCGTACCTGACTTTGGGCGAAGAAACAGACTGGAAGGCGCAGTTCCGCTTTGAGTCCGGCAGATGATAGCTCGTCAATCTGAAGGCATGCAACGTATTGTGCATGGCGGTGCGCACCAAATCCAAGTCCAATAGTCTCCTTACAGCTCCTATGCCCGCCCGCCTCCGCTCCATCCCAGAGCGGGCTTTCATTGGTAGGTACTCTGAACCGTGATTCAACCTGTGGGCCGGTTATCGCAACTGACGAAACCACAGTTGTTCTATACGGCGTCTGATTTCATAGACGATACCAGTCCAGAACACACCTGCAAGCCTGCCTCATCCTCATTCTCCTGTGGAACGAGAAAATCATCCTTTTGGAGCGCCCCTTCAGCAAGCCCTTTCTTGCGATCCATGAGTTCATCCAGCAACTGGTCGAAAGTTCTTGAAATCCTGTGCGTTGCGTCTCGTAAAATTGGCAGGTACACTGTCACATCCTTAACCTGTCCGAGTCGATACGCGCGGTCCGTTGCCTGAGCCTCTACTGCCGGATTCCACCATCGCCCGTAATGAATAACATGGTTTGCTTCCACAATGGTCAAACCCACGCCTGCGACAAAGGGTGAAAGGATCACCACATCAAAGCCTGCTGACTTCCGAAAGTCTTCGAGAATGCAACTTCGCGTTTCCCCGCCTGCCTTACTAAAACGCCCAGAACGTGGAGTGTCCCCGTTCACGATTCGCACCGGCTTCTTGAATTCTGAACTCAATACCCTTGCCAAAATACGCTGCATCGCCTTGTGTCGAGCAAAGATAATTGCCTTCTCGCCAGCTTTGCAGATTTGATGAAGTACTCTCAGAGTCTCGCGTAGCTTTGATGATTGATCCTTCAGCTCTTCTACTGAGAAATCGTCCCCATCCCCGTCCAAGAGCAGCGGGTGTTGGTACAAGCGGGCAAATCCCTGTAACAACTCCAGCCTTCCCTTTGACCGCTTCGCTGCGCTTAATCCCTCAGTTAGTCCCTGGTGCTTCGATACTTCCGCCTCCGACATGATGCATTCGATCTTCCGCTCATGCTTCCTTGGTAAATCGAGAACCTCGGACTTGTTACGCCTGAGCAAGAAGGCATGGGGCTTCTGATATAGAAGGCGAGTCTTCAAGTCAGCGAATGAGTCATTGCGGCGATTCTCGTACTCTTGAGAGAATTCCCTAGCGGAGCCTAGCAGTCCAGGCTGAATTGTGTCGAACAGATTCCACATATCGAGCAATCTGTTCTCAACAGGAGTGCCGGTACAAGCGATTCTAAAATCGGGCTTCAATGCTTTCATTGCGTGAGAAATCTTGGAATTCGGAGTCTTGTACTCTTGCGCCTCGTCGGTAACGACAATAGACCAAAGCGATTTACCCTCTGGGCAATAAGCAAAGCTGAACTCGTAGTCGCGAACAGCCTCATAGTTTGTAATTACGACATGATTTCGCTGGATGCGCTCAAGGTTCAGGATCGGCTTCGCGACAATCTCTTCTCTCGCTTCTGCATCTTTCCGTATATAGCCTCTGAGTTCTGGCCCGTAAAGCGGCAATACATTTCCAAAGACTTCTCCGTTATCCAAGAAGAATCTCTTCATCTCGTTCTGCCAAGTCTCAGTCTCTAGCAGAATCAGCGGAGCGACGATCAGAATCGGTCGGAACGGCGGCTTCATGCGAGAGAGATCGGGAAACCTGCCAGACTCTATTGCCCAGGCAAGAAACGCAAGAATTTGAAGAGTCTTTCCGACGCCCATATCATCCGCGAGCAATACCCCGCGTCGATCTGAAATTCTCGTGCAGGTTTGCAGCCACTGAACGCCTTCGCGCTGATGTACCTTAAGGTCATACTTGCTGGATAGTGCAGCAGGTCGCTCATAGTTTACGATGGGCGTGCCAAGACGAGCGTGTTCAGATTCCTCTCTGTATTCCTGCCGAACAAACTCATCATTCGTTTCGATCAAAAGAGTTTTCTTGGTGGCCTTATCTTGTCCATGATCTTCATTGTTAACTTGCTGACCCGAGGATGCCTCTGCTGCCTTTATATCTCCGAAAAGGTCAGACATTGCACCTTCGTCCGCGGCGGCCTTAGGTACAGATACAAATTCGTATTCCCCAATTCCGATGACGCGATCACCGTACGGCAAATCCACATCTCCGGCGATACCATCGAAGATTGGGCTGGGATCATTTGCAAGGCTCGTCTTGACCTCGCCGGTTACGCGCTGTACGCGTTTCATTCGGCCCAGTACAGCCTTCTGCTTCTCGGTAAGAACTATGCGCAGTTTCCCCAAGCCTGGACGGTCAAGAGAATAGAAGCCTTCGGCATTACTGTTGCGTTCAAACACAACCCGAAAGTCTCTCTTGTCTTCTAACTCTGGGCATGTCGGAATGAAACTGAGTGAACCGTCCTGATCTTCAAACAGATCGAGCCCAATCGAAGAGGGAACAATTACGTCGTTCTTGAGCAAGGTTCCATCAAGCGTGGCATTAATCTCGACCGCCCACCGCTTGATATTTGCAAAATCCAACCAGCTTCTCTGCTGCCCCTTTTCTTCCGGTGGGAGTGCGTTGAATGTATCCATCGCTTCCAGCAATGAGTACATTCTCTCGTCGAGCCGATAAATCTCCTGTGTGGAGGCACGCCGTAGATAAAATCCAAAACGGTCCAGAGGCACTTGTTGAGCACCCAGGAGAAATTGATATTTGTACTTAAAGTCTGGACGCCCAATGTCGCTGAATCGGTCAATCTTGAGAAGAAATGGACTCGACACAGCAAATGCCGTGGGTAGCCTAAATTCCTCCTTCTCTATTTCTGGAAAATTTCTATAAGGGATACACACTGAATCACAATCATTGAAAGCGAGGCCCATTTCTAGCAAGGATGCAACCTCATACGCTGTACGCCTGCCCGAACCACTTTCCAAGGCATCAAGCGGCCATGTTTCTGGCCGCGTCCAATCGATCATGGACGTGCTCTGGACGAACAGTTCGTCTGTTCCGGCGATCAGCGTTACTTCCGTTCCGAATTGTTTCAATAGCAGCGTCATGGTCGAATCCCTAGTTCTGAAAGAGTTCTACGCGCTTTCAGCTCCCACTCTCCAATATGGATGATCCTGATTTCTTCATTTCCCTTGCGCTTGAGGTCATCCGTCAAGTGAAATGAGTATGATCGCAATTTGACCCCACTTGACTCGAATTCCTCTCTTGTATAGACATAAGCGGCATTCCCAGTTTCACTGAACTCAATAACGACGTAGCCCTTTCCATAGCCTTCAAACACCATGAGGAATGCACTCGTGTTTCCTCCCGTGACTCGTGAGTATGAGGGGATTGTTTTTGCCCTGCTGGCTTTAATCCTATAAACATCATCGTCCGACACCGCCACCTGAAAGTCCTTAACCTTACCCTGCTTCTTTGCATACTCAAGCCAGAACTTTGCCCTTCTCCTATTCTCGTCATTGCTTGGGACCAGAGTGTCGAAGAAGAATTGAAGGGTCTCCTTTGCGAGCCATGCAAGGAACTTCTCCTTGGCGTCCTGAGGCACGGTTCTCCAGTTTGGAGCATTCCCGGCCAAACGCGGGTCGCCCAGTCGATCATCCTTATGTATGACCTCCACCAACACCTTCTGCATTTCCGGGACTCTTTCGGGCAATCGGCAGTTAATCAAATCACCCATGAGCGAACGATAAGTATCAGGGTGCAGGCTTGGCGCAAGAAGATAGTCAAAAGCCCAATAGTCCCTGAGGGCCTCCGGCGGACTAATGTAGCTTTGCTTGCTTATTAGCCCTTTCACTGCCAACTCCGCTGCTCGCTTGTGAGCCTCCGCAGCGAGCGGTGTTGCAGGATCAATGAAGAACTCGCCACACACCTGTTTCACGGGCTTGCGATCTCGGATAATCACTTCGCCAAGGCGCTGAGACGCTTGCGTTGAAAATAGAAACAGGGAGCTCCTCCATACGTCAAGCACTCTACTCTTTCTAGTAATCCGCCCCCGCTCAAGCATATCCTGAATCAGCTTCTCGATGGCTTCTGGGTTGTCCATGCTGCGCCATTTTGCAAAATATGCTTGGACAAACCCGATGAACGTAGTTATGCGCGTCAGTGCTTCTGGGTTCCTTCTTAGCGCCTCAACAAGTCTCGACCTGATGGCTGTTTCAGGAAATATGCAGAGGGTGCGTTTTTCCCGTCCATCAAGCTTGTCAAAGTCGTATTGCTCCTTACGCCACCTGGCCCACACCTCTTCGGGATCGAGTATGGGCTTGGGAACGACGACGGAGTCGCCTTTCTTCTCAAGCCCCTCTATCGTTTTACTTAATTGCCGCAAATATGTTTGCGCATCAACTGGGCGATAAACAGTTGACTCTCGGAATTCACCGATGTCCAATCGCAAGCGGTCAAGTGCTTCGGTAAGTTGGATCACTTTGCTACCTTCGCTTCGATATTGTCTTTCTCACCTGCCCGAACGCGAATCTTGAAGATGACTCTTCGGCTTTGCTCATCGGCCTTCTCGGAAGCATCAGGTCCGATGCCGTCAGGCTGGACGGCGTCCTGCTCTCCTCGACCAGTAGCGGATAGCTTTTCAAGGAAGCAATCGTGTTGCTCTGGCACCGGTGCAAGATCACCCAGCGTCTCCTCTACGACAGCCATAGATCGCCCTTGGCTGAGTTTGAGGTTCTGATTCAAGCTATCCTCGCGGCTCAGCCCCCTCCAAGGCTGCGTGTCTGTGTGTCCTTCAACAACAATTGAGTCAATGCTTGATTTGAAATCCGGATCGCAGAGCACCTTCGCAAAGGCCGGCATGTGAGCTTTAAGCCAGTCACGTCCACCTGGTTGAACCGTTGATTCCTCACTTTTGAAACGCATGAGCTGGTCAGGCACGATTACAAGAATTGCATTCCGATCTTTCATGTCTGGACGAATCAGCTCGCTCAGGCCTTGCGGCTCCAAGTCAGTCTTCAATCTCTTGAGAAGTACATCCCTAAGAGCCGCGTCCTTACTAGCCGTGTGACTAATAAATACGAGTAGCAAGAGAATAAAGATGACCATCAATGAGGTCATCAAATCCGTCAGCGAACTGCTCAAATGCTCTGAGCTACCGTGGTCTTCCATTGGAGCGCTCCACCGTCTTTGCAATTACATCTGAAAGCTCTTCGAGTTTCTCGCCAAGATCGTCGATCTGGCCACTGAGCAGGTTGGCCGCTTTGGGAACAAGTTTGTCTGCGATTTCAACAATCTTCGTGAAGTTCTTTTCAACACTTTGGTTGTAATCTCTAAGCCCGTCGCTAGTAGCCTTCATGATCCTGGCAAGCGGTTCATGGAGCTTATCAACAACATCCTTATACTCCGCTACTGTCCTTCGGTACTCTCCAAGTTGCTGCTGGTGCTGGTCGTACAAAGCTTTCAGTCCGCCGGATGTCAGTAGCAACTGGTTAGCAACCTTGGCCTGATCGCCACTTATAGCTTTCAATGAATCGGACTGTCCTACAAGGCCTTTGCTATAGGTCTGGACATTGAGACTTGCATCTTGCATTTGCTTGAGAGCATTGGCGTTTTGCGTTAGAAGATTGCTCATGAAGATCTTGGCCTCAAGTAATGCCTCGCTCGCTCTCTTGAAGTCATCGCTCCGATTCTCTATGTTTGCCAGCAGGGATTCGAGTCGCTTCGCAGTTGCCTCAGACCATGCATCTGTCTTTTCGATTATGCTTCTTGCAGACTCTTGGGAATGACGTGCCATGTCATTGGAAGCGTCCATCATGTCCACCGACAGTTTTGTGACGTTGTCCGTCAAGTCGCTGACTACTCGCGTGAGTTGTGTCTGAACACTGTTGATATTCTGATCCGCAGTCTCCTGAAGCTTTGTCATTAGCCCGTGCATCAAGGCATTCAACTCTTCGGTCTGCTTTCTTCCCGATTCGAGTTGACCAGTTGTCGTCTCTTCAGCCTTTGCAATAATCACGCCAAGAGCCGTCTGCATTTGAGCAAACTGGGTATTCATCTCTGTCAGCACGTGGCGAGTTGCTTCAAGAGTCCCCTGTACATTCCCGAATTCGTCTTTTGCAGAACCCGACAGAGCTTCTCGAAACTGTTCTCCCATGGTGGAGAGTGCGTTGCCGATTGAATCTTTCAGAACGTCGATCATTCTCCCGAATTCACCGGTCACTGAGTCCTTTTTCTCAGATTCAAGCCGAACTATTGCAGATTGCAAAGTGTCAAGTGAGCCAACCATCCGTTCCATCATTGGGCGGAACTCGTCTTGCAACTTCTCCGCAACACCGGACGACATTCCTGAAGCCAGCCCCGGAACCACACGATCATTGAAGGCGTTCGTCAGCCGATCAACAACCTCGCTGCTAATATTGTGGACAGAAACCGTCTGTTTGGCTGAAAACCTATGAATGTCCAGGAGGATGCGGGAGGTATGAAGGTACGGGATAGTCTTCGAGATTGTAGATAGCATCTGCTCGTAGGACTCTCTTAGACGCCGGACGAAGATACGCTCTGCAACGGTAAAGAAGATGCTGAAGAGTAGAGCACAGATGGAACTCAGGAACTTTCCCGATAGTCCATTGATTAGCTGAGGCATTCCACTGACAGGCTCAATGGTGTTCGACTTGTCGTAGTTGACATCGAGTAGCGCCCAGAGGATCGCTGAGAAGGTTAGCATCAGACCGAAAGCTGTCAGAAGGCCAGGGTATGCTTCAAAGAACGCGGCAGGAAAACTACGGCCAACAACAACTTCATATGGAAGGAGTGAACGAGGATTCTCAGTAAGAAACCACCCCTCCGTCTCTTCAGGGCTGACATATGGTTCAATCTTTTCATTAATCCGGTTCCACCAATCACTCGGATTACCTGTGAGGCCTGCACACTTTGTTCGAATCAAGTCCAGTCGATCTAGCGATAACCCATTTCGTCGTTCCTGGGCGCTATCCTCGTGGAGGTCTCCCAAAGTCTTGGTCAAGAGGCCAATCTTCAGTTTCACCTTGCCGCTAGACATCCACAGCTTAACGAACATTCCGATCGTGACCAGAATCAGCCCTGCACAACTCCACAGGATGAATGTTGGAGTTTTATGCAGAAGTGTGGAAAATACCAGAGAGATATTCGCGTCATGCATTGAAGAATGGTGCCTTTCCAGGACCTCCGGCCCAATGTGGCCAAAGCAGGTTCAGTGAACTCGGGGGTTGACACCCCGGCGTCTGGAAAGTTCTTCCGGTGACTTCAGGGATTCTGAGGGTGTCTGAACACGGTTGGAGATATTCTAATCCCTTGAGCCGACGAAATGTACGGTCTGCAACGTGGCGATTTGTGATCTGGAACGCCAGCAGCCTCGGGTTGGGCCGGACCAACTCCCTATGATTAAGGAGTGACCAATACAGCATTCCATGAAGCAGCCCACGCAGTGGCCGCGGTGGCCCTCGGGATGTCTGATGTTCGAGCCTATATCGGACGGGGAGAGTCCGAAACGGGCATCTCCATAAACGGGGAAACCGTGTATTTATTCCCCCTGATTCGTGAAGAGACGCCTGAGGCGATGCTCCAGCGTAGGGTTACCGTGACGTTCGCCGGTCCAGCTTGGGAAACCCACTCCGACCCAAAGTTCAGGCCCCGCTCCTTTCATCTACGAGCGCAAAAGGTGGACTGCCTGAAAGCAAGGGAACTCATCCGGCGGGCTCGGCGCGAGTGCGGACTCAGGGGCGCA
>Ga0302265_1001950_pt1 | contig 11636 bp, 1 predicted proteins | sample III_Bog_E1_1_FD_194556 | JGI IMG/M metagenome (GOLD analysis project Ga0302265, IMG submission 194556) | Peat permafrost microbial communities from Stordalen Mire near Abisko, Sweden - III_Bog_E1_1 | ecosystem: Environmental > Terrestrial > Soil > Wetlands > Peat | place: Sweden: Abisko...
ATAATTAAGAGTAAAATTGTTTTGTAACCTCTTTTAATATGCGAAACACAGTTTCAAGTTATTAATGGATTCATTTCAACTGTAGCTGCCTACATACTTCGATGAAAAGAGGAGAAGTATTACTTAAGGTAACAAACGTGACGCTAAACAAATTTGAGTGTATATGCAGCAAAGCTCCACATATTCGTATAAAGGGAGAGTCGACAACTGAAATTAGGTTTTCAGTCGAAACTAAAGAGAAATGTAAAACATTCAAATAAAAAACGAGTTTTTATTAATATATATTAAATTTAATTCAAAATAAAAAAAAATCTTAATCGAATCTTTTTGATACATTCCTAATATCGGCAAAATAATGGTTAACCTGTCTTTTAAAAAGGTTTTAGACCTGAGCCAGTTCCTTGCTCTACTTGATGTGATCGGAACTAGAAGTTAACTCGAACATTTTATTTACTTTTTCAAAAAAAATTAGGTGTTTTTTCATCCTTAGTTATTATTTAATCCTCTATTTAAATGAATTTAGTTTTTTTTATAAATTGATGTGGTTAATGACTAAAATTTCGCTAAGAACGTTGTGCATATATCTTGCGCTTATAACGTCAATGCAAATCATTCCCGCAACGGCTACACCAGTCTCTCCTGGTTGTACTTCCAGTGTAGTAGCTACTACAACAAACTTTTGTGACGTGACTGTTTCCGGAGGTGTTCTTTATAATTCAGTTGCAGCTTACTGTACTGCCAAAAGCGACACATTTGGTAGCTTGAATTATCTCAAAATAGCAGAAACGACTTTCTGTGAGGATGAATACTTGTCGCCAGCATCGGATGCAACTATCGTTTCTCTCCAAAGTTGTCATCAATATATCTCAAACAATACGCAAGACGATCTTGTATATTTTAAATATAATGCTGGCACAGTTTGTTCTATGACTAAGGGTGAGTACTGTTACAGAGCTATTGCTGAAAAAGACTCATTTTCGCCGGTATTTACATTACAAAGTCCATATTTATCAGATGGAAGTGAACCTCAATGCTGTTCATTAGAATGCAAAAATGATTATCCATTTACTAACGGAGCTTGTGGAAATAATGGAAATACCTACGCTAATCAAACCAGTCTTTGTAACGCATATTGTGAAAACAGAACACTAGTCTTTGCTCCTGCTTGTGGCACTAACGGGTCAGTAGATTGTACAAATTATCCCGGATGTACTACAAGTTGTTCTACATTATCTGCAGGAAACTCTGCTTGTGGTAGTGACGGCAATGTATATACTAATGCAAACCTTTGTCCCGCATTAAATGATAAAACAATTACAAGCTATAGTGAATGTAATGGTTCTTGCTCAACAGCTAATTGCAAAGCCTTCTTATGTGAATTAAATCTAGACAAAATAAATTACGTATCATCGTCAGTTTGTGGGTCTAGTGGAAATTTTTATACAAGTCAAGAAAACTATTGTACAGCTTACGCTAATGGAACTGAAAATTATTATTTCCTTTGCAATAATTCAACTTGTAACACTTCAGCTGCTTGTTGTAGTCAATATTGCAACACTCATTATAAGTCATATTCCACGTTTTGTGATTCTAATCAAACATTTTATTCGAGTCTTGCAAGTTTTTGTACAAGTTATTGCGGCAATACACCAATTACGCTCGATTCTACTTGTGGAGCAAACTGTTCTCAAACTGAATGCTGTAATTTAAATTGTCTTTCCGAACCCTTTTTAGATACTTGTATTAATAGTGATTATTCATTATATACAAAAAGTTCATATTGCACAGATTCTTGTACAACTACGGCTCAAGCTTCAACTAGCTGCAATACAAATGGTACAGCAAGAGCATGTCAATCATCGGATTGTCAAGTAATGCAATGTAACGCAAACAATTCAAATTGTACCAATGGTCTAAAATTATGTGGTCAACTACTTGGAGAAATAGCATCTGTATCGAATTATTGTGATGCTTTAATTGTAACTAATACGGAAACGGGATTATTAAATACTAATTCAAATAAGTGCATGACAAGCAATGAATGCAAAATAGCTTTGTGCATATATCAAGAATCAAGTGGTTTTTATTCTCAGTGCGTGAATTCATCAACTTTTATTTATTATACCGATGTTACTAGTTTTTGTACTGATTCAGTTAATAACAATAATAATACAGTATTTACAGAATATCTTTGCAGTGGCGACACATGTACCCAAGCTCAATGTTGCCAGTTAAACTGTTCTACTGCCACTGGCAAAGCATTCTGTGATTCAAGCTTCACATTACAAACATCTATCACTGCCTGTAATGATCAATGTAATAGTGAAACACCAGGACCATATACTTGTAACGGTGGTTGTCAAGCTTCTGATTGTGCAAATAAAGAATGTTTAAATGATATGAATAATTATTCAGGAGGTGTATGCTTATTTAATGGAAATAACTACGTTAATGCTTACTCAACTGTCAGTAGTGCTTGTACAGTATATTCTACAAATACATCATATACTTATTATGAATGTCCTTCTGATACTTGCTCTTCTCTTGATGAAACATATTGTAAATATATCCATTGTATGGAAACACAGACTGCTCCTTCTTACACAACATGTACAACCGATTATTCAAAAATCGCAACTCTTGATGATTATTGTTCTGCTTTGTATCTTAATAATGAAACTGTTGCTTTATGTGGTTCTGTTGGAAACCAAACAAATTGTACTGAAAAGCAATGTTGTGATAATGAATGCGTAAGTGATAATATTAAAGCGACGTGTAGCATTGATTACTATTGGATTTACTCTGCTTCTGAATACTGTACTTATAGATGTGATACTTCCGAGCCTTATAGACAAGATATTGTAGTTAACTCATGTTCTTCAAATGGTTCTGCAGTCGATTGTGGTCCAAGTGACTGTGCAAATTTCAAATGCTTATCTCAAAATAATTCAGTATCTTTAAACCCTGTCTGTTATCAAACTAATAACAACTTCGTATTTTATACAACACTTGAGGGTTATTGCACTTCAAAAAATAATCTATCACTTTCAACAGATTTTACCATAAACAATAGCCTAACTTGTGCTAATACTTGTACTCAAACAGGTTGTTGCAAGGCTAACTGTACTAATGTAAACTCAAGTTATAATAGCCAATGTGATGCATCAGACTATTCTTTAGTTACTTTAGACGATTATTGCACTAATGTTTGCGATAGTTCGTCACCTACATATTTATCTTGTTCAGGAAATTGTTCACAAAATGATTGCTATTTAAAAGACTGTGAAAGCAATGCTTCGAGTTTCTCTAATGTTTGTTTAAAGAGTAGTTTAGCTGACTCTAATTTCTATGCGATTGCCGACTACTGCAATGCCGTTGTTCCTGGTCAAACTTCAAACTTCGAATTAGGAAATGCTGAGATAAATTGTGGAGATAGTATAAATGGATGTTCATCTGCTCAAAGTTGTTGCTATCATTTATGTACAAATGAGACGTTTCATACATCATGCGATCCCTCTAGCTTTACACTTGTCACACAAGCCGATTTTTGTAATTATAGATGCGCAACTACAAATACTAGCCAAACTGATATGACAGTTGATACATGTCCCTATAGTAGCAGTGGTACTGATTGCTCTGATTGTAAAATATTTAACTGTTTAAACACAATATCATCTCATATTAGCACAATTTGTATGGATAATACTTCTACAGGTATATTTTATAGTACTAAGGTTGACTATTGTAATGCAATGATTAGTTCAAACAGCAGTAGTTACGATATTGCACATGATACTTCATGTTCAGGAGGCTGTACTTCATCAAATGATTGCTGTTTAACTATTTGTAATTCTAACACTAGTTTTACTCCAGGTTGTGATTCAAATTATAATTTTATTGATCAGGCTATCTATTGTAATGCCTTTTGCGGTTCTGGAGCTCCGACTCTTAAAAATTGTTCAAGAGGTACTTGCAATGCAACCGAGTGTGCTTATGAAGATTGTATGAATACAACAAAGCCTACATATAGTAAAATTTGTCTTGCTTCAAGTGTAAACGGAAGTCACTTCTTCTCTAGCTTTAGTGATCTTTGTAGCGCTAAAGCTACTGCAAGTGATAATAATTATACTAACCTTGGAGAAGTATATTGTGGCACAACTGGCCGTTGCTCTAGTGCTATAGTTTGTGATAATCAATTATGTTTAAATGGTTCTTATACTCCCGTTTGTGATAAGAACGGTTACGATGTAGCTACTCAAAAAACATATTGTGATTATAAATATTCAACAACGTACACTAATAATATTTCGTTTTATGTACATGAATGTAGCAATGAACAAAATCAAATTGCTTGTACAACTGATAGTTGTAATATTGCTGATTGTGTTGCTACTTTAACTAGTAGCTTTGGACCTTATTCAAAAATGTGTTCTACATCTGGAACATTCTATTCAAATTTATCAGATTTTTGCAATGCTGTTGATGGATATACAGGAGATGTAGAGTTGTGTTCAGGCTCAGTTTGTTCAAATGCTAATAACTGTTGCCTTTCAGTTTGTAATAGTCAAAACACTTATACTCCAGTTTGTATTGATACTACTTTTGATATGCTTTCTACTTTAAGCGATTATTGTAATGTCTATTGCCCATCTGGTACTATTGATCTATACAAAGATTCAAATGGTAATAATGCAACTCAAAGTGAATGTTCCATTCAAAAATGTATTTCGGAAGGTGGTATTAATAAACCAGCATGTAATGCAAGCAGTTTCCAATTAGTAAGCTCAGTAAGCCAATGCTCAATTGCTGCAGGTTCTGGCATAAATTTAACTACGTGCCCTTCTCCAACAGGTTGTACTCAAGCCGACTGTGATCAAATGAGCTGTGTATCTAGTCTTACTTCAACATTTTCAGGACTTTCATCAGTATGTGCTAGTGACGGAACTTATTTAACATTTGCCAACTATTGCACTGATAAATATATTAATAACACTGTGAGTAATTATATTACATGCAATGGAAGTGGTTGCGCTAATGCTACTTCTTGTAGCATAGCTTATTGCGAAACTCAAAATTCAAACTACTCCGTAACATGTTCTGCTAATAATTTTACAATATATAACACAGTAAGTGATTTCTGTACTGCTTATGTTACAATTCCAAATTTCGCAGTAGCACAATGCAGTGGCCATAATTGTACTGCCACTGAATGTTGTGTTAACGCATGTGAAAATTCTGCCTATTCTAAGGTTTGTACATCTTCTCCAGAATCATCACTTTTATCTTTAACTGATTATTGTACAAATACTTGCAATAATTCAAACTATGCAAATACAGTACAAACTTGTAATGGAGATTGTACAGCAACTAATTGCTCATATTTTGACTGTGTTTACTATACGACCATTATATTTGATACTCAGCCTGTTTGTGGTCAGAATATGATCTTATATTCTAATACTGCTGATTATTGTAATGCTGTTATTAATAATGATGTTTCGAACTATTATTTATGTTCCGGTTTTGAAATATGCACAAGTGCCAGTCAATGTTGTACTGAAAGTTGTGCCTTTGTTAATAATCAAGAAATTTATCAAGAAAGATGTGATAACTCTTATACTTTCTATCCAACAAATATATTGTATTGTAATGAAATATGTTCCGCTGGAAATAATTATGCAGGTGACCTTTATTGCTCAAACGGATCAGCTTTGTGTACCCAGCAGCAATGTTGTATGGATGATTGTGAAGCTTCATCTTATCCTGGCTATTGCGATGATTCTTTCAATTATATAAATCAGCAACAATATTGTAATAACTTTTGTCCATTAAAAGACTATCTTCCAGTTACTTGTGCCGGTGGTTGTGATGCATCAGATTGCAACATAATGAGATGTAGAAATGATTTGATCCCATATTCATATACATCTGTATGTTTGAAAAATGCTAGTGGTGCTCCCACATTTTACTCATCATTATACAATTACTGTGATGCCGTAGAAAGTAATGCCACAAGCACTTATTCAATTACAGGAGATACAGGTTGTGGTTCAAGTTTCAACCAAAATTGTGCAGACGGCACTGATTGCTGTGAAGCCAATTGTGAAATTAATAATCCTCATTCTGTTTGTAATCATTCAACATTTGCCGTTGTATCAAATAGTTCTTATTGTACTGATTACTGTGGATCTCAAACCTTAACTATTGATAGATGTCAATCCAACGGAAGTGACATAGATTGTGCAAATTGTAATTATTTCCAATGCTTGGCAAATCTATCAGGTTACCCCTATAAAGTATGTGGCGAAATTACTAACACTGTAACTCTATTTGATGATGTTAATAGTTTTTGCTTATCTGCTGCTTCTGTATCTGAAACAAATTACACTAGTCTAAAAATAGATTGCAAAGATACAAATGGAAACGTAATACAATGTCCATCAAGCAACGATTGTAAAATAGCTGCCTGTGAACGCGACAACAGTGCCACCTACCTTAATAAATGTAATAGTAGCAGTTATCTAGTCGTAGATTTAAATCAATATTGTACAAATACTGTCAACAGTCCAACTACAACATATACTACTTGTTCTGGTGCAGCATGCACTCAAACAAATTGTAATTTCCAATACTGTATGACCTATTTCACCGGAAGTGATTCTATTTGTTTAGATACGGCGATATATAGTTACTTTTATTACAGTACTCCAACCGACTATTGCAATGCAGCATCAACAGGTTGCGATATATCAACAACTACATGCACAACTCAATATGATGTTGCAGCTGCTGATGAAACTCTTTGTAACGGATCTGCCTGTAGTTCTACTTCAACGTGCTGCATTCAAAAATGCATAAATGATACTTATAGTGATTCATGTGCTCAAAGTGACTATCACTTAGTTGATCAAACTGAATATTGTAACTATAGATGTTCAGCTTCAAATATTTCAAATAACTCTTACACGGATATGTCCATTTATAATTGTAGTTCAAATGGTAGCACTATTGACTGTACAGCAAATTTATGTAAAATAATGGATTGTGAGGATACTTTGTTACCTACATATAGTTCTAACAATGTCTGTGGAAGTGGCTATTACTATGATACTCTAAATAACTTTTGTACATATTTCGTCGGTGATATGACCAAAATTGTTGAATGCTCTGGTTCTACTTGTGCAGAAGCTTCTACTTGTTGCAATGCAAATTGTGCTAATGATTCCAGTGCAGAAAGCAATGTTTGCTCAACACAAGAGTATACATGGAGAGCAGATAAAACAGCTTACTGTTCAGAGTATTGTACAAACAATGCAAAGATTTTCACTACTTATACTGTTACTGGTAGTAATGCAACGCAAACTCAATGCAATATTCAATACTGTATTGTAAATGATCTAACATGGTTAAATGCTTGTGATACTAGAAATTATACAGTAATCACACTTGATCAGAATTGTACTGATATATATGGACCTAATAATACAACTCCGCCACTTCAAGGATGTGATGGTAATGCTTGTGTTCAATCTGATTGCGATTATATGAAGTGTATTGCTGACAATGGCGGAGCATCTGCCACTAACTTCTGTGTTCAAGGAGGTACTTTCTATTCAACTGTTCAAAGTTTATGTACTGGAGTAGGAACTCCCTATGCATATACTGCAATTAGTACTTGTGATGGAGCTTCATGCACATCATCAACATCGTGTTGCCATCAAGATTGTGAAAACAATCATACAAACTTTTCACCAATCTGTTCAAATGATTATGTTCTTTACCCAACTGCTAGTGCTTATTGTACTGATGTTTGTTCACCACCAAGTACTAGCTGGGCAATTTTACAATGCTCTGGTAGTAATTGTAACAATTTGCAATGCGAGATAGCAATATGTAAACATGATTCTTACACAGCGGTATGTACTCCTGCTTATGTGCTTTTAAATCAAGTTGATTACTGTACCGATAATTATACAAATAGCAGATCTGCTAGTTATTATCACCAATGTACGGGTGGTGCATGTACTCAAGATCAATGTAATATAGATAAATGTTTGGCAACTGTTGTTGCAAGTTACACAACTAGTCAAAATGTGTGCGGATTGAACGAAACATTGTATACCTCTCCAACTGATTTTTGTAATGCATATAGTACTAATACATCACTTGCTCCTATACTTTGTACAGTTAACGGTAGTTCTGTAATCTGTCCGGACGCAACTGCTTGTTGTCAAACTGCTTGTGGTCAAACCAATTTAGCTGGCTATGCTCCAAGATGTGATACAGCTTATAGTTGGTTAAGTACAGTTTCAGAATATTGTCAAGATCATTGTGCCGCTACATATTCTCCTTTATATTGTCCTAGTAATTCGACTACATTTTGTACACAAAATCAATGCTGCAATCAAGATTGTAATGCTGGCTCTTATACTGCCAGATGCAGTAGTACTTACCAACTGTTATCTCAAAGTGATTATTGTACTCTAGATTGTTCAACTGATACTTCAATTCCATGTACAGGAGCTTGTACGCAACCAGATTGTAATACATTAAATTGTGAAAACATGAATTCTTCCTTTGGCGGAACTTCTATTTGCTTTATCTCATCCCCCATTTCAACTTACTATTTCAACTCGCTTTCGACTTATTGCTCTGCTGTAGGAAGTAATGATTCTGTTACATCTTCTTCATATCTGATACAAAATGCTAACTTGCATGATTGTGGAAGTAGCTGTGCATCTGAAAGAGATTGTTATATAGCAAATTGTACACCTGGAAAATTTGCTACTTGTAATGCATCTGCATATACTGTTTTAAGTCCTTCAGGCTATTGTGGAGACAAATATGATAATGATTTGCCAACACTTGATATATGCTATACTGCTGGTACAACTACACAGATAGATTGTACAAGCTGTGATTATTTTAAATGCATGGATCAAATAAACAGTGCTTCTTACCCTTATATAAGTGTTTGTGCTAACAATAGTGGAGCAGCAGATTATTATACTACGATTTCAGATTATTGTATTGCAGCAGCTAGCCCCTCAGTATCAAACTACGTTACTCCGATAATACCTTGCGTCGATTCTTTGGGATCTTTAATAGAATGCGGTAATGCCGATAAGTGCACTGTTCAAGTTTGTATCGATACAAATTCAAGTTCATACCAAAACTTATGTAAAGAAAGTGATTATTCTCTTTGGACTGTCAGTGATAATTGTAATGCCTTATTAACTTCCACTTATGATTCAACAGGATGTGCAGGATCGCCAGAATATTTATATCAAAATGCTTCAACGCAATGCATGACTACTTGTTCAGCTAGTTGTACAAATACAAACTGCCGATATCAAGATTGTATGACAAACGAGTCAACAAGTATATCATCTACTGGAATTTGTTTCGATGCTAAACCTAAAGATGTTTATTTCTATACTAGTTTCTCTAGTTTCTGTACTGATGCTTCGACTAATAACTTTAACAGTTATTTAGCCACATCCAGTCAAGCAATACTTTGTAACGGTAATGATTGTGCTAATGCAGACAATTGTTGTATCGCAAGATGCCTTTTAGATAAATCAGTTCCTGATTACTGTGATCCGACATCATATGCACTTCAAAACAATGTAGATTATTGTACTCACAGATGTCAATTGTCAGGTGTTGATAATGACAGTTATACAAATCCATCTACTTTGCTATGTTATGATTCTAGTTCAAATGTTATAGCTTGTGCTGTATCTGATTGCAAAGTCTTCCAATGCTTAGATGATTTAACAAATTTGAGTTATCCCTACACTTCTGTCTGTCTTAATAATCAACAAGTATTTACGCCAAATCAATTTTTCTTTGCTACGGAGAAAAGCTATTGCTCATACCTTGTTTCGAATAGTCAGACCAGTAATATTACAACATTACCTTCGTATTTAGGTTGTAATAGCAGTTCTTGTGCAGACTATCCTAGCTGCTGTGTTGCAAATTGTGAAACTGCTTCAATCGATACTTTCTGTAGTTCTACATATCAACTTACAACAGAATCAGAATTCTGTACCTATAAATGTAAGGATATTGCAAGTGGAACTATAAATTCAATGACGATGAAAACATGTACAGGCGATTGTACTACATGTAAATATATTAAATGCAAAGATGACATTAATGCAAATATCTCAAATTTAACAATTTGTTCTGTAAATGCAGAAGGTGGAAATAATTATTTCTCGACTGTTGATGCTTATTGCCTAGCTGTAGCTACAAATACTAATGAGGCTCAAGCTGTTGCGATCGACTATCACTCTGGATTTGATCAAGTTTTGTGCACATACAATGGTACTCAACAAGGTTGTCAATCATCTAACGATTGTTGTAACGCCTTATGTAATAACGAAACATTTTATGATTATTGTGACAGTACCTTTACTCTATTTACAAATCAAGTTTCATACTGTTCTAATAATTGTAATAGCACACCTCTTACTTTGACTGGATGTTACGACAATAGTAACAATCAAATAGACTGTACTAATCTGTCATGTTGTGAGAAGAAGTATACACATACTTATGCATCTATTTGTGGATCAGATGGAGTTTTATACTCAACTGTTAATGCTTTTTGTACTGCAATTCAATCTAGTGGTTCATTAACAGAATATGTATGCGATCCTGTAGCTGGTTGCACTGCATCTGATTGCTATATTAATAAATGCTTAAATGACTTAACTGCTCAAACTGCAAATGGTTCACTTTGTGATATAGATAATAAATACTACGCTACTGGACTAGCATTTTGTCAGGCAAAGTACTTAGAGCAAACTTTGGATTATATTCACAACTCATGTGTTCCTAATTGTACAAATGATGATTGTTGTGCTCTTGTATCTTCCGTTGAAGAACCTGTTATAGTTTATAGTGATAGTCTCGGCATCGTTGCACGAGCAAATGCCCAAATTGCAAAATGTGAAAGTCTTCCAATCATTTATACCTGCACTTCGACTACTTTATCAGCTTGTTTGACTGAATTTAATAACTTATGCCAAACCTTCTGTCAATTGGCTGACAACTTTGGAGACTTGATAAATCAACCTGCGCCATCGAAAAATTATTGTGGCCAAACCGATGGCTACTATTCTTCGTTGGACTATTGTATGCTATTTACTTGCACATCAAGTAACTGGTATAATACTTTTGTAGCAAATAGTAATTGTGATACTACACCTTGTGGCAGTAAACTATGCTCAGAAGAACAATGTGTTTATGAATGCACACCAGCTGCTGATGTGTGTGGTATAGACGGTAAGATTTACGCTGGTGAGTGTATTCTTGGTTGTTTCAGTGTCACAAAAGCATACGATTGTTCGACCGTAACTGGTAGTTATACCTGTGCTCAAAAATGTGAATACGACGCTTGCGTAACCTCCGTTGGTTCCTCGAATCTCCAATACTCGTGCGCCAATACAACAATATATGACGATCAATGTAAAGCTCAAGTTGCTGGAGCAACGTTCCACTTCACTTGTCCTGTCGATGAATGTACTAATGCAGTTAGGATGAACAGATGTACCTTTGATTGTGACAATGGTGAGTTTGGCCTTTTACCATAACTAATGAGGTTAAATAAATTATATGTATCAAAT
>Ga0302265_1001952_pt1 | contig 11625 bp, 4 predicted proteins | sample III_Bog_E1_1_FD_194556 | JGI IMG/M metagenome (GOLD analysis project Ga0302265, IMG submission 194556) | Peat permafrost microbial communities from Stordalen Mire near Abisko, Sweden - III_Bog_E1_1 | ecosystem: Environmental > Terrestrial > Soil > Wetlands > Peat | place: Sweden: Abisko...
GTTAACAACTCGGAGGGGAGTACCGGACCTGTGGCATCGTTTGGGATCACTCTGCCACATTACAATTTTTCCAGCGAGTATGACCAAGGTGGTCATTCGGCTCTGCAATTTTACGCTCCAAATGCAGATCAACTAGTAACGGATATGCCCGGTGACTCATTACAATGTTTTGACACACAGTTATTGATTAACCCTTACCTAAACGATAACACTGATGTGTGCAGGATGCATGATCCAGCTAACGTACAGACGGAAATCCTAGTCTCCGGTTCGACAGCAGCCACCGCGCTGATGCCAGATGCGAACCTGTCAGCGCACAATGTTTCAATCAACGGTGCACTGAATCTCATAACCAATCCTGTAGACTTGGCGCTGAACAATCAGAGCCAGACGTTTAACGGCACGCAGACTGTTGTAGCTCCCGATGCTAACAACGCCGCCGCCATTTTCAGCGCGAACACAACTGGCATTTTGCAGCCAGTATTTGTGCAGGGAAGTTCGGATGGTACAGGGACTCTCCCCAATCCGGTGACGGCTGGAAATGCCATCGTTGTAAATTGCGGAAATGCTGAGGGGGCATTACCGGGTGTAACAGACAATTTAGGGAACACCTACACAACAGCAGCAAGTGTAAATCACTACGGTGACCACAATGTATGGTCAGCAGTTGCTTGCAATATCAACAGTGGTACAATTACAGTTTCCGAAACGGCACATCCAGGTTGTGGGATTAATGGTATGAGCGTAGCTGAGTACACCAACGTGGCTGCATCATCCTCTTGTGTGGATGGTAGTGGTGTTGCAATGTTGACGACATACAATCCACTTGGTGCCGGAATCCAATGGACAGCTACGACGCCAACCTTGACCACGACTCAACCAAACGATAGGTTGATTGCGTCGTATGGGGTGATAAGTGGTGGTAGCCTCACATACTTAGGTAAATTTGCTACGCCAGATACCTCCTCGACTTCTACGTCAATGTCATCAACCCCGGCTTATGCAGCGGGTGTGCAAAAAGGCGTATCTGTCTCCTATCCATACAACGGATATGGTGGATTGATGCTGTTTGCGCTCAAAGGTAAAGCAATCTCCGGCGCAGCAGCACCAGCGGTACGGTCACAGGGGGATATTACTCTTAGCGACTCAGCTATCAATGGTGTGATCTGGAAAGACACGGTAGATGGAAGTTGCAGACGGTTCCAGCTAAGCGGCGGCATTCTTGTCGGCACCGAAATACCTTGTCCATAAGGAGGACAAAAAATGAAAAAAGTACTTTTACTCGCGGTTCTGTTTGTGGCTGTTCTCGGCAAGGCATCTACCCCTGCCCAGACAGCACCTGTTGCGCCGCCCCTTGCAGCTTGTGCCTTTAACCATCCCGAATCTAAGCCGACAATGTTTGTGCCTCGCATCCAGAAATCCTATGGGCTGCTCACTCTCAACAGTGCTGGTGATCCTATTCTCATTCACCCGGCTAACAACACAGTTGCAGTTCCAACTTCAGTCACAACAACCCCTTGCATCACACCCAAGAAAAGTCTGATTTATCTGCTGACCACACCAGTTGCACAGCAGTTGAACACGGGCACGAAGTAAGAAGGGAGCGATGGATCGGTTTTTATTGAGTGCGGCGATTATAATAGTAATAGGTGCAGCTATCTTTATTGTGGCCATGGTTCGCGCAGATATAAACGATCCGCACCGCTGGCATAAAATCAAGAACAAATAAACCGCGCCACGGAGGGAGCGAGCGGCGAGGCTCCGGTAATCTGGGTGTGGGAACAAAGATAGTAACATGCCCATAATAAAATTAATTATTAGATAGCTAGAAGAATATTAGGAGATAAATTGAAAAACATATTACTTATTTTTATATTTTTAGTTTGTTTTTCGATTAATTGTTTATCTCAAACAATAGTTACAGAAAAAAAAGTTATAGATAAGAAATTTATTTTAATCAATGCTGCTCATCTTGCATCTGCTTTTTTAGATGTAGAAATAACACATCATTGTATTTCCGATCATACGTGTAGAGAAGCAAATCCTCTTATGCCTTCTTCGTTGGGTGGTCAAATTGCTGTAGATTCTGCTTTAGTAGGATATGGAACTTTTGTAAGTTATAAACTTAAAAAACAAAATAATAGATTATGGTGGGTAAATCCAACTTTGGGAATAACTTCTCATACTGTTGGTATCACTATTACTTTAAACAGAAAACAATAAGATAAATAATAATATGAACAACACCTATCAAACTGTATGGAATCCAATATTGAATGCTCTCCCCCAAAATCAAAGAGGATATTACAAACTTTCTATGATTGCTGCGGTTGAACGTAGGAAAGTTGGAACTAATAGTTTTCGACCACTTAACATTGTTGCTAATACTGTCAGCCCACAAACTGGAAATCCATGGACAACTTCTAATATTTCAAATATCAGTTTTTCTGGTCAAGAGGTTCCAAGCGGAAATATTAATGGAATAAACACAAATTTTACACTTGCTCATGGAACTGTTGATCCTCTTACCTTATTAATAACTATTAATGATCAACCATTGGTTGATAATATTAATTTTACTGTATCTGGAATATCAAAACAAACTATTACATTTACTACTGCTCCACCAAACAAATCAAAAATATTTGCATATTATGCATATGGGACTTAAAAATCCATCTATTTTCTATAGATAAATACTGTTAGAGGATTCTATTAGTTATGTCTAATTCTGCTTCATTTCTTCCGCCATATCTCCAAACCACACCAAATAAAAGATTTTTGGGGTCAACTCTTGATTTATTAACAGCACAGGCTGCTGTAACAAGATTTGATGGTTATATTGGTGAAAAAATATATAACGGCGAAGTTCTCGATGGTAATTATTTGTTGGAAAGCACCCCTCTTAGACAGGCTTATCAACTTGAAGCTGCTTTTGTAACTAAAGATATTAATCAAAATATTACTAAAGTATCTAATTTTATTGATATTCTTAATGCTAGTGCAAACAAAAATGCTATTACTTCATCTTGGAATAGATTGTTAACAAACAATATGTATAGTTGGCAAGGATTTAATAATTTAGATAAAATTATAAACTATCAAAATTATTGCTGGCTTTCTACTGATATCAGTTGGTATTGGAATAATAGTATTCTCATTCAACCAATTAACAATGTTACTGAAGATATCATTGGACAACTTCAATATACTGATCCATTTGGTATTACATTGATGGATGGAATGATTGTGTCTTTTCCTGATTCACAACCATATCCATTTAATACATCTAGATATATTGTTGAGGGAGTTGGTTTAGAAATTACTCTTGTTCCTGTCACAAATATTATTACTCCTGCTTTTGTTAAGGACCAAAACAATCCACCGGATTATATTACTATTGCCAGAAATGCGATTGATCTAAATTTATGGTCACGAACAAATTTATGGGTTCATAAAGACACAATTAACAGTGTTATAAACATTTTAGCAAGTCAACAAAATATAACAAATATATCTCAATCTTTTAATTTTGCAAAAAGACCAATAATAGAATTTACTCCACTGATATTATTCAATTCTGGAAAAATTGGTCTTAATGCTATTAATTATTTTGATAATTCCACAACTGATGCTTTTTATATAATTCAAGGACAAACAAATTTTGAATGTGATGGATATCAATTAAATACTGGAGATTCTGTTATTTTTAATGCAGATCATAATCTAACCATTCGTCAAAATGTATATAATATTAATTTTGTTGATACAAATAGAATAACACAGATACCAAGATTATATCCAGTGCAAGCACTATCTAATTCAAATATTTCATTGTTTGGTTTACAAACTATTGATGGATATATAACTAATATTGGGGATCGTATTTTGGTTCTTGGGCAAACAGATCAAACTAAAAATGGAATTTATATTGTATCTCAATTAAATTGGACTTTATCCGATGATTTTACTGGAAATGATCAAGTTGGTGTTTTTGTTTTATATGGACTTGTTAATAAACTAACATATTATATTTTTACTCCTGCAAATATTATTTGTAATCCTATTATTGGTTCATTAACACCAACAGCAAATTCTCAAATTTATACCATATCGCTTGTTCCAGACCCCAATACCTTACTTATCTGGGATAATTTTCCAATGATTCCAGAAGTTGGGTATACTATTTCTGGTTCAACTATAACTTTTACTGTTGCTCCCGATCCATCTGATGTTTTATCGTTTCAAGCATGGCCAATTGGAACAGCACCTATTACTACACCTGTTTCTGGTGTTCCTGCTGGAGTTCAAGACGGTATTAACACTGTTTTTACTATACCAACACCACCAGATAATAGCACATTGTTAGTATGGGATAATTTTCCATTAGTTAATAATATTGGTTATACTTTATCTGGAACTGTTCTTACATATACATATGCTCCTGCACCAACAGATAATTTATTTTATCAATATTGGTCAAAATGGGCACCGAGTTCTGCTCCCGTTGCACAATTAGTTTTGCGTGATACCGCACAAAATAAAAACTGTGTGATTGTTACTTCTGGAAAAACATATACAGATGACATGGTTTATTGGAATTCATCATTTTGGAATATTGCATCTCAAAATAAAACTAGTATTAATCAAACTCCAAAATTTGATATTTTTGATTTATCTGGAAATAGTTATGGAAATAATATAATATATCCAAATACTAGTTTTATAGGTAGTGAACTGTTTTCTTATGAAATCGGAGTTGGAACCAATGATCCAATTTTAGGATTTCCATTATCTTATGGACCCGTAGGAAATCTAAATGATGTAATTTTTGATAATAATTATACTACTGATACTTTTTCATATACTGGTTTATCAATAGCACAACCAATTATTAATGGTCGTGCTCATTCCATTGATCCAATTACTTATAACGAATCAATATTTGATCCATGGCAATATGTCAATAACAATTTAGAATTATATCAAAATTATGTAACTATTGGTTTGTCAACTATTAGTTTTAACGGGACACTGTTAATAAAATCTACACCAAATTCACAAGCAACACAAGTATTTGTTGATGGAACAAAAATAGAATCTTCTGAATTTATTGTAACAGAAAGCAATGGAAGTATTACTGTTACTATTAGTAGTGAAATAAATTCCAATAGTATTATTCTTATTAAAATTTTAAGTAGCACACCAATTCCAAATGCATGGTATGATGTCCCTCCTGCCTTTGATCATAACCCATTGGGACAAATGTTATCAAACTTTAATATGGGGCAATTTCGTCTCCACGCTACTACAATACAAAACAATTCAAATGATACTACTGGAATTATTAATTTATTTTTAAAGGAATTTCAAGGTGTTCCGGGTAGTATGTTATTTCAGGAAGCAATCAGTATACTTCCAACATTGTTATTATGCGATAATAATTTTAATATTGATCAAGCTATTCGAACAGCATCCGATGATTATGTTTTATTTAAACAACGATTCATTAACACTGCTTCACAATTAACAAATATTGGCTCATTAACTATTAAGCAAGCAGTAGATCAAATTTTACAAAAAATTGCAACAACTAATATTACTGGCCAACCATGGAATACCAGCGATATGTGTTATTGGGGTGGAGCAACTAAAAATATAACAGTTACGAATACAAACTTAGTTACTTATAATCTTCAACAAACATATAATTTTACTCAACCAAATAGTTTGGAATTACAAATTTACAAAAATAATTTACAAATGATTTTTGGTATTGATTATTCTGTATCCGGTAATATTCTTACTATTATTTCTCCATTATCATTAAATGATTTACTTTCAATATATGAAATTTCCAATACCAATGGTAATTATATTCCAGCAACTCCTACAAAATTAGGATTAGCTGCTGCATATATACCTCAAATATATATGGATTATACTTATCAGATACCAAGACAAGTATTACAGGGTCATGACGGAAGTATTACGACATGCTATGGAAATTATATAGATACTTTAATTTTGGATTACGAACTTCGGGTATATAATAATTTAAAAGTTAATAATCAATTTTTATTTAATACTATTCAAACACACGTTCCAGATGGTGGTCGTTGGAGAAGTGAACAAGCTATTTCAAATTTATCCATTGCTCCATATTCTCCAAGTGAATTATTAACTATTCAACAACGTATGTTTTATGAGTGGACTTCAGAATACAACATAAATTCTTTTAACAGTTTTTATGATGAGACTGATTTGTTTACTTGGAATTGGAGTAGCAGTCTTGATAAATTAAGTGATCACGAGCCATTATTAGGATATTGGCGCGGAATATATCGTTGGTTTTATGATACAGAATATGTTAATATTAAACCATGGGAATCATTAGGTTTATCAGTTAAACCATCTTGGTGGGACGAAACTTATGGACCGGCTCCTTATACTGGTGGAAACACTGTTCTATGGGATGACATTGCTGCTGGAATTATTCGCGATCCAAATGGAATTTATTATAGTCCATATGGACCAAAAATATTTAATTCTAACTCTGTAACTTCAGTTATTCCTGTAGACAGTTTTGGTAATTTATTGGACCCAAATGATAGTATTGTTGGTGTTTTTTATAATAGAACTGCTAATTATAATTTTGTTTTTGGTGATGGTGGTCCAACTGAAGAAGCATGGAGACGAAATAGTGTCTATCCATTTGCTAAATTGCGTGCTCAAATTTTACAAAACCCGTTATTTATGTGCGGGTCACTTTGGGATACAAATAACTATCTACCAACAAATGGATATAATCAATTTAGATATCAAAATAATTATCTTGGAACTATTGATCAAATCGTATTAAATAGTGTTGATAATAATGGTTCTGCGGTAGTAAACAGTATATTAAATTATAGTATTGAATATCTTCGTAAACAAGGACAAGACCCATCACAATTACGCGAAGCTATTAGTAATACTTCTGTTCAATTAATGTATCCTCTTGGTGGATTTTCTGATCCCAATGATTTAACTGCCTATGGTTCTCCAAACAATCCAACAGATGTTGGAGCAGCAGAATTAATACCAGTCCATGATTATACTCTTTTCTTAAATAAAAGCACACCAACTGGAACATTAAATTATAGTGGATTGATTATTTCACCGGTTATTAGTAATGTATCTATATTCTCATCAAACATTGCTCCACCAATTAATGTAACTGTAACTACTGCTACAATTGAAGCAACCGCTAATATTTGTCTTATGACCGCAGGAACTACCTATGTTGGTGGTGAATGGGAAGAAATTACCTATGGTAATGGACCATCACCAATCGAAGGAATTCCTGAAATTGGTCAAGAATTAGTTGTAGGAGCTTTACCCAACCAAGAGGGAGACTGGATTTATACAGGGTTAATAAGCAATGATGATCTTGCTTTTGCAAAATTAACTTGGGAAGGAACCCCTCCCGCTGGAAATGCCAATGGTATTGGAATTCCAATTATTGTGCCATCCGTTAGCTCCGTAGTTAATATTGATTTTACCCTTAATCCATATGGAAATGGCGGTGGATCAGATTCAATTTTAAATTATATATCTGGAACTAATCTAACCGCTACTATTTTATGTAACTTGTTATTTGTTGGCGGGCCGGATTCGGGTGTTGGTCAGACATCAATAGTTCTTCCTTTAAATATTCCCGGAACAATATTAGATGTTCTGGCATTTAATACTACAGATTATATAACTTATACTACTGGAGACGCTTCACTAAATCCAGACAATGTTATTCATGCAAATGTAACATGGTCCGGTATCCCCCCCGCTGGAAATTCAAATGGTTTAGGTGTTCCTATTATTGTTCCAAATGTTCCAGCAACCGTAACCATTGGTTTTAACTTAACATTTGGTGGTGGATTATTTAATGAAGGGGTTGTTCAAATCGTATTTTCTGGAACAGGTGGTCCAATTGTTTTTGCTGATGGAACGTGTCGTGTTGTTTTTACTTCCACAACTACCTCTAATACCTCTAATACATCATCGCAATCAACACAAACATCATTTGAAATTATTAATACTGGAACCTATCAAATTACTGGTTATAACAATATAAACCCATTTTTTACTATATATCCAGCAAATACATATGGTCCATCAATTCAAATTGGTGTAAAACCAAACTTTTATAAATATCCAACCAAATTTTCTTCAACGCCAAGTGTTGTAGCATATAATACTATTTTTCCAGATATTCAAAGTGTTATTAATTTTATTGCTGGATATGAGGCATTTTTAATTTCAAATGGTCTTACTTTTATTACAAATGTTTCACAAACACAAGTTGAATGGCAATCAGCAGCTATACAATTTATTAAATGGTGTTTAACAAACTGGGGAGTTTCTCCAGTATTATCATTGATTTTAAATCCTAGTTCCTCAATTATTCAATACAATGCTACGTCTGGAACATTATATGATCTTACTGATCCACTAAGTAGTTTGGTTCTCGATGTTAATGGGGATACTATTACAAATAAATTTTTAGATGTGTATCGAGATGTTAACTCTGTTACTATAACTCATCAAGGTGGAGGAATTTTTGCTTGTGTTGAAGCAGATATTGTTAGTTATGAACATCGAGTAGTTTTTGATAATATTACTGCTTTCAATGATACTATATATGATCCTATATCCGCTATCCGACAAACTAGACTTTCTTTTTCTGGACAAAAAAGTGCAAACTGGAATGGAACACTAGATAGTCCGGGATTTTTAATTTGCACAAACAACGTTCCATTATGGATTCCAAACAAAGATTATTTATTGGGTAGTTTAGTTCAATGGAAAAATAATAATTATATTGCTACCCAAGATACCATTGGTGCGCCTACATTTCAATATAGTCAATTTCAACTTATTTCTACGATATTTACAAATAATATATTACCAAATTTATCACTTAAATCAGTTGATTATCTTAATGCATATAATATTAACTATCGACCATTCCTTACTGATTTTATGTCTTTACGTAATAACACCATTGGTTATATTGAAAGAGATTGGTTAACTATTTTAGACATTGATGCTGGTGGTCAAACAGATTTTTATAAAGGGTGGATAAAGGAAAAGGGTTCCTTAAATTCTCTTAATAGTTATGGACGAGGATCAACGTCACAATTAAACACGATTATTGGTATTAATGAAGAATATGCTATGAAAATTGGTGTTTATGGTAGTGATTTAAGAACAGGTTATGGAGAAGTTAGTCTACCACCTATAATCAATACCCAAAATCCATTGATAATTTCGTTCGTTGATTATTCAAATTCAAATGATACGAATAGTATTCAAGTTACACCAAATAGCCTTTATGAGAAATCTTCTAATTGGACGAATGATTTTATTCAAAATTATGGAAATTTAAAACTAAACACAAGCAATTTCACAAGCGGTGGACCCGTAATACCACAAGCTCTTGTTACCTTGGCGAAAAATACTGTTCCAGATTTTATTAAATCAGATGAAAATTCGTTAAATTTTTCATCTTTTAATTCAATGGTTGCAGCACCACAAAATAGTATATTAAAAATTGCTGAAAACGGCGGTAGTTTCTGGATTGAAAATAATAATCTGATTGCTGGTTCAAATCAATGGGATGTTATTACTTTTAGTTCTGTCAGCACAGAAATTTCTTCTATCACACAACTTAATAGTAACACTATATGTTTTATATTATCGACTAATATTGGAACTGTGGCTAACAGCGTCATTGTAATTGATTACACTGACTTTAGTTCTAATATCTCTATTTCTGGATCATTTATTGTCAATGATTATTTTATAGCACCTTTTAGAACTGCAAATAGCAGCGGATATTCTAATCTTACAATTACAACTACACCAAATCAATTTGGAAATATATTTGTAAATTATGCAAATTTAGTTCCAACTAGTGGAATTTATGTTTCTCGAAGCCTTCGTGCAAATAGTATTGCCGAAGGAACAACTATTGATTTAGATTCTACACAATATGTAATAAATGATGCTACTGGAGAAGCAGCTTATAATTTAACAGCACCATATCAAACAGAAATTACTTATTCTGATGTTTTAGGTGGTATTCCAATTGGTTCCATTGCATATGATAGCCCAAATCAAATAGTTTGGAATGGGAAACCATCTGCAATTCCATCTGGTATATTGGAACTGCGTGTGGTTGGCTCTAATATTTTATCAAATGGAAATATATTACCTACAATTAATACAGAAATTTATACCATTCAACCAAAAAATCCATATTCAATAAATTTTGGAAATGTTTTAGTTGCTGCTAATAATTTCGCGGCGGCTTCGGCAGATACCGACGGTCAACCGGGACAAATTTATATATGTAACAATGTTATAAGACATGCTCCAATCGTAACACAAATATTAAATGGAAATACATTAATTCCATATAAAGTTACTAATATGGCTATTAGTGATGATGCCTCATGGTTATATGCTGTTGAACAATCCAATGGAAATATCAGTGATATTGCAGTATATGCGCTACAAAATAATCCAAATATTAATCAAACTTGGTTCCCAACATATACTATTATTCCAACAGGCGCTAATTCATCTATAACACTTGGAGAAATAATTCCAAATGAATATGCTATAACTGTTTCTATTACAAATAACATAGATTATTCCAGTCGTGTTTTGATACCGGAATATGAATATACTACAGTTGGAACCATAATTAACGTTAACCTAACCACTTCTGGAATTGCAAATATTAGTGATGCAAATAACACAATTGCTGTAACAGGAATATCTAATTATTATCAATATCAAGGAACAATCGTTGCCGCTGATTATGGTTTAACTGAATTTACACCACTTAGTCAATTTGGTGCATCTATTGCATGTGATTCCGACGGAAAAACTATTGCTATAGGTGCTCCTAATAATCAAGGAAATGTTATTGTTTTTTCACGTATTATTGAAAATCAATATTCTCAAAATGGTGGTTTAATAACTCCATTTAATTCATATGATACTATTACAAATATTAAAGTAAATGGTTTATCAGTTCCTCCGACACCCAATGTCATTGTTCAAGCCTATAGCTTAATTCAATTTGAAGGTTTTTGCTTCAATGTTCAACAAATTATACCTGCTCCAAATATATTTGATAGTGGTTTTGGTAGCAGTGTAGCAATTCAAAACAACCAACTTGTAATTGGAAGTTCTAATTCTACAATCGGTAATCAATATAATAAAGGAACAGTATATGTATATGCACTTGATACAAGCATTACTAATTCAAAAATTATTCCAATTTCTGATTTGGTTTTATCTACTACCCCGTTTATGATTAATGGTTGGTTAGTTACACCTCTTAATGCAACAATAAACGGCTTGATTGATGCTATAAATATTACTAGTGGATATACCGGAATTACAGCAGCAACCAGCAATTCAAATCTAGTGCTTACAATAACTCCAACTCTTCAATCAACTGGTTTGGGTAATTTAGGAGCCTAGAAAAACAATAATTTACGAGCCTAAATAATAGTAGAGGAATTTCAGTGATCGGAAAATCATTATTAAGTAACTTTGTTTTAATTGACT
>Ga0302265_1001961_pt1 | contig 11592 bp, 6 predicted proteins | sample III_Bog_E1_1_FD_194556 | JGI IMG/M metagenome (GOLD analysis project Ga0302265, IMG submission 194556) | Peat permafrost microbial communities from Stordalen Mire near Abisko, Sweden - III_Bog_E1_1 | ecosystem: Environmental > Terrestrial > Soil > Wetlands > Peat | place: Sweden: Abisko...
ATCGCTTGCGCGCAAAACGCATCCCTCCGCGCCATCTCCACGCTCGCTCGCGATGTCGAACTCTCCAGCATATGAAATACTCGTAGCCCGTAAGATCGTTGTGCAAAGCCGTTGCTGGCGCGGATGAACTCAACTCTCAATCGTCGGGCTACTCCATTGCAAGATCGTTTATAGCAAATGCAGATGATGAACTTTAGATCTCCCGCTCTCATCGCCTTCCGCAAGATCATCGATGACACTAGCCGCTTCGCCGGCGGCCCATTCCAGTAGATCGACGCCTTCTCCAACCCTAATGGCAGTCAGATCCTCAAATTTGAAAACGACTCCGATCATCTGCTGGACGCAACCCTCCAGACCGGCGGCAAGCTCTATCGCCTGCACGTTCCAGCAAAAACCATGAACACCGTCACACTGAGCGCGCAGAGCTTTACGCGTCGTTGAATTCGACTGAGTGCGGTACTCTTACCCGATGAGAAAAACTCTCTTCCGGCTTGTTGCCTCCCTGCCGTTGGCGTTATCGCTGTGTGTGTCATTGACCTGCCGTGCCGCCGACCTCGCATCTCCCGTGTCGATGCCATACCGCTTCCATAACGTTACCTTCATCGCAGGCGGGTTCATCACCGGCTTTGTGGCGCATCCATCCGAGCTCGGGCTCTACTACGTCAGGACAGACATCGGCGGCGCGTATCGCTGGGACAGCGCCGCCAAGCGCTGGTCCCCACTCGAGGACTGGCTGCCATTCTCCGACCGCAATCTGCTCGGCGCGGAGAGTATTGCCATCGACCCAACGGACGCAAAGAAGCTGTATATCGCTGCGGGCACATATGTGAACAATGGCACGCCCAACGGAGCGATTCTGCGTTCATGCGATCAGGGGAGGCACTTCACCATCGCGCGCGTACCGTTTAAGATAGGCGGCAACGAGGATGGCCGCTTCGCAGGCGAGCGGCTGCAGGTTGACCCAAACCATCCGCAAACATTGCTGATGGCCACGCGCCTCGCAGGCCTGTGGCGCTCCGACGACAGCGGACTGACCTGGGCGCGCGTTGCGGAGTTTTCTGCTCCACCATCCAACCGCATCGGTTTGACCTTTGTCGCGTTCGACAGATCAAGCGGCCACGCAGGGCAGCCCACACCCGTCATCTATGTAGGCGTCGATGATCCGATCAACAATCTGCTGCGCTCCGAGAATGCAGGCAAGACATGGAAGCCGGTCTCCGGTTCGCCGCAAGGACTCTTTCCCAATCACGGCGTCTTCAGCTCCGACGGAACGATGTACCTGAGCTTCACCGATCGACCCGGTCCCAACGGGACCGGCGATGGAGCGGTGTGGGCGTTCTCGCCCTCTGCAAACACCTGGAGAAACATCACGCCGCAGCGACCCGGCAGCAGCGGCGAACTGCGGGATCACGCCAACGATGCCAAAGCCGCGCAGGACGCGCAAGGCTTCGGCTACGGCATCGTCACGGTTGACCCGCGCCATCCGCAGACTCTGCTTGCGTCCACCATCGACCGCTGGCACCCCGGTGATACCATCTTCCGCTCGGCGGATGGCGGTGCGCACTGGCAGTCGCTGAAGGAAGGCGCGTCCCGCGATGCAAGCCTTGCGCCCTGGACCGATCATGTCGCCGGGGCACCCTTCGGACATTGGATTGGCGCGGTCATGATCGACCCATTCGATTCGGCCCATGTTCTCTATGGCACGGGCGAGACCATCTGGGAGTCGCATGATGTCAACGGCGGCGCATCCACTCACTGGACGGTCGGCGCGCCGGGCCTGGAGGAGACAGCAGACATCATGCTTCTGAGCCCATTGTTGCCCACCGCAGCCGGGCCGCACCTCTTCACCGGCCTCGGAGACATCGGCTGCTTCCGCAACGACGATCTCACCCGCTCGCCCGCTGGCGGCGCAATGAAGAATCCCGAGCTATCCAACTGCGACACGATTGCGCTGGCGGCGCAGCGGCCCAACGAGATGGTGCGCGTGGGCCGTTCGTGGAACCCAGGGCCGCACGGAGCGGTCTCGCACGATGGCGGCATGCATTGGACACCGTTCGCCACCGAGCCCGTGCATGGCGACCAGGGCGGCGACGCGGCAATCTCCGCCGATGGTTCACTGCTGCTGTGGGCAGTGCGCGGAGGCCCGCTGCAACTGAGCAAAGATAGCGGCACAAACTGGCAGCCGCTCTCGCTTCAGGCTGGAGGACGAGGCGGGCTGCAGGTGCTGGCCGATCCCACCAGCGCACAATCCTTCTGGGTCTACGACTCCGCAGGCGGCGTTCTCTCTTTGTTGAACAGCAACGGATTGGTGTCCGTTATCACTCAGAACGCGCCCAAGGGAGGCAGGCTGCGCATTCCCGCGAACACGCCCGATGTGCTCTGGATTGGCACCTCGTCCGGCCTCTGGCGTTCACCCGACCACGGCATCGGGTTTCGTCGACTGACCACAGTTGCGGCAACGTACGCGGTCGGCTTCGGCAAGGCAGCGCCAGGCGCGGCGTCACCGGCAATCTATCTGGCGGGTGTGATCGCAGGCACTCCCGAAGCTGCGACGCCCGCTGCGGAACAGGGGCGCGGAGGCGGCATCTACCGCTCGCTGGACGATGGCGCGACCTGGCAGCGCATTGACGATCCTGAGCACAGATACGCATGGATCGAGCAGATCACCGGTGACCCGCGCGTCTTCGGCAGGGTCTACATGGGCACCAACGGACGTGGCGTGCTGTGGGGAGATCCGGCCAAGTAGCGGCCCCTGCTCTTGCGCGAGCGCAGAGCAGATCAGCGGGGCGTTCGATTCGTTGTGAAGAGTGGTGAAAACAAGAAACAGAGGGCAGCATCCGGTTCTCCTGAGGTCATGTGGGGCTAAGGACGGAATCTCACAGTCCTTTGCCTTCTTCTTCACTACACCCCAAATAACCTTAGGGCTGAATCCGGTGCCCCAAATCCTGCCAGCCTTGTTGATCGCACGAAAGATCGTGCCGGTTGCAATCCCAGCAGCCGTCATCCAGGCGTCAATTCCGGCCTTCACCCAATCCGAGACCGGAATGGTTCGTATGTGTCCACCCTTACCGACAAGATCGGCTATGACCCAGTGCTCTTCTCTCTGCTGTATGTCTTCAACACGCAACGCAGTCAATTCCGCCCCGCGCAGCCCGCACCCCAGCAGAATCGCTAAAGTAGCATAGTCACGCTTACCTCGAAGGCTTGTACCGTCTGTAGTCACCAACAAGCGCCTGCCTTGTTCTGCACTAAGCCAATTACCAACTCGCACTCCCAACCGTTTTGCACCCTTTACCCGGCGAATGCCAGCAGCTAGGTCTGCACTGAGTAGACCGCAATCGGCAGCCTCGTAGGCCAACCTCCGGATTGCAGCCAAACGCAGGTTTATCGTGGTTGAAGCGTAGTGCTGCTGTTCGAGGTTTATTCTGTACTGGGTGACCACCGTCTTATTGAAAGCGAGCCTCGGTTCCGAGCAATACCATTCGATGAATTCTCTGATTGCGTGATCGTAGGTTCGTTGTGAACTTGGTGACGTCAGGCTGTTCAGAACTGCTGCCTTGGATTGCTCAAGATCGGGGAGCCTCAGAATCGATTTCGGTGCCCGTTTGCGCTTCATTTTGCTCTTTGCCGTCGATACGGCCTCCAATCGCCGTGGCAAAAAGCATGCATCCCGATATCCAGCTAGGTCTATCGCACCCTGCGCCGTTTCACGGTTGCTAATCCGGATTGGCTACATCTCGCCGGTCTCGGCTTGACGAGTGCGTTGGCCTGCTTTCACCAGTCGGCGATCATAGTTTTCGAGAAGCCGACTTTACAGGCTCTTCAATTTAGCTGACGACTAACACTCACGAAGGTTTAGAAATACCGGAGCCGATCAATGGCCGATTCAACATTATCTCTATCTTGGGCTGACTCTCTACAGGATGGCCCAAACTATTTGGCCGTTACATAGCGGGTATCGGTTGCATGTTGGACGGTTTGCATAAACGCAGGCAGGGGGCAGGAGAAATCCTTCTGGCCGCAACCGGGAATAAATACGGGAACGCGTTCGGGAGGACTGCTCAGGGTGAGAGTGGCAGATGACCGCATCTGCTCAAGCGTCTGTACCGTAAAGTAGGTCTGTACGGAGAATTGTCCTGTCCTCCGGTTCCGCCAAAGCTCGAAGATGAGCGCCCCGCCGGGAGGCGTGTCGTCGCGCCGCCCATCTGCTATCCAGGTCAGGTTCAACAGGCCTGCGACATTCGTCAGGTTAGTATCGTGGCCAATCAGAAAGAGAGCACGATCTCCTGGCTTGCCGGGGATTCCACGAATTGCCTTCTGGGTAACCGCCTGCTCTATCGACTTGTCGATTACGGTCAGAAGGTTCGAGGCCCCGATCCGAGCTATGATCGGTGTGCGTTCGGTGAAGTCAGTGGCGGCAGAGTGCAGTTCCATCAATGACCGAAGCTTTGGACCATCCACGCATCCCCAACCGACACTTGATGCCCCCATCCCTTGCGTGTATTCCAACAAGAGGTTCTCAACCAGAGTCGATGCAGTGTTCAGCGGACTCCGCAACTCGGCAACATGGCCACCGCTCCCCGGTGCCAGTGTGACTGGAATGTCGAAGAGGGATACCCGCTTCTGTTGCGGAGAGTCTGCGGAGCCGCAGGTTGCAAGGATCGCGTCTAATGTCCCAAGTTGCGCACGATAGGCTTCCGTAAGAGTGGCCGGATCGCCGCCGATGCGTCCGGCAATTGCAGCCGTAGCCTGAGCTGGTGTTTGAGTGCCAAGTTGGGCTTGAGTCGGGTGAAAGTGAAACAGCGGATTGTTGGTGCCTTCCGGCAGGAATTGCACGTTCGTGTGGCATCCCGGGAAGAGTCCCTCGGCGATGGCCTTGCCGGTTTCTCTGGTGCGCTGGTCGGAGTCCGCGTAAAAGGCGACTCTGCTTGCATCGTTGCAACCGTTCGCGCTCAAGAGTCCTTCCTGCGCCAACTCCATCCGGTCATACGCGCCAAACAACTTTATGAGCTGATAGCCATGCGCAGTAAGGTATCCGGGCGGCACATCCCAGACCGGCCATGGTGCGAGCGAATAGGTATTGTACTGCTCCGGCAGGCCTGTGGGGGAACGGACTCCATGACGGGTAAGGTATACAACGAACTTCAATTCAGCAGCCGTATCGTTCGATGAGGGAGCGACAGATTGTGCCGGTTTCACCGTCTGCGCTGCGGATGACACCAGGGCCAGCACGCACACACAGGTCAGCAGCATAGCCCTTGCAACAATCTTTCTCACACTCGCTCCTGAGATATTCTTGCCGATAATATAGTTGGCCCCGAGGGGCAGAGTATATGAGTCATCGTTTGCGCTGGAAGTTATAACGCAGGCCGGCTGTATAGGTGGGTTTGTAGTACTCGCGCTGATTGACGAACTGGGTGCTTCCCTGATAGTAGCCGAAGACCTCGTTATTAAGGTTGAGGCCGTCGACCACTGCGCTGAGACCCTTATAGAAGCGATAACTTACCTGCGCGTCAACCTGATAGTGCGCAAGCGTGTAGATGTCGCCCGAGGGTCCCTTCGTTCCCAGGCCACTTGGATCAGCTCCGGATACAAGCGTTGGCGAGACATACATGTACTGGAACAGGCTGTATCCGTTGTAGGCGAGGCCCACACGTGCTGAAACCCGCTTGGTGTCGTACGTTGGGCTGATGTTCCATGTATTCGGAGCCTGATCGATCAGGGTGGGCTGATCGGTACGCAGCGGCAGTCCCTTTTCGCGCGAAGCGGTATAGCTGTAGTTGGCCGAGACGCCCAGCCCGCTCAACAATCCGGGCAGGTAGTTCAGATGCTGCTGGAAGCTGAGTTCATAGCCATAGAGATATGCATTCTGACCGTTGACATACTGAGTGATTGCGTCGCCTGGATATTGCGCAAGGACTTGCTGAGTCGCCACCGGGAAGTAGCCTGCCGGGAAGTTCGAGAGACTAAGTCCTCCGGGGATGCTGGTTTCGATCTGCGGCGCGGTGAGCTGCTTGAAGAAGAATCCCGCCTGCACCATGCCGAGCGGGTTGAGGTAATGTTCGTAAAGCAGGTCGTAGTTATTGGCGTGCTCTGGACGCAAGGCGGGGTTGCCGATGGTGACGCTGACGGGGCTCGCCGTGCTGTCCTCGGTGATGTAAGGAATCAGTTGATACGGATCGGGCCGGGCGACACCGCGAGCCACGACCGCACGCAGCGCGGAGTTAGGCGTCAGTGCATAGCGAGCCTGCACACTCGGCAGTACATCTACATAGGAAGGATTATTCGTGATGCCCGCAAAGCTATAGCAGTTGGTAACTGTTGTTCCACCGCAGACTGGCATTGTGGCGCTGGATTTTCCCAGGAAGGTGAGGTTATAGCCAAATGTCATCATTTGCGTGCCTTCGAATCGTAGCCCCGTCTGCAGATGCAGCTTGCCGAAGTCGATGGTGTTCATCAGATAGCCGGAGGTGATGCGTTCAACATAGTGGAAGAGGTTGGGATAGGTGTCGCCAGCCGTCTTATAGGTATCCAGATTGCCCGTGAGGTTGGCCAGTGTATAGTTCGCCGCCGAGGTGAAGTTTGAGACCTGACCGTACTGCCCGCCGAAATATTGCCCGTTAAAATAATCCGTGTTGTTGAAAGTGTCCAGGAGCTGCGTCATCAGCGGTGCCGTGCTGGGGAATCCGTCGTAGACGTTTTCGGTTGAGTCCGAGCTCTTGTGGCCATTGCTGATCTTGAAGCCCGTCTCAAAGACGCCAAAGTGACCCTTGGCATTGTAGTCTTTGGCAAACGAGGTTTGCGCAGCCAGATCGAGTTCCGCATCCAGCCCATGCGAAATGGTAATGTCCTTGAACTGCCAGTTGGCTGCGTTCAACAACGGCGATGTGTTCGTGTTGTCGCAGTTGCCGAAGTGAGGATGATAGAGGTCGGTCTGCGCGGAGGGAACGTAGTTGCAGAACACAGTAGGGCCAACCCAGGAGAAGTCCGCCTTCGGATTGCCGGCTGAATCGACCTCATAGGAACGCGATGCCGATATCTGATAGGTGAACAACGAATCCTGATGCACCGTGCGCCCGCCCAGAATGATGGTGCCCACGGATGCATTTGGTCGCTTGCTGGAGGTGTAGAACTTCGGGCTGGACGATTTGGTTGCGGGGTTGGGCAGAACGGGGTTGGCCGCTGTGCCTGAGATTGCCGTCGAAATCGGCGAGTAGTACCACTTATCGCCCCAATCCTTCAGGTCGGAATAGAAGCCGTGCGCGTAGATGCCTGTGTTGTTGTTGACGCGATAGTCCGCACTACCGTCAAAGCCGTAGCGCGTGCGGTAGTAGCGGTACTCGCGGATAGTGTTGTTGTCGTAGAACGGCATGGCAAAGGTCGAAAGCGGATCGAGCGCCGGTTGGAAGTTGTCGATGCCGCGGCCGTTATAATCGAAGACCGCGTTGCCCAGCAGACCAAACCTCTTGTCCGCCCCAAAGCGCTTTCCGGCGGTCCCGCCGAACGCGTAGGAGCCGCGACCGTTCATGATATTGGTGTAGCCACCGTTGCCATACAGACTGACCGTCGGTTGCTCACTGGCTTCCTTGGTGCGCAGGTTGACCGATCCGCCGATACCGTTGCCATCCATATTCGCCGAGAGCGTCTTGTTCATCTCGATGGTATCCACCATGTCGGAAGGGATCACATCCAGGCGAATCTGCCTCACCGACGGCTCGGGCGCCGGGATCGTGATGCCATCCACGGTGACGTTGGTCAGGCGCGGCTCCGTGCCGCGCACCTGAATGTAAACGCCCTCGCCTTCGATCCGGTAGAGCGTAACGGATGGGAATCGTCCGATTGCGTCGCCCACGTTCGCATTGGGCAGGCTGGTGATGACCTCGGCAGGAAGCACCTGCAATAAATTGTCGGCGGTGCGTGTCTCGTTAATGGCCTCCACCTCGCCGTGTGGGCGCTCAGCGGTCACCATGATCTCCTCGCTCGCGGAGGCAACTTTTAACGTCAGAGCCAGGTTCAGATTCTGCCCGGCAGCCACTTCAACATTGGAGGTCTGAGGCTGGAATCCAACGTAGGAGACCGTCAGCGTGTACTTACCTGCCGGAACCTCGGGCAAGCGGAATTCTCCTTGATCGTTGGAGACAACCGTAATCGCCAGAGGCGAAAGCTTCAATTGCGCGCCGGGAACAGCAGCTCCCTGCGAATCGACAACCGTCCCTGAAATGAGTCCCTTGATTGATTGCGTCGATGCGGCAGCGCCTAACTCCGCTGCGCTGGACGCAGTAAAACGCGATTGTGCGATAGCCGGTATTGCGAGTACCGGCAGAGACAAAAGCAGGTAGGCCAAGGTCAGCAGCGTTCGTGCCGATCCAGTAATTTGTGAGAGGAAGACGAAGGAGGAGTTGGATCGATGGGCCGATGGATTTCTTTGCATAGGGTGCCTCGCAGGACCGAATCAGTGCTCGCTAACGTCGCAGAGCGGTTTTTGAAACTGGAACCGGATGTGTCGAAGGTAGGCGAACTGTGTGAATGCAGATTCATCTTCCTGTAAATAAGTCCTGAGATGGCAAAGTAGTACGAATTCACAGTGCCATAACAATCGGCGGCTAGCGTAAGAGTTTGAGCGCCTGTAAATGCAATGAAAGCACCTGTAAATATGCGCATTCTCGTTATTGAAGACGATCTGCGTATGGTTGAACTGCTGCGCACCGGCCTATGGGAACATGGCCACACCATCGTTACAGCCACCACGGCCGAGCAAGGCCAGCAGCTTGTAGACGCGGAGAACTTCGACGCCATTGTGCTCGACATTGGCCTTCCAGGTCGAAGCGGATACACCATCGCGCAGCATTTGCGCTCGCGCCCCAACCGCCCGGCCATCGTCATGCTCACGGCGCTCAATCAGGAGGACCAGGTGGTCTGCGGACTGGATGCCGGTGCGGACGACTACCTCACCAAGCCTTTCTCCTTCCCGGAGTTGCTTGCGCGTATCGGCTCCGCGGCCCGCCGCGCTCGTATCGCCGCGACCGACGACTTTTGCTTCGGTCCCTTTCGTCTCGACACTAGGTTGCGCCGCCTCCTCTGCAATCGGGTTGAGGTGCATATCACCCGTAGCGAGTACCTTCTGCTGCGCGCGCTAGCGATAGATCGCGGCGAGGTGATCTCGCGCCGACAATTGATGCAAGCCGTCTGGGGAACCACAATCATTAGTCACGGCGCTCTCGATACGCTGGTCAACACCCTGCGTGAGAAGCTCAACGTGAAACAGCATGGACTGATCTCCACCGCGCGCGGCATCGGCTACTCGATGGTGGAGGACGCTGATTTGTACTAGGCGGGTCGCCACAGAAACATGCAACACCATAAAGGAGCTCTCCCCAATCACATCTCGTCTTCCACTTCGTGTCCGGCTCACACTCTGGTACTCGCTGGTTTTCGCGGCCGCCCTCTTCTGCCTCGGCTTCGCTGCGCTCTGGATGGTGCATCACGCCATCGACGATCTTGAGAACAATGAGCTGCAGCAGCGCGTCCGGAGTGTTCGCCGATTTGTTGAGACGCGGCCCACTAATGAATCGCCCGACCAGCTACGCAACGCAATTACCGCTGCGTACGATGTCAGCCACGGATATAAGTGGGAACAGATCATCGACGAGCATGGCAACTGGCTCTACCGCTCACCGCACGTCGCCGTTGCATATCCTCAGCTCGTCCTGCCGCAGCGGGCACCGCAGACTGGCGTCTATTTCACCTATACTGCGGAGTCTATTCACGTTCGAGCACTCATCGAGCCCATCACGGTCCACGGCACTCGCTACACAGTGCAAACCGGCCTCACTCTGAGTAAGACGCTGGCCATCCTCTCCAACTTCAGCATTCAGCTCTTTCTGCTTACCGCGCTTGGCCTGATTCTGTCCTCACTGGCCGGCTATTTTATGAGTCGCAAAGCCCTCACACCTATCGCCTCCATCGCATCCCAGGCACAACTCATCAATGACAAGAACCTGAACAATCGCCTGCCTGAGCTGCATACCCACGACGAACTCGCCGCCCTTTCCAATACGCTGAACCAAATGCTCAGCCGCATCGAGGCCGGCTACCAGAGTGTCCGATCGTTTACCGCCAATGCGGCGCATGAACTTCGTTCTCCAGTGGCCCTGCTGCGCGCCGAGGCCGAGGTTGCCCTCGCCTTTCCGCGCGACGCCGGATACTACCGCGACACCTGCGAGCGGGTCCTGCACAACTCCGCTCAGATGACTCGGCTTATCGACCAGCTTCTATCGCTTGCCAGGGCAGACGCGGGTGTCGAGGTTCTCCGCCTTGAGCCCGTCAACCTTCCCGACCTCATCGAAGAGGTCACAGAGGAGTGGGCCGAGCGCTTCACTGAAGCACAGATAGAATTCTTATGCGCTGTAGACACATCAGAACTATGGGTTGAAGCCGACTATGTAGCGCTCAAGCGCCTGCTCAACATCCTGCTGGAGAACGCGTGGCGTTACACGCCCTCCGGCCAGTCCGTCACCCTGGCAGTCCGCGTGCAGGCGCATAGCCTTGATAGCTGCGCCACGGAGATCAGCGTCAGCGACACAGGCATCGGCATCTCTGCCGAGAATCAGAGCAGAGTATTCCAGCGCTTCTGTCGCATCGCCCAGCCGCTGCACGGCAACGTCACTGGCTCCGGTCTGGGGCTCGTCCTAGCTCAATGGATCGCTGAACGCCACGGTTCTGCCATCCAACTACAGAGCTCTCCGGGCAACGGAAGCCGCTTCTGGCTACGCCTGGCCAACATTCCCGCAGATCAGAAACCGACCACCCATCCATCGATTCAAACGGACGAGGCAATCCATGCAGTACCGGGAGAATAAGTGCATGTGGGTCAGGATGCCAAGGAACGAGTGCAATCCGGCTGCATTGAATACGGGGTTTCCGGAAGGTTCGGTCCTATGGCTTGTTGATTGTTGCCAAAGCACCGAGCCACTTATTCGGAACTGATCGGTACCGATAAGTCGGCATGGCGACTGATATCACATTATCTGAACCCAGTTGAAGATCGTCGTCGCAAAGGGCGTTGAAGAGGAGTGATCCTGAGCATCGCGCACAATCAATGCGCAAATTGGGTTTGGTACTGAAGTGAACTGAGAGGATGCCTAATTGTGATTCACGGGTTGGCGCTCAACCACGCCTCCGGCATCTTCGTCCTGCCCGCGAAGGCTAGCTAATCATCACAGGAAACGAGAGGGCTTCCCGTAACGGGAAGCCCTTTTCAATGTCTATTGCCACACCAGACGAAAGGGGCTATTTTCTTATTGTGCCCTTTCTGTGGCCTTGTTTCTCTTCGCTAAACACCCCATAAGTCCTATGGAATGTATGGTAGGCACGAGGAGACTCGAACTCCTGACCTCTACCGTGTCAAGGTAGCGCTCTAACCAACTGAGCTACGCGCCTCTAGTGCGTCTTTTTAGTGTAAATGGAACCCTTCGACAAGGGCAAACGCAGAGGGTACCCGCGGCCTAGCCGTTTTGCACTCTCTGCGTTGTCCATCGCATCTTCAAAGGCCATATTGAGCAGAGTGAAAGAGCCTGCGTTGTCTTCCGCCGA
>Ga0302265_1001968_pt1 | contig 11559 bp, 17 predicted proteins | sample III_Bog_E1_1_FD_194556 | JGI IMG/M metagenome (GOLD analysis project Ga0302265, IMG submission 194556) | Peat permafrost microbial communities from Stordalen Mire near Abisko, Sweden - III_Bog_E1_1 | ecosystem: Environmental > Terrestrial > Soil > Wetlands > Peat | place: Sweden: Abisko...
ATGATGGTTTTACGTTGTGAATGACCAATGGCTTTTTCATGGTATTGGTGAATTTGAATTCACACTTACCCGGACTGCCAATTCCTATTGTGCCATAATCATATGTTAATGTAGTAAAAACGATGGCTTCTTTTTGGTCACTTTGTCCCTTTTGTGCAACTAGCACGAAAGAAGTCAAACAGAATAAAAACAGAATAACTGTTACTCTTTTCATATTGTTTATTTTAATTTAGTATCTTAACTTTCAAATTTGTAAATTTTATGGCACGATATTGCAAATTTCACGGTCTTACAATTTAATCTGAGCTAGTACCTGTTTGGTTTTAAATCAAAATACGAAGTATTTTCTTATCCGTAATTTATCCGCTTAATTAGTGTAAATCCGCGTTCTATTCTTAATTCCGGCTTGTCCAGGTTAGGTTATAAGCATTGCTCGTCAGTACAACACTCAACGTCTACTGCCTTAATTTTATTGAAAAAATTGTCAAACAGCTCCAGCTTTTCAGCAATACAGGGTCCGCACAGACAATAATTAATTTTCAATCCGTCAATATCGCCATGAATTAATCCCATATCACGCAACTCTTTTAAATGTTGCGAAACGGTAGTCCGGCTCAATGGTAACTTATCCGAAATGTCACCCGAAATGCAGGTCTTTGTTTCTGCCAAATACTTCAGAATTGCCAACCGGGCAGGATGTGAAATTACTTTTGCAAATGTGGCTAACTCTTGTAGCTCTTTATCAAATACTTCTGCTTTTATCATAATGTTGAGTTTAATGTAGCAAACATACGACATTAATTGATATAAACCAATTTAGTTATGTTAAATGAGTCAAAATTAAAGTGCGCTTAAACTTTTCAACGGGATAAAGAGTCATTTCGACTTTGACAATCCGGTTGAATTGGAAGGTTGAAGAGGATTGAATACATACATACTTCTCAATACCGAAGTATACTGCGGGCGGTTGAAAATGAATACGGAAGGGAAGGTTAGGATTTATTCTAAATCTTTATGCCGTTCTAAGTCATCTTCAATATCAGTATCGGTTTCCAGTGTTGAAGTCACATCTTCTTTGTCCTTCTGATCCCTGCGTATCAGAAAAAGAATTAACCCGATGACAATAAGTAAAACAATTAATATTATAATCCAATTTGTTCCCATACTGTTTGTGTCTTAAAGTTTTACAATCATAGTCCGTTCACCTCACAAACATACGGCAGGAATAATTGAAAAACAAATCCTTTGTATTAAATTTCTGTTACATTTTTGAGATAAATGTGCTTTAAGTACTAAAAAGAATAAATTGGCTTATTCATTTGAATTTTAAATGAGATATTTAATTGTTCAAAATCGGTAAAAGAAATTCTTCATGATTTAATATTCCGACAACAGGAGGGTTTGAATGGCAATATTGCTTTTATCGGCACCATGTTTGATCACACAGTCCTTTATCCGTTTACGGAATTTCCAGCAGGTCATTTGATTCAGGCCCAGTTGGTCCGAATAATCATACGAAGAAATATCTTTACCTTCCACACAAACTGTGTATGCAATATAAAACGCTTTATTAATCGGGAACTTACAGTTATGAAACAAAGTATGTGCGGTGGCCGATTCCTCGGTCTTGCAACGGGTGCAACGGCGTGATCCGGTTGATTTGCCTTCACAGTAGTTATCATGCCCGCATTTCCGGCACACAAAACCATTCTCCCATTTTATCCCGGCAATAAAATTCAATGTCTTATAGCTATCATTAAACAGCTCTTCGGCTAACTCTCTTTTTAATTGTTTCTTTAATAACATATAAATGCCGTTTTAAATAATTTCCTTGTAATCCATATTGCAAAATATAATCCAATCCTTTCTGGTAATATTAATCTAAACATAGAAGAACACGATTGTATTAATGCTCTCAGTATTCTTGTTGACTTTGAATTAAAAAGTAAACTATAATGGTTCATAACAATAGGAATAAAAGAAATAATAACTGATTCATTCAGCAAGCTTGTTGTTTTATAATTCTAAAAGGCATTTATATTTTCTATTGTGTTCTTCTATTGTGTTCTATGTGCCTATCGCAGATTCCGATTTCGGAAGTGTGGTTATGTATTTTTTCTATTGTGTGGTTTAGTATTTCTTGTGTATGAAATCAGGATACAAAAGTAGTCAAACATTTTGACAGATGATCTTTATAAATAATAATTAGTGATAGTAAACTAATAAAAAAGGTGATAATACTATAATTTAAGTAGTGATACTATTGTAATTCAAAACAGAATAATTATCTTTGCAGCGTTCTACAATATAAAACATTTCAAACTATGAAATATGTAATAATAGGTGCAGTTGCCGGAGGTGCAAGTACAGCTGCCAGATTGCGACGAAATGACGAGCATGCCGAAATAGTGATCTTTGAAAAGGGTGAATATATATCCTATGCCAATTGCGGGTTGCCTTATTATATCGGAGATGTTATTACAAACAGAAATGCATTGTTTGTTCAAACTGCCACCTCGTTTAATAAGCGATTCAACATCGATGTGCGGACACTCACTGAAATTACGGAGATAAACAGATCATCCAAAACAGTCACGGCCAGAAATCAAACAACAGGTGAAGTGTATACCGAAAGTTATGATAAACTTGTATTATCACCCGGTGCAGAGCCTGTTCGTCCACCTCTTCCGGGTATTTCCGGGAAAGGCATATTCACATTGAGAAATGTGGCGGACACCGATTTTATTAAAGCGTATGTTCAAAAAGAAGAAACAAAAAAGGCAGTTGTGATAGGAGCAGGGTTTATCGGACTCGAAATGGCCGAAAACCTGCATTTTCTTGGACTGGATGTTACTGTCATTGAAATGGCCGATCAGGTACTTACTCCTGTTGATTTCCCCATTGCAGCTATTCTGCAACAACATATCCGCTCCAAAGGGGTGCATCTTCAGTTAAACACCTCCGTAACCGGATTTGAGCAAACAGAAACAGGCCTTAAGGTGTTATTGAATAACGGCAATGTGCTTGAATCGGATATTGTGATTCTTTCTATAGGCGTAAAACCCGATACCAGGCTCGCAGCAAATGCAGGTCTGACTATTGGAACAGCAAAAGGAATTTATGTAAATGAGTATTTGCAAACTTCCGACAACGATATTTATGCGGTGGGTGATGCCATTGAGTATCCTAATCCGCTTACAAACAAACCTATGATTACTTACCTGGCGGGACCGGCGAATAAGCAGGGAAGGATATGTGCGGATAATATGGTTTTTGGACATCATCACTCCTATAAGGGCTCCATTAATACAGCCATTGTAAAAGTATTTGATATGACAGTGGGAACTGCCGGTGTTGCTTCAAAGAATCTAAAGTTAGACAATATCAGCCATCAGATTTCAACGATTACAGGAGGTTCGCATGCCGGGTATTATCCGGGATCAAAGCAAATGACTATTCAACTTGCATTCGACCCGGAAGATGGAAGAATCTTAAGTGCCCAGATTGCCGGATTTGATGGAGTGGATAAACGACTGGATATTATTTCATCCATTATAAAGCACAATGGAACAATTGATGACCTGGCAGAATTTGAACATGCCTACGCACCTCCATTCTCATCGGCTAAAGACCCTGTGAATATGGCAGCCTTTGCAGCCGAAAATATCATCAGCAAACGGTCAGTTGTATTCTATTGGAATGAATTTGATAAAATTACTTCTGATGATATATTGATTGATGTACGCACTATAAAAGAGTATCAGGCAGGTAAAATAGCGGATGCTATCAATATCCCCTTGGATGAATTAAGGTCAGGGCTCCCTGAAATACCGAAAGGGAAAAACGTTTATATTTATTGCCTTGGCGGATTAAGGGGCTATCTGGCTCAACGTATTTTAATGCAGAATGGAAATACAGATACTTTCAACCTTTCTGGCGGATACCAGTTATGGAATACCTGCATACAGGAAATGACACTGAGTATACAGAAACAGAATAAAATTGAAATAGTCTGATAAATAACAAACAAAAATATGAATATAGGAAATATAATAAGAGAAAAATCGGGTACAGTAGTTGATGTCCGTACTCCTGCTGAATTTATGGGCGGGAATGTCAATCACTCAATCAATGTGCCGTTGCAGGAAATCCAACAACGGTTGAATGAACTAAAACAATTGAAAACACCTTTGATACTTTGTTGTGCCAGTGGCGGAAGAAGTGCCATGGCGACACAGTTTTTATCTTCACAGGGTATAGAATGCATTAATGGCGGTTCCTGGTTAAATGTAAATTTTTATCAATCACAATCAGAGTAACAATGATAGCAACAATAAAAAAACTACTGGGCATTGGCCCTAAGACTGACTTTGCTGAACTGGTGAAACAGGGTGCAATGATACTCGATGTCCGTAGTAAAGGCGAATATGCAACCGGACATATAAAAGGTTCTGTAAACATTCCTGTGGAGCAACTCGGTAACAATCTCAATAAACTGAAAGACAAAAACAGGACTATCATTACCTGCTGTGCTTCGGGTATGCGAAGTGCATCTGCAAAAGGGATTCTGACTTCAAACAACTATCCGAATGTCTTTAATGGCGGTGCATGGCAAAGTCTGGATCGGAAATTAGGTTGAATCAGTTTATTCAAACCTAAAGTTTAATATAAGTAATTCTACTTTACCAGATTAAAAAATTAACCACAATAGTTCACAATAGATTAACCTGCCAGGCTTAAATTCTTAAAAATACTGTCAGGTATTTATCTATTGTGTTCTTTATTATTTTGTTTTTGTGTCTATTGTGGTTATGTCTTTTGTATTTATCTTGTTTTTGTTAAATAGCTATTGTGTTTTTTGTGTCCTATTGTGGTTATAAGTTTTTAGTGTTTTATATTTTAGTAAAGTAGAAATAAGGAAATGAAGAAGAAAGTATATATTTATGCGGGCATAATGCTTGTCCTGATTGCAGGATCATTTTTGTGGATTAACAGACAAAAAGAAAGAGCAAAAGCCAGGGTTTATGAAGTCAAGAAAATGGAACCAATACATCTGACCAAGGCTGAATTTATTACAAAGGTTGCCAACTTCGAAGCCAATCCAACCGATTGGAAATATTTGGGTGATAAACCGTGTATCATTGACTTTTATGCAACGTGGTGTGGTCCTTGTAAAATGGTTGCGCCAATTCTGGAAGATCTGGCAAAAGAATACAATGGTAAGATTAACTTTTACAAAGTAGATGTTGATGCCGAACCGGAAATAGCAGCCGCTTATGGCATTCAAAGTATTCCAACCATATTCTTTTGTCCAATGAATGGTACTCCACAAATATCGCAAGGAGCTATGCCAAAAGAATCTTTCCAAAAAACAATAACCGATGTTTTGTTGAAAAAATAAACATGGAAAAGCGTATAAAGTACTAAGTCCTTTAGAATAGAGAACTAATCTGAAATACATTAAAAGAAAAACTAATTTTTAAAAGCCTGATATTTGTTGCCCTGGTTACAGTTTCTGCCGGGAAAAGCAAGGAAAACAAAACAGGCACAAAAGAACAAATTAAAACAAAGAAAAAATGGGAACAATTCATTTAACCAAAGCTGAATTTTTATCAAAAGTAGCCGATTTCGAAACGAATCCAACCGAATGGAAATATTTGGGGGACAAACCTTGTATTATTGATTTTTATGCTGACTGGTGCGGACCATGTAAAGTGGTGGCACCTATTCTGGAAGATTTGTCAAAAGAATATGACGGACAAATTTATTTTTACAAAATTGATACAGAAGTCGAGCAGGATTTAGCGGCCGCTTTTGGAATCCGCAGTATACCATCTATCCTTTTTTGTCCAATGAACGGTGCTCCTCAAATGGCACAAGGTGCTATGCCAAAGGATTCATTCAGGAATGCAATCACTGAAGTTTTATTGAATTAATAAATATGGATAAGCGCACTCCGTTAATAATTGAAATGTTTTATACACTTACTTGTCCCAACTGTAAAATACTACAACGAATGCTTGACGAAATTTTGCCAACGTTTGGCGATAAGTTTGTGTTGAAGAAAACAATGGCCAATGCACCATTGGGGATGATCCGAACGATAAAGTTAGGCATTCACTCTGTGCCTGCCCTTTTGATAAATAACGAAATAGCATTTAAACAAGTGCCTGCAAAACAAGAATTAATAACTAAACTCAACAATTACTAACATGGAAGAAAAGAAAAAAAACCGTTGTCCGCTTGGAGTACCCGGTGGAATTTTAGCCACCATCATCGGCTTAACCGGAATTATTTTAAATAGTGTACATTTTAATTTATCAGGTTTGCTTGTTTCTATTGCCTTATTTTTAATTGGAGCGCCTTTCGTTCGTTTTACCATGATGGTACACTCTGCCAATGACAGATTGGATGAGCTGGAACGAAAAATGGAAGAAAAGAAATAAATCGGAAATTCTAAAAGAAATAAAAATGTAAGAAACTGCGATTGTAAACAAATACCACTATACGATGGCGGTTTCTACGACCGGTTTATAGCACCGAATCAAAGAGAGCTTTTCGCACAAATCATCAAGTTGATTGAACCGGATTCGGATATCATAGATATTGGGTGTGGTACAGGCTTTTTTAGTTTTTCAATTGCGGATAAAAGCAAAACTGTTTTAGGAATAGATTTATCAACACGAAACATCACTAAAGCAAACCGGAATTTGAGAAAACAACCTTCAGATAAATTGTCGTTCAGAAATGCATATCTGCATGAACTAATTTCTGAGGGGAAAAAGCATTTTGATTATGCAGTTTTGACATATGTTATTCATGAAGTGAATGAAGAAGATCGCATTCCCCTTTTAAACGAAATAGCTGAAGTGGCTGATAAAATTATTATTATGATTACCTGATTCCATGTCCGAATGATTTTGCAGGAAAAATAGTAAAAGCTGTTGAATTTATGGCAGGAGAGGAACATTACAGGAATTTCAGGACGTATGAAGCAAACGGCGGCATCCAATTTCTGGCAGATAAAGCCGGATTATCTGTTCTGAAAGAGATTAAAAATCATACTAACCATATTGCAGTATTATCAAAAAACAACGTTTATTCAGATGAAGAAAACAACCAGATTTATTATTTCAAAACGCATCATCATTCTTGCCGTTTTAGGAGCATTGACTTATTTTACAAAGAGTTACTTTAATATCTCCATCTGGTATATTGTCCTTTTCGGAATCGGTACTGGAGTTGTTTTTGGTAAAGTTTTTTGTCGCTGGATGTGTCCGATTGGGTTTATGATGGAGCTGTTTATGGGCGGTAGCAGTCAATTTGCAAGTATGTATCAGTATCATAAAATGGGTTGTCCGATTGCGTGGGCATCCGGTTTTCTGAATAAATGGTCGTTATTCAAAATCAAAGTCAATACCGTCTCTTGCATCAAGTGTGGAAAATGTGACAAAGAGTGTTATATTTCCACACTTGAACCTGCAAAATATAGTTTGTACAAACCGGATAAACAAAAACCGGGCGACAGTTATTCCTGCTCGAAATGTCTGAAATGTGTGGCTGCCTGTCCGAATGGGAGTTTGACATATAAGGTTTAATAAATTAAGATTTCTATTTTAAAAAAAGGCTATCAGATATTTTTCTGATAGTCTTTTTTTTTAAATATTGTCCGGTATATTTATTAGTTACCTTTTTGATCGCTGCCCATTTAAAAAAAAATAAAATTCTGCTGTTGAGTAAGATATTTTGTCGTTATTTAGGAACTCATATTGGAAAGCAGACAAGGCATATACAATATTCTTTTTTATGACATACAGTATTAATAACCAATAGATTAAATCTGTTTAGGCCATATCTCAATTCAAAGAAAAATCCTTCCTGTAGTTATCATTTTCCTCTTAGAATGTGTGAATCATATAACTATTTTCAAAAATTATGTAATATAAATCAGGCTAAAAGTATTGATCTTTACCAAATCAGGCAAAAAAAGGTTTTAAATTACAACTTCTGCAACCCTATTTCTACATAACACAAATTGAAATCAGTTACATTTAAATTCCCAAATGAAATAACTTATAGTATTTGATTTGGACGGTACACTTGCAGGAAGTAAAATGTTGCGTGAAATTGAAATGACATCACAGCATATGATTTGTCCGTCAAAGTCGAAGTAGCTATTATTTCAGGAGGCGAATGACAGCAGGTCGAAAATAAATCTTCAATCTTCCACATGATAAAGTGTTGTAAAAAAATGTTGATCCTTCCAACTTGCGGCACACAATTCTATCACAATGACGGAACTTGTGACAAAATTATTCAGAAGATTTCAATTTGGTGAAACAACGAAAATCATTGATGGAACAAAAAATGCACTTAAGACAATGATTATTAAAATGGAAAAGAGTTGTGGATGGAATAATTGAAAATTACAGAAGACAAATTAGCTAATTCCTTATTAAGTCAAGAGGCACCTTTCGATGAAAAGACGAAAATAGTAATTGAAACAATTGTTGCTTGTTTGGGGACTATTTAATAATAAAACAAAAAAAAGGAAGTGATAATATGAGTGGATTAAAATTACTACGAATGGGAGTGATTATGGAACCGGAACCCGGAAATCCGATGGAAGTGGAAGGTACATTAAATCCGGCTGCAGTTCGTGGACCGGATGGAAAGCTTTACCTTTTCCCCCGTATTGTTGCAAAAGGAAATTATTCCCGGATTGGTATTGCCAGGGTTCTTTTTAATGAAGCAGGAGATCCTTACGGAGTTGAACGGCTCGGAATAGCGTTGGAACCAGAAGCTGAATATGAACTCCGTGATGAGGGTGGCGGTTGTGAAGATCCAAGGGTAACATATGTTGAACCACTCAAACGCTATATAATGTCTTACACCGCACATTCTTCCATCGGCCCACGAATTGCCTTTGCTGTTTCTGAAGACCTGATACATTGGAAAAGACTTGGACTTGCAACCTTTGAATCATTTATCGGGATCGATTTTGCTCATGTTGATGACAAAGATGCCTGCCTTTTCCCTATTGCAATTCCCAGTCATTCCGGAAAAATGCAAATGGCTATTATCCACAGGCCACTTTTCCCGGATACCCGTCCCGAAGAAACAGCCAGAAAAGCAGATTCAAGAAAAATAGATATTTATCATGAAAGTATGTGGATTTCCTATTGTCCGATGCCCGAAAATGGTAAGGGCTTACATGAACTTGGTTTATTCAATTCACATCATCGTTTAGCAACACCTGTTTATCCATGGGAGCGGCTTAAAATCGGAGGAGGTACTCCACCCATTCTTACAAAGCACGGTTGGTTGATAATTTACCATGGAGTGAGTGAAGTCGACAATCCGGATAGCAATGAACATCATCTTTGTTATTCAGCCGGAGTAATGATTCTCTTCAAAGAACATCCACGCTTCATTTACTATCGCTCGGTAAATCCTGTTTTAGATCCGATTATGCCCGAAGAACGGAATGGCATTGTGCCTAATGTTGTATTTCCAACCGGTATTGACCGGCGCGATGATCTTGGAATGCCTAATCGCTTCGACGTGTATTATGGGATGGCAGATGCCCGGATTGGGGTGGCCCGCCTTGACCTGCCTGATGTTTTACCGCCGGAAGGAGTTGCCGATTCGCCGAATAAGAAGGTGTGAATAATATAACTTTTTAAAAGAATTATATAACATGATTGATTGCATGCAACACTATATTTGTAATAATATAAAATGAGAAATATGCTTTACAAATAAAGTCAACATAAAGCAGCAAAAGAGAATACAGAAGAAAAAACTGACATAGATAAGCAAAAGCAGGATTACTTAGAGAAAATTTATAATGCCACAGACTGTTTTTTCTTTGCAATACAACTGGTAAAAAATGGATACATATACTCAAAGACTTAGTTCCATAGAACAGGTTGAAACAAATGTTCTAATGACAAGATTGGATGTAACAACAAAAAATGCAGAAAATATCTCGAAACAACTTTCACAAATTTCCTTTGACATTAACAGGGGGCATGGAACAATAAACCGTTTGATTCAGGATTCCATACTTGCAGATAATTTGAATCAGACCATTTCAAATCTGAATAAGTTTTCCAGTGGCCTAACCGGATCTGATGTTGTGATAGTAAGTTTAAAAGTAACTGCAAGGAATGCAGAAGGTATATCGTACCAACTTGCAGCCATTATGAATAAAATAAACAAAGGAGGTGGAACACTCGGTAGGCTGATTCAGGACTCAAGTATGGCCGATAATTTGAATCAGACCATATTGATTTAAAAAAAGAGTTCAAAAGGATTAGCCGGAACAGATACCATCATGGCAAAGTTGAATGTTACTGCAGGTAATGCCGCAATCATCTCGAAACAACTGACCGAGATGATGACTAAAAATAATAATGGAAACGGATTCTTAGGTCAGTTAATACAGGATACAACCCTTGCAGGAAATTTAGATGAGACCCTGATTAATCTAAAAAAGAGTTCAGAAGGATTGGATGAAAATATGACTGCTCTGAAATATACTTTTTTGTTTAGAGGTTATTTTAAAAGAAAAGCAAGAGTAGAAGCAGCAAAGAAGAAAGCACTAGAAAAAGCGAATTAAAAGATACTTTAACAATAAATAAATTCATTTAAAAATAAATATTATGATGGACGGATATAATGACAGTTTAGGAATGGGTTACGGATATTGGTTTGGCTTAATTATCGGCTTTATCATTCTTATTATCATCATTGGATTGATAGTAAAAGTTGTGAGTCAAAAAAACAAGCTTAAAAAATCAGGTATTCAGACACCCCTTGATATTTTAAAAAGCAGATATGCAAAAGGTGAAATTAGCAAAGTCGAATTTAAAGAAAAAAATAAAGACCTGGAATAAAAGTGTAATTCGATATAATCTTAAGAGTATGCTGAAAATAATAGACGGTTTACCGGCCAATGTACTGGGTGTTACTGCCGAAGGTAAAATTACTGGAGAAGATTATTCAACTGTATTAATTCCTGCTATCGAAGCAAAATTAACAACAAACAAGAAAATCAATATGTTATACCATCTTGGTAATACATTTGATGGATTTAGTTTAGGGGCTATGCTGGATGATTCTGAAATTGGGATAAAACATTTAGCAGCATGGGAAAAAATTGCCATTGTTTCCGATCATGAAATGATAAATGCCATGGTAAGATTCTTTGGACATCTTATTCCATGTGAACTTCGCATTTTTAAAAATGCAGAGTTGGAAGAAGCAAAAAAATGGATAATAGAGAAATAATGATCTACAAATGAAATAATATATATTTCATTAAACAAACTGAAACATATAATTTACTGCATGAAAGCAAATAATAAGAAATCCCCGGATTCAGGATCGAAAACCGGGAAGAAAGATGATTTTAAATCACTTTCCATGCCTGAACTGTTGAAGAAACTGGATGCTTCGACAGATGGACTGACAGATGCCGAGGCAAAGAAAAGGTTAGCACAAGATGGACCAAACGAAATTGAGGAGAAGAAAACGAACTTGTTTCTGAAATTT
>Ga0302265_1001973_pt1 | contig 11526 bp, 9 predicted proteins | sample III_Bog_E1_1_FD_194556 | JGI IMG/M metagenome (GOLD analysis project Ga0302265, IMG submission 194556) | Peat permafrost microbial communities from Stordalen Mire near Abisko, Sweden - III_Bog_E1_1 | ecosystem: Environmental > Terrestrial > Soil > Wetlands > Peat | place: Sweden: Abisko...
CTGGTCTTGACGAGTTTCATTTCGTCGCCGAACGCGAAGTAATATGGCACGGCGAGAAAAATCTCGAACAGCACGGAGCCCGTCATCAGCAGCAGAAAAATCGGCTGCCGGATGAGTTCCATGAAGGCGTTGACCGCGATGTTCCTGAATTGGCGCATGAACTTACGACTAGCTTACGAACCGCGCGCCCATTTGCCAACGGTTAATCCGCGTGGGCGCATGGAAATGGAGTGGCAAAACAAGTTTTGCGTTCAAATTAATTGGTTCGGATGAAAACAAATGAAATGGCCGGAGCTTTTTAGAAACCAGCCTGAATTACTGGTCTCTTCACGTCTTCACGCAAAGTATTTCCGACCCGATGGGCAACTTTTATTTGCTAAAATTGTTATGGATTTGGCAATAGAAGGTTGGCGGGCAGGCCGCAAATTTAGTCCATTGGTAATACATGAGTGAAGATTTGATAATAGGCATTGCTGGTTCCGGCGGCGACGGCGTGATTTCAGCGGGTGAATCGTTGATCACGGCGGCCGCGTTGGAAGGCTACCATTGCGTCATGACCAAGAGCTTCGGCTCGCAGATCCGCGGCGGCGAGGCGTCGTGCCGGCTGCGGCTGGCGACCCGGCCCGTGCTCAATCCCAACGGCCCGCTTAATGTGGCGGTGGCGCTCAACTGGGAAGATTTCCGCCGGTTCGGCGCGGAGCTGCCCGTTGAAGCCGCGACCATCGTGATCTACGAAAGCAACACCGGCGTCGCGCCCGACCAGTTGCCCTTGCCCGGCGTGAAACCAGCGGTCGTCTTCAGCGTGCCAATCACCGCGATGGCCGCAGAACATGCTGGAACCGACAAAGCCAAAAATATTGTCATTGCCGGATTGCTGGCCGGCTGGTTCGGCATCGGCCGCGACAGCATGTTGGCCGGCATCCGCAAAAAATTTGCGAAGAAAGGCGCCGCCGTGGTGGAAGGGAATGTTCGCGCATTCCAAGCGGGACTTGATTTTACCGCTGCCAATCCGCTTAAGGAAGACCGCAAGCTGTCGGCTCCGCAATCCGGCGGTCAGGCCAAACTCCTGACAGATGGCAACGACATGTGCGCGGCGGCCGCGATTTTTGCCGGCTGCACTTTTTTCGGCGGCTATCCCATCACGCCTTCGACAGAGATCATGCAATTTCTTGACCGTGAAATCTGGAAATATGGCGGAACCGTTTTGCAGGCGGAAGATGAAATCGCTGGCATCGGCGCTGTCGTCGGCGCATCGTTCGCCGGCAAAAAAGCGATGACCGCCACCTCCGGCCCAGGCATGTCGCTGAAGACCGAGATGCTCGGCCTCGCGAGCCTGGCCGAACTGCCGCTGGTGTGCGTCAACGTCCAGCGCGGCGGTCCGTCCACGGGCATGCCGACGAAAGCCGAGCAGTCGGATTTGTTTCAAGCGGCGTTCTCCGCACACGGCGATTGCCTGCGGCCCGTGCTCGCGCCCACCAGCGTCGCCGATATTTTCGGCGTCACCGTGGAAGCGTTTAATTTGGCCGAATATTACCAGACGCCGGTGATTGTTCTTTCCGACCAGGAAATCGCGCAGCGCAAGGAGACCGTTGATCCGATTGATACTTCCAAGTTTCAGATCATCGAGCGCCGGCATCCGAGCGGGCCGGAGCTGACGAATTATGCGCGCTTCAAGTTGACCGAATCCGGCATCAGCCCGATCAGCCATCCCGGCATGGTTGGCGGCAATTATCTTTGCGCCGGCATCGAGCACAATGAACAAGGCCGTCCCACCGCGAGCGGCGAAATGCACGCGCGGATGAACGAAAAGCGCTTCAACAAATTCAACCCGCTCAAGAGCCGCCGCGACCTCTTCACCATCGAAGGCGATCCGGAAGCGCCCATCGGCATGGTGAGCTGGGGCAGCGTGGCCGGCGTGGCGCAGGAAGCGTTGCGATTAGCACAGGCGGAAGGCTTGCAGGTGAAACTGCTCGTGCCCAGGCTGCTCTATCCCGTGGCCGAAACGGTCTATCAGGATTTCTTCGCGTCCGTCCAGCGCGGCTTGTTCATCGAACAATCCTATCAGGCGCAACTCTATCGCCTCGTGCGGATGTATGTGGATTTCCCGGCCGTGGTCAAACCATTCGCCAAGAGCGGCTCCAATCCCATCCTGCCGTCCGAAGTTCTCAAGCGGCTCCGTGAAATGGTTGTCGCCATCCAAAGCAGCCAGCAACAACCCGAAGCCGTCGAAAACTAAACCGGCGAAACTTTTCAAGAAAGATTATCCATCATGACTACTCTCGAAGCTCCTGCGAAACCGATTTCGCTGACCAAATTTGTGCCCGGTGATTTCAAGAGCGACCTCAAGCCCATCTGGTGTCCTGGCTGCGGCGATTTCGGCGTCGTCACCGCCATCACCCGCGCGCTGGCCAACATCGCCCGGCCGCCGAATGAAATCGCGTTTGTTTCCGGCATCGGGTGCTCCAGCCGCATCCCCGGCTACACCACCGCCTACGGTTTCAACACCGTGCACGGACGTTCGCTGCCCATCGCCCAAGGCATCAAGCTCGCCAACCCGGAACTCCTCGTGCTCGTGGCCAGCGGCGACGGCGACGGTTTTTCCATCGGCGGCGGTCACGTTGCGCACGTCATCCGGCGCAACATTGACATCACCTACATCGTGATGGACAACCAGATTTACGGCCTCACCAAAGGCCAGCTCTCGCCCACCTCGCAACGCGGGCGCAAGACCGTGACGTCCAGCTTCGGCAGTCTCGAAGATCCGGTGAATCCGTTGCTCTACGTCATGGGCTATGGCGCATCGTATGTGGCGCAAGGCACGCCGGCGGACATGGTTGGTCTCGCCAAGATCATCGAGGAAGGCATTCGTTTCCCCGGCTTTGCGTTCATCAACGTCCAATCACCTTGCGTGACTTACGGCATGGAAGATCAGCAACTCAAGGCGCACAAGACCAACATGCAGAGTTTGGAATCCATCGGCCACGATCCCGCCGACCGGGCGAAAGCGACCGAACTGGCGCGCGAATACGGCACCAAACTTTACACTGGCGTGCTGTATCGCAATCCCAACCCGCCTTCAACCTATGGTCAGGGCGTGATCGAACGTCAGGAAGCACTCAAGAAAACTGCGGTTCCGCGGCACGAGATCCTCAATCGGTTCAAGCCGACCAACTGAGCTGAAGCGAAAGCTGGAGATACAAAGGCGAAGCTGACGGATCTGTAATTAGGTAGTTCCGAGTCGGAAGGATGAAAATTTAAGGCGACGAGTTTTCGCGTTTCGGCAGGTGGTCATGTCTCCGAAGTTGTCCAAACCACTTCTGAAGCACACCAACAAAAATCTTATCTGCCCGGGAACTGACCACCTCGACAAACGAAAAGCCCTTCTTCGTTGCCACCCAAAACGAGGACAGAAAAAGCGCGATGAAAATGCTTTGGTTTTGCCAGCCGTCCAGCTTCCACTGGTGTTTCCAAAACCAGATCGGATGGCGGAACAGCGGCTCGGAATAGCAGATTGGCCACAAGTCGCCAATCGTCGGGCCGCGGGAACCGAAGAGATCGCACAGCAGGTGAAGATGAAAGGCGAGCAGGCAGAGCAGCAGGACTCGCTGTCGCTGCTGGGCATAAAGCGCAAACAAAATTGAAACCACAATGGCTGCCGGCCAGCCGTGCATCAGCAAATGATGATAGGTTTGATAATAATAAAACGTGCATTCCTTGCCGGAAATCCATGAACCAACCACGTCAGGAATCACACCCAGTCCGTCGGCGTCCGGTAAAACTCCCGCCCAGGTCACCAGCTTGCGATCTCGCGGATTATTTGTTGTTGCAACCGCAACCAGCCAGCTTCCGACGAGATGTGTCAGCGGAGACATTTCATTTCACGCCATCGCCCGCGCGATGCTGTTCCACCACGCGTCGTGCAATTCGGTGAGCGGTGCGGAGAATTCGCCGCCAGCGGTTTTCACCGTCAGCTTGTCGCCGCCGACTTTGCCGATTTGTGCTGCCGGAACGCCCATGAGCTTGGCGCGTTCGACGACTTTCACGGCGTCGAGCGCTTTGCAACTGATGACCACGCGCGACTGCGTTTCGCCGAAGAGCAAGGCGTCGAGGCGGACATCTTTAATTTGCGACAAATCAATTTGTGCACCAATCAACCTCGGCGTTTCGCGGGCGATGAGTTGGCTGATGCAGCTTTCCGCCAGCGCAACAGCCAGGCCGCCTTCGCTGCAATCGTGCGCGCTCTTCACGAGGCCGGATTGAATGAGGCCGAGGAGCGTGGTGTGCAGCGTCTTCGCGACTTCGAGGTCGCAACGCGGCGGTGAACCGTTCTTCTGGCCGTGGACGACTTGCAGATACGCGCTGCCGCCGAGGCCTTGCAACGGCGTGGCTTCCACCGCGTCGCCGAGCAGGATGATGGCGTCGCCTTCGCCCTTGAACCATTGCGTGGTGACGTGCTCGATCTTTTCGATGAGACCGACGACGGAAATCGTGGGCGTCGGGTCAATCGGGCCGGCGGGGCTTTGATTGTAGAGCGAGCAATTGCCACCGGTGACGGGCGCGTTGAAGGCTTTGCAACCTTCCGCGAGGCCGCGCACGGATTCCTTGATCTGCCAAAATAATTCCGGCTTCAACGGACTTGGCATATTCAAATTGTCCGTCGCGCCGAGCGGCAAAGCACCGGAGCAAGCGAGATTGCGGCACGCTTCGGCGACGGCGGCTTTCGCGCCTTCGTAAGGATCGAGATAAACGTAACCGCCGTTGCAATCCACCGTCATGGCGATCAACTTTTCAGAAACAGTCGGGTCGCCAACTTTCGCGGCGAGTTCCGCGCTCATCACGGGCAAGGAATCTGTCTTGATGCGAATGACCGCCGCATCGCTGCCGGGCAAAACGACCGAGCCGTCGCGCACTTGATGATCGTATTGGCGATACACCCAGTTCTTGGAAGCGATGCTCGGGAACGCGAGCAGCTTTTTCAAAACGTCGGCGGGCGCGGTCGTGTCGGCGATGCCGTCGAGACGGAACGCACGGACATCCTTCAGATACGCCGGCTCAACCGCTTCGCGCTGATACACGGGCGATTCGTCGGCGATTTTCCGCGCGGGAATGTCCACGACGAGCTTGCCGCCGTGACGCACCTTCATGTGGCCGGTGTCGGTGATGATGCCGATCTCGGACCACGGCAAATCCCACTTGTCAAAAATGCGTTTCACTTCCTCTTCGCGGCCCTTGTGGACGACGATGAGCATGCGTTCCTGCGATTCCGAGAGCATGATTTCGTAGCTGCTCATGTTCGGCGCGCGTTGCGGAACCTTCTCGAGTTCGATCTCGATGCCCGTGCCGGCGCGCGCGGCCATTTCGCAGGTGGAACAAGTCAAGCCCGCCGCGCCCATGTCCTGCATGCCCGCGACCGCGCCGGTGGCGAGCAATTCCAAACACGCTTCGCACACCAGCTTTTCCATGAACGGATCGCCGACCTGCACCGCGCCGCGCTGTTGCTCGGCGGATTCCTCGGTCAAATCCTGCGACGCAAAGGCCGCGCCCGCGAGTCCGTCGCGCCCCGTGGCTGGGCCGACGTAAAACACCGGATTGCCGACGCCCTTGGCCGCGCCGCGCGTGATCTGTTCGTGCCGCAGCACGCCGAGGCAAAACGCGTTCACGAGCGGATTGCCCTGATACGTCTTGTCAAAATAGACCTCACCGGCGACGGTCGGGATGCCGAAGCAATTCCCGTAATGCGCGATGCCGCTGACGACGCCGGCGAACAGGCGGCGGTTGTTTGCAATTTGGGATTTTAGATTTGCGCCGTCGGCGGAAATGTTTTGCTCGCCCTCACCCCGGCCCTCTCCCCCGGGGAGAGGGTGATTCTTTTTTCCAGCCGCACTTGAATCCGAAAGCGCTCGGGCTTGCCCCGCAGCGGAAACCGTTTCTCCCTCTCCTGGGGGAGAGGGCCGGGGTGAGGGCGGACAATCCTCCACAATCGGTCCAAACCGCAACGAGTTCACCGCGCAGACAGGCCGCGCGCCCATCGTAAAAATGTCGCGCACGATGCCGCCGACGCCGGTGGTCGCGCCCTGAAACGGCTCGACCGCGCTCGGATGGTTGTGCGACTCGATCTTGAACGCGATGGCGATGCCGTCGCCGATGTCAATGATGCCGGCGTTTTCCTCGCCCGCGCCGACGAGAATTTTGGGCGACTTGGTGGGGAACGTCTTGAGCAGTGGCTTGGTGTTTTTGTAGCTGCAATGCTCGCTCCACATCACGGAAAAGATGCCGAGCTCGGTATAGTTCGGCGTGCGGCCGAGGATTTCCACGGCGTGGGCGTATTCTTCCGGCGTGAGGTTGTGTTTGGCAACCAACTCTGGGGTGATGGCGGGTTCGGTCATGACAAAAATAAATTAATGATTTACAGCAAACAATCGGGCTAAAAGTTTTTTACCGCGAACCACGCGAAATACGCGAACAAGGCAAAACCAAAATGCCTTTTTCGTTTTCGCGTATTTTGCGTATTTCGCGGTTATGATTTCTGGTCTTTGTTTTCATAACGGCCACGTTCGGCCACGATTCGTTCAACTTGCGCTTTCGGAAAATGCCCGAAGTTCACCAGCAATCCCAATTTCAGTCCGGTGGCTTTGAGATAATTCTGAACCTGCGCCCGATGTTCGTCAGTCAGCTCGGTCACAGCTTTCAATTCCAGCACAATCTTCTCGTAACAAATAAAATCCGGCTCATAAGTTGAGCGCAACGGACACCCTTTGTATTCGAGCGCCAGCGGTTTCTTCGGTGCATACGGAATACCCTGCAACCGCAATTCAATCTCCATGCACTCTTGATAAACCGCTTCAAGAAATCCGCAGCCCTTCTCGCGATAAACTTCAAAACACGCGCCGACAATCTTATAGCTCTCGTCTTTGTAAAGAATGTCAGTGCTCATACAATTCTTTAACCGCTAACGACGCAAAATCCTCGAACAAATAGGAAAAAATCCTTTTCGCGTATTTGGCGTATTTCGCGGTTATCCATTCCGGTCTTCGCCATCAAGCCGCCGCCGCCACGGTTTTGTTCTTCAACGCGGCGAAGATGCTTTCAAAAATCCATTTGCCGTCGTCGCTGCCGAGCAGCGTTTCGCAGGCGCGTTCGGGATGCGGCATCAGGCCGACCACGTTGCGCTTCTCGTTGCAGATGCCGGCGATGTTTTGCAGCGCGCCGTTGGGATTCGCGGTGTCGGTCAGGTTTCCACTCGCGTCACAGTATTGCCAGAGGATTTGATTGTTGGCCTTGAGCTTCGCGAGCGTTTCTTCGTCGGCAAAATAGCAGCCTTCGCCGTGGGCGATGGGCACACGCAAGATTTTTCCCGACGGAATCTGGCTGGTGAACGGCGAATCGTTCGTGGCGGTCTTGAGAAAAATGTTTTCGCAGTGGAATTGCAGATCGCGATTGCGGATGAGCGCGCCGGGCAGCAGGCCGGCTTCGGTGAGGACTTGAAAGCCGTTGCAGATGCCGAGGACGAGGCCGCCGTTGTCGGCGAATTGTTTCACGGCCTGCATCACGGGGCTGAACCGCGCGATCGCGCCGCAGCGCAGATAATCGCCGTAGCTGAAACCGCCGGGCACGATGACGCAGTCGGTGTCGCCGAGCGCGGCATCCTTGTGCCAGACGAGGCGCGCGGTGTGGCCGAGCAGGCGCACGGCGTGGACGGCGTCCTGGTCACAGTTGCTCGCGGGAAATTGGAGGACGGAAAAATTCATTTTTGATTTACGATTTACGATTTACGATTTACGCGTCGAACGGCTGGCCGCTCGTCAATCGTAAATCGCATATCGTAAATTCTCTTATTCAATTTCGAGGCGGTAATCTTCAATCACCGGGTTACTCAACAATTTGTGCGCCGCGTCACTCAACGCTTTCTGCGCCGCCGCCTTGTCCGTGCCAGGCGCGAGGTCGATCTCGATATATTTGCCGATGTGGACGCCGGTGACACCGGTGTAGCCCATGTGTTCGAGGGCGGTCTGGACGGTTTTGCCTTGCGGGTCAAGGACGGCCTTTTTTGGTGTGATGATGATTTTTGCTTTCATGCTCGCGCAAAGGAATTTTGCGGAAAAAATTTCGTTGAAGCGAGTGAAAAAGCTTCAGCATTTGCCAGACTGCGCACAAGCGGGTTGAATTTTTCAGCACGGTGCGCCATTGTTCACCCCATGAGTTATTCTGAACAACATGATGAGCCGACGGTTTGCAACCTCAGCGAGACGCGCAAACCTGTGGAGCCGTGCACCATCGTCATCTTCGGCGCGAGCGGCGACCTCACGGCGCGCAAGCTGATTCCCGCGCTGTATCATCTCGCCAAGGACAAGCAGATGCCGCCGGCGTTCCGCATCATCGGCTTTGCACGGCGCGAGAAGACCGATGAATCCTGGCGGCAGGAATTGCGCACGGCGCTCGACCAGTTTTCGCGCACGAAGCCGGTGGACGAACAGGTCTGGAAAGATTTTTCGGCTAATGTGTTTTATTGCGTCGGCGATCTCACCGACGCGGCAGCCTACGCCAAGCTCGAGCAGAAGCTGACTTCCTTCGGCAGCGCGCCGTTGCGGAAAAACCTGTTGTTTTATCTCGCCACGCAGCCCAGCCAGTTTGGCGCAGTCGTCCAACAATTGCATGATGCGAAACTGTTGCATCGCGAAAACGGCGAACATGGCTGGCAGCGGCTGGTCGTGGAGAAGCCGTTCGGCCACGACCTTGCGTCCGCGCACGCGCTGAACGCCGAGCTGACGCGCTTCGCGCACGAGTCGCAGGTCTGCCGCATTGACCATTATCTCGGCAAGGAAACGGTGCAGAATATTTTGATGTTTCGTTTTTCCAACTCCATTTTCGAGCGCCTCTGGAACCGCGAATCCGTGGATCACGTCCAAATCACGGTCAGTGAAAAACTCGGTGTGGGCGAGCGCGGCGGTTATTACGAGGAAGCCGGCGCGCTGCGCGACATGGTGCAGAACCACATGCTGCAAGTGCTTTCGCTCATTGCGATGGAGCCGCCGGTATCGCTGGAAGCCGAATCTGTCCGCGACGAAAAAGTGAAGCTGCTCAAGTCCATTCGCGCGCTCACGCCTGCCGACGTGGCCAAACAGGTCGTGCGCGGCCAATACTTCGCCGGTGCGGTGGATGGCCAGCCACGCCCCGGCTACCGGCAGGAACCCAAGGTGGATGCGGCCTCGAACGTCGAAACCTTCGTCGCCATGAAGCTGCTCATTGACAACTGGCGCTGGAGCGGCATCCCGTTTTATCTGCGCACCGGCAAAAATCTGCCGCAAAGCGCCAGCGAGGTGCGGATTCAGTTCCGTCCGACACCGAGCGTTTTGTTCGCCGCACAATGCGGGCAGAACCTCGACGCCAACGCGCTCACGCTGCGCCTACAGCCGAACGAAGGCATTTCTTTGCATTTCAACGGCAAGGTTCCCGGCATCGGCACCAGCGTGCGGCCGGTGCGGATGCACTTCAGCTACAATGCCGAGTTTGGCGCCTACACGCCCGAAGCTTACGAACGCCTGCTGCTCGACGCCATCGCCGGCGACGCGACGCTCTTCATCCGCCGCGACGAAGTCGAGACCGCGTGGCAGATTGTGGATTCCATCCGCAAAGGCTGGGAGAACAAACCACTGACGAACCGCGAATTTTACGCCGCCGGAACGTGGGGTCCGATTGCCGCCGACGATTTGTTGGCGCAACTTGGCCATGAATGGCATGAGCCACAGGTGATAAAATAGTAAAAAAGTAAAAATGCGGATGAAATTCCAACTGCTCCTCTGCGGGTTTTTGGCGCTGGCAATTCCAACGACCATTTTTGCCAAGCCGCTCGCTGATGAAAAATTCAGCGCGCTGAAGAACGCGGTCATCCTTATTGTCCGCCACGCCGAGAAGCCGGACAGCGGCTATGGTTTGTCCGCCGCCGGGCAGGTGCGCGCCCAGGCCTATGTGAATTATTTCAAGAATTTCACAAACACACCGGACGGGCTGCCGTTGAAATTCAGCTACATCTTCGCCGCCGCCGATTCCAAAGGCAGCCATCGCCCGCGCCTCACCATTGAGCCGACCAGGCAGGCGCTCGGACTTGCCATTGACAGCCGGTTCAAGGACAAGGATTTTCAGGAGTTGGCCAATGAAATTCATTTCAGACCGCATGGCCAGGCGATTTTGATCGCGTGGCATCACGGCGAAATTCCCGCGCTGGTGCGCGCGCTCGGTGCCGATCCCGAAACGATTATCCCGAAGGCCAAATGGCCGGAGGACGTTTTCGGCTGGGTGATTGAACTGTGCTACGACGCCGACGGACGCCTGGTTGAAACCAAACGCATCAACGAGAAATTGATGCCGGATGATTTGAGCAAACACTCGGAAAAATAAGCGGGAATCCCAAACCGCATTGCTCCCCCATTTGCCGCCCGCCCGGGTGCCCGGATCCTGGCCGTTCCGCGAACCGGCAAATTATTTTCCGGTGGCGCGCATTTTTAACTTGTAACCAAACGGTTATTTAGGTATCTATAAAGGTGTTGGCGGTCGGAAAGATTTTTGAAAATTTTTTGAACCTTTTTCTGGCGGCAACGTCATAGATAGGCAGTTGCTTGAAAATTTCGCTGTCCGTTTAGGGTTGGCGTAGAGGTTGCGCTTGCGGTGCGGCTCGGACAGCGACCCCAAGTTGGTCGCACCGCCCTTCTGAGCGCCTCGGTGAAGGCGTATTCAGCCTCATCATCGCAAAGGCCGGACGCAAGTCCGGCCTTTCGCTATTTATGGTTATCTACTGGTCTTAAACAGTATTTCAATCCGAACCGAAAGCGGGATTAAGAATTGATTGAACGGCCGCAAACGCGTATTCTCCACCACGTATGAAACACCGGCTCGACTTCGAAAAGCCCATCCTCGAACTGCAGTCCAAGCTCGAAGACCTCCGCGCGCATCCGGAGAAACATTCGCTTGGCATCAGCTTTGAGGAAGAAATCCAGATTATCGAGAAGAAGATTGAGGAAACGCGCCGGCAGATTTTCCTGAATCTTACTCCCTGGCAGCGTGTCCAGCTCGCGCGCCATCCGCGCCGGCCCTACACGCTCGATTATTTCGAAAAAACCTTCACCGATTTCCAGGAACTGCACGGCGACCGCCTGTTTGCCGAGGATCGCGCGATGGTCTGCGGTTTTGCCCGGCTCGGCGGGCACCATGTGCTCGTCATCGGCACGCAAAAAGGCCGCGATACGAAGGAAAATATTTTGCGCAACTTCGGCTCCGCGCATCCCGAAGGCTACCGCAAGGCGCTCCGCCTGATGCGGCTCGCGAACAAGTTCGGCCTGCCCATCATCACCTTGATTGACACGGCGGGCGCGTATCCCGGCGTCGGCGCGGAAGAGCGACACATTTCCGAGGCCATCGCGGTCAATTTGCGCGAGATGATGCTGCTCGAAGTGCCGGTCATCACCGCCGTCATTGGTGAAGGCGGTTCCGGCGGCGCGCTTGGCATCGGCGTCGCGGATCGGGTTTTGATTT
>Ga0302265_1001984_pt1 | contig 11493 bp, 15 predicted proteins | sample III_Bog_E1_1_FD_194556 | JGI IMG/M metagenome (GOLD analysis project Ga0302265, IMG submission 194556) | Peat permafrost microbial communities from Stordalen Mire near Abisko, Sweden - III_Bog_E1_1 | ecosystem: Environmental > Terrestrial > Soil > Wetlands > Peat | place: Sweden: Abisko...
AAAAGAAGATAGGGTAGGGGCCCGTTTGCTATAAAAAATAAAAAAGGGATTTACCGTTAGTCCACCCTTTGCATTTTAAGAGAGTAAGAGAGAGGATGGACGGAGGGTGAGAGAGGATGGACGGAGGGTGAGAGAAGGTGGACAGAGGGTGAGAGAAGGTGGACAGAGGGTGATCCATTGAATTTCAAGAGATAACAGAGAGATAACATTAACCCAGCCCTGAACTTCAAGAGATAACAGAGAGATAACATTAACCCAGCCCTGAATTTCAAGAGATAACAGAGAGATAACATTAACCCAACCCTGAATTTCAAGAGATAACATTAACCCAACCACTGAACTCAAGAGAGAACAGAGAGATAACATTAACCCAACCCTGAACTCAAGAGAGAGAGCAAAAAATTCCAAAATGAAATGAAGAAGGGGGCGAGCCGACCACACCCTCTACTAAAATGGATACGAGCGACGAGGCGAGCCGACCCCCTGGAGTTTGAACAAGAAAAGAAACAGTGGACAAAAGCCTCCCTATTTTGAAGAGTGAAATTTTTCCAAAAAAAATAAAAAGGTCGTGGTGCGAGCCTACCCCTACTAAAATGGATACGAGCGACGAGGCGAGCCGACCCTGGAGTTTGAACAAGAAAAGAAACAGTGGACAAAAGAGAAAGAGACCCCTCTTTGATATCATGAAAAGAAACCAATGCCACGAACAAACGAGTTAGCCCCTCCCTATTGTCATTTTGAAGAGTGAAATTTTTCCAAAAAAATAAAATGCCAGGATACGAAGGACGAGGCGAGCCGACCCCGGAGTTTGAACAAGAAAAGAAACAGTGGAGGCGAGCCGGTCATCATAAAGATAGCGATGCCCCCCCCCCCCTATTCATCATTTTGAAGAGTGAAATTTTTCCAAAAAAATAAAAAGGTCAAGGTGCGAGCCTACCACAAATCTCTACTATAATGGATACGAAGGACGAGGCGAGCCGACCAACATCCCTTTCCAAAATATAATAAAGGGGCCCTGTCGCTTTTTTGAAGAGTGAAATTTTTCCAAAAAAATAAAACCCCAGGTGCGAGCCGACCCCTACTATAATGGATACGAAGGACGAGGCGAGCCGACCCCCGGGAAGAAATGTGTTATTATAAAATGGTGAACCCTCTGTCCTTGTATTTTTGGATTCTTGCTTGGAGTTTCCCCTCTTTCACGATGATTCTATCGGGGTTGATGGTTGAAATATAGTTGAAAAGGTGTTCAGGATGGAGGGTATAGAGGATTTTACCATCGAACCAATTTTGAACACAAGTCAAATCAAACTTGGAGACAAAATCACAAGGGAGATCGGGGTCGTTCAAGATGAGGAGTTCCACCTTTGTGAAAACTCTTGGCAATGGATTCTTGTAAACATCAAACTTGGTGTCTCCGTCTGGATAGCATAGATTGTACTTGGGATCGTATGGGATGTCATGTTCTTTAAACAGTAATTCCAAATATCTAGAAGGATCCGTCCTACGAGAGAACAAATGACAGGTGGAGTACTCCTCGCTGTGATGGATACTGGAGCTGTCTTCGAAATATGTGTTCACCCCGGCAGAGACAAAGTTTATCCCGTTGGACTTTAACACTGCCCTGACCCAAGGAGCGCTGGAATTGGTGCAGACTATGTCGAGATCTGAATCATGTCGCCATATCTTCCCGAGGAGAGCTTGAAGGATGAATGAGCCAGTGATAACCCCAGCGCCATCGAAATCTAAATCATGTAACCCATTGCAAGCCATGACTCTCCTGAGACTAGTCTTGAATAATCTTATCATCAACACCTTGAAAATGAGATTCCACCCTTTGCTAACTTGTTGAAGTGAATATATATCAACAGGGGTGAGATACTCGGACATTTTAAAGTGAATAATATCGATAGGGATGTTTTCCATTTAATTGTGAAGAAGAAAAGGGGTGTTATATTAGTTAGACCAAAAATCATCTTCCTTCTTGTGTTGTATCATGGTTACTCTCTGTTCGTGTCTGGTTATCACCACGGTTGTATTGTATTGTGCCACTGGAGGTGGAGGAGGACGGGTTCTCCTGTTTCTATCCAAGTTGATTGTTTTGCCGTCGGATGTTTTTAAAATGGTTCTCTTCATGTGTGATTAAAAATGAAAATTATGAATATAAAAAACTAAAATGTATTCTTCTTGGCTGGGTAAGCAGGGGGCAGTTTGATTTTTTGAACCCCAGAGGTTGATTTACTGAGCATGTTGGTTGGAGGGGCGGATCTCACAGTTGTTGGGGGCTTGGTTGTCTTTTTTGGCATGTTGTGAGAGAAAAAAAATCACAAAAATGGAAACTATGCTGCTTAATAATTCATCCAGATTTGTATTGCTCCCATTACATTATCCAGATATTTGGTCAATGTACAAAAGAGCAGAAATGACTTTATGGACAGCAGAATGTTATGACTACTCCCCTCCCTTGTTATACCCTGAATCTATCAATAAAATGATCACCGGACTTCTCTATATGAATGACGAGATTAGTAATAGATACACGGTGGAAATGTCTCAAGAGTTTCAAGTGACAGAAGTGAGATGTTTCCTGGGATTCAAGCAAAGTGTTCAAAATACCCATATGGAGGTTTATTCTGGTTTGCTAGGGGTGGAGACCATGGATAATGGAATTAGAGAAAAGTTGGAGTGGATCAAATCTCATGGATGTCCCGACAGAAATAATATCCAGGAGAGAGTAGTAAGTTGTGCCGTGGCGGAGAGTATTCTATATTCCGGTATCGCCTGTTGTGCATTTTGGTTAAAAAGAAGAGGCATTTACTTCAAGACATTTAACTTGATTCACGACGACAAACTACTCCAGAGGGATTTCATGTTTGTCCTTCATGAAAACCTGGATCATAAATTGGACCAGACGAGAATTCATGAGATTATCAAATCTGCCATCAAAGTGGAAGAAGATTATATCGAAAATGTATTAAAGCCAAATGATTATGGGTTGGATAAAATCAAGGTAATGGATTATATCAAGTATTGCGGTAATAAATTATGTTTATCGTTCCATGTGGATACAATTTATAAGATGGATAGAAATCCACTAGATTGGGTACCATCGAGATTTTTGGTATACATTAAACCCAAAGGGGAGGACCACAAAGAGGAGGGGGAGGAAGATTTTTAATCACAAAATGTCTAAATCCTATACCTACATTTTCCCGACAGAATCAATCTCCTTGGAGTTGTCTCAAATAGAGTTATCCTGGAGATTGGATGTATGGAGACAAGAATCCAGTCAGAGAGAGATCAAGGTGGATTACCCTATAGACTCCAGACTGTTGTTATATATAAATTATTATCTTCAAAACCCATATGACATGTATATTATAACAGAATGCCCATTGGAAATGATAATTAGAATCCTAAAAGAGGCGGAATATATGGGGATTCATAAATTGAAATGGATTTGTTATGGTGAAATAAAAGAAAGAATGTACGGATTGCCCACCAGTGATTTCAGAATTGAATTCAGGGTTCAGCTCCAAAAGGATCTCAAGTGGTGGGATGAATATGAAGAGACGGAAGTAGTTCGGGTCCCCCCTGATTTGGTGTATGAATTATCAAAGGGATTGGGGGAGATGGTGATCAATGGCGAGGATATGGAGGTGTTTAAAAGTAAGAGACTAAATTTATTAATGGCTAAATATAGGATGGGTTGGGGATTCATGATGAACCATAACAGAAGAGAAGAGAGATGTTTTAAGGAGTGTTCAAATAAAGCAATGGAAGAGATAACAAATATGCTGGAGAAGGGTTTGTTAGATTATATTCAATTTAGTGTGGGTAAAGAAGTGATGGAGATCAACAAATACAAGGGAGATGACGAATATATTATTTGTTATATGATACTTCAAAGGGTATTAATCACAATTTTGAGTAGACTCCCCCCTGATTTTGAGGTTATCAAAGATAGAATCAAGAGAAAGACAGATAAATGGATGAAAGAACCAGAAGAGGAGTCCTTGACTCAATGTGAAATGGATAATCCAACTACCCTAATCAGTGTATAAATAGGTATATAACAAATCCAAATAATCAACAACCAGCAAACCACCCTGAAAGCCACATAATCGGTACTATCCAAAGGGAGATACCCGGGACATATGAAACAGAAAAGATCATTGGCCATATCAGAACAGTTGGCAGTGTTTAATTGTCTCCCCATGTTCTCCATTTGATAGGCACAATTAGAGCATATCTTATTACCCACCCCTAACCCATTATTACTATTGAGAGTCATGATAGTTCCAGGACAGAGAACAAAGTGTTGACTATATAACAACCCTCTCCCCTTGTTTAAATTCAATTGAGAGGGATCGGTGAGCACAACGGTGCTAGGATCACTCCACCTGAGGCTATCAAATGGACAGAAGATGGCAGAGGATTGATATACCCAGTTTATATTGTTGTAATCGGCCCATCCTAGGGGATTATAGGGTATTCCGGGATGAGGTTGATTGCTACACGAGGAATAACCACCAGGAGAAAGGAATAACCCAATAGACCACAGGGATGGCGAAGAAATACTCCCAAGCCAATTATAATAAATCATCTCTACGAATAACAAGATAAAACATAATAATGCCATGGAGATATCCCCTTTGCCTAGATGTATCCATGATAAAGCCAATAATAAGATAATCCATCCATTCCATAATGAAACAAAGCCAATCACATACCAAGAAGAAAAGAGACAAAAATTATCACACAAGAAGATTAAAAATGTTACCAATGGTCCTGACATGGGAGGATAATGTGTGTGGTTTAGATATTCTGACAACTTCTCCATCAAGATTTATGTTTGATCAACCCTTGGTCACCAATTTCATATTATCAGGAGTATTATATTGTGGAATGAGTTTTGTTCAATATGGTAATGGATTGATCTCTTGCTTCGAACAAATTGAAAATACAACATCTTGTACCACTAATTTCACTGACTTCAACATCCCTCATCCAAATGTGACTGTATACCTATCGGATATAATTCCATCAGAGGACCCTAGAATAGAAAGATCATATCCACCTGAAATTTACCAACCTCTTCAATATGAATTGTCCCAGGGACTGATGCAGATGATTATCCCATGGGATCATAGCTGTGTCGTTCCGCCAAATAGTATTTACACTGGTGGGTTGAGATGGTCCCTATTGGGTTTGGGAATCGATACTCAGACATATACTATATCCCTAACCCTGTTCTCTCCCCAGAAATTATACAACGCCATGTACGGAGTAAGCATAGGAACGACTCAAGGGGCATCATTCATTATACCATCTCAACAAGCTGTACTCTATCAACCATATAGTGAAAAAACAGGAGCTGTAGTTGGAATCATAGTAGCTGTCATTGTATCTCCGATTGTGTTAGGAGTGACAATTTATTGTATATTATGGTTGATTAATCAAAGTTAATTTTCTTAAGCAAACTATCTCTGGCACATTCTTCAGGAGGTGGTAGTTCACTGAACATCAGTTTGCCCTCCAAATCAATGATGGGCAGAAGCAACAGCTCATCGGGATTGTCTAGGTTTCTAAATTCTCGTCTCACCCTCTTAACCTTCTCCTCCTTGCTTTCGTCCAGATAACATCTCTTGGAACTATCCTCTGATCGCACGGAGAAGATAATACTCTGAATAAATTTCCTCTTGGCAGCATGCCATTCAATCTCCTTCTTATAATCTATAATAGCTCGAACTTCTTTGTCCAGGGTAATTTTAATCCAGTAATATAAATAATCTTCAATGGTTTCAAAATACTCTCCCCTTCTGAAAACCGGGTCCCACTCAATAGGAACACACATCAATTCAGTGGGTCGATCAAATTTCAATGGATCAAACCAAGTGCTACACGAGGTATGGTTATTCAAGAGGGAGAATTCACTGATGGACACTCCATAAGGTAATCCCCGGCAAAACACACTGTACCATTTCCCCCCTCTCTTTTCGAACACATGATTGCCATCGGTAGAGGGACGGAAAGATAAATTGGGTATTTCGTTTAAATTGATATACTTGGTAATTGCTTCTATCACCCTTGCCTTATCGATAGGAAATGGCCCATAAAGAATATGAAATGGTAAATCAGGCGCAATCACTCGGGGTAATTTCTCATATTCGTATCTTACTCTAGTGGGATTGACATCATATTTATGAGCACACATGGTTATGATCATCTCCTCATCCTCTGTCCCCCTTAACCCTAATAGATATGTCTGGATAGTAGTCTGACCAGTCTTGGGATCTCTCCTGTCAAACAGTTCGGATTCCCAGAGGGTGATATTTTTGGTACAATCCTCCTTCCCCCACCCCTCTTGAATATCAAATTTATACTCGGGGGAGAATTTATTTGCGTATTGCAATAATTCCTCATCTGATTTGGCTTCCTCGTAATCAATATAATCTCTATGAGAAGTGCTATAAGGGATGACTAATCTCATACTCGTATCAACTTGGTTGTCATTCATCCATTTTAAACAAGTTTTATAGCCCTTCAGGGTGGAATCGAATACTAGAATTTGTCCACGGAGATTGTCAGGGAGTTTGGGGATAATTTTAGTCAGCAGCACAAAATCAATGTCCATTATTTTTAGGGTGATCAATGCAACAACTTTATATGGGGGGTTTTGTGGGATAGATGAGCCAATTCTGTCACCAAGCACGATCTCCCAGATAATCTTAAAGTTGGAAAATGCATGCTCCGAGTCGGACTTGGTCAAACTCAAAGGAGTTCTAAGCAAATTACCAAATGTCAGGGGATTGGATGTATATTACCATCATGATGACAATCTCAAGAGGGTATTGGAAGAATTTATCGACAAAAACCCCAAAATTTCAAACGTGAAATTAGATGGTCTTTCTTTGTCCAAGTTACCAGCAGGGACAACCTCCTTGACTGTGTCTATCATTGATGATAATATGGCAAAAGCTATGAACACAAGTAAGTATCTTCAAAGTTTATTTATCACAGATCACAAATGGGAGTATGTGGATAATATCAAGAATTGTCTGGCGGGAGTATCACTCCAAACGGTTATTTTCTATACACCAAAGAGAGAGATTACACAGGAGATGTTTATGGAGTACATTAGTATTTGGATTCAAGCAGGCAAACATATGGATAATTTTAAATACAAAGGGGGTGACTTTGGATCTGATTTCGTGGGATATTTCAAGAAACTGAGTGCATTCCATGATTTGATGAAGAAGGGGGGCAAATTTGAAACCCTGGACGAAGAGGGTATTTGGAACTCCTTGCTTTTAAACATAAAAATATGAATTCGGCCGAGACTTTTATCATCCTGTCGGGAATATATCTGCCCGCCATGTACTTATCCGTTTTCATAACTGGTGACCCCATGCTATTATGTAGATTTGGTAATATATCTATAGCCATGTCCATATCCTATTATCTATTGGTTGACGATGTTATCATATACCCGCAATTGATTTGGTTATTTATAACAGGATTAGTGGTAGTGATCTATACTAATCCCCCAACTTGCTATCCCTATATATGTAATTACGAAGTACAAGGATGGGTGATAAATGTTCTCTGTCCGATATTCCTAAGTGTGGGAATAGTATTAGATGTATTATTAATATGGTGGAGAAGGGGATTAATGAATCTTCTTTCTAAGCAGTGATTTCTCAATCATCTCACTAAAGTCATGGGTCTCGGAGAATGTTTTCAGTCTGCTGACATAATACACTTCATCGTTTGTCTTTCCATTGTTCCTAATAAAGCTTGTTATATCATAAAGAAATTTAAGTACTTGAATTAAAAACATCATCACCAAAATGAACAACCCAGCCGATCCCACGTTAAGACCCATGCAAATCAAATACTCGTCAGCGGTCACCCCGGGGTATAAATTGAAATAATTAGAGATTGAGGTGGAAAAGGTGGGAGCAGGAAAAAGGCTTCTCCAAAAATAACCGATACCATCACCTATGATAAATATAAATAAAGTCTTGAACCATGTCCATCCGTTATACAATATCAACATGAGATCCTCATTGACATGTTGTATAAAGGTGACATCGGCGGATAGGTATTCAATAAACATGGGACACTGACAGGATCCAAAGGAGGGGGATTCGGCCACGCAATTGGACAACAGCCAAGTTTTGAATGAGAAGGTGGATGGGGTAAAGGTAAATACCTTGGGTTGGAGCATAGGAATGCACCATACTTCTCTGTCGGCTGCCCCAGTGGGATCCAACAGATTGGCTAAATCATAGGGGTCTGTCTGGGGATTGGTCTCGTAATTCCTCCAACAGGTGAGTACATTCTGAACCTCGGTGACCACATCAAAGTTCTCCACTCCATTGATGATACTACTGAGACCTTGACGAATCCACCCAAGGGGGGAATAGCTAGTCGACCCCTTGCACAATTGAATATTAGCAACACATTGCATTCCATTAGGACACAATGATTGGGTTCCAGGGCACATGGGCGTATCTTCCATCCTCCTCCTGCTAATCTGAATGGGGGGCCGGAGTCTATAATAGGAGAGAGCATCTCTGAAATGTCTGGACACGTTCCTATTGACAGTGGACTTGATGCGGATATTATGTCTCATATTGCTGATCATGGAAATCATCTGTCTCCTCTTGCCCCCTTTCTTACTTTTAGTGTTCCCTTTCTTCACCCCCCTTCCCCTCTCCATTAATTTAGTAAAGAGACAAGAGGCATCCACGATGACGTCATGAATGGAGCCAGGGGCGAAGGACAGATCACAAGAGCCAATGGAAGTATCAAAAGAGTTTGCCCCGACATTCTTCTTAAACCCATTGATCATGTCCCCTCTGTTCATGCTGGTTCTCAATCTCCTGACTTTCTGGTGATACCAAGGTAAGGGAGTGCCCCAAGGACAAGTGCCGACGAAGGATTCCCCGTTGATGCACTTTTTAACCAGGACGTCTTGACTGTAACAAATATAATAGCAATCGTGGGTGTCCAACAATTTCATGTTCAAGGCATTCCCATGAGGATTAAATCCCCTAGTCACATGAGGACAAGAGTCGGGTTCGTGAAGGGTTGTATGGAGAATGGTGTCCCCGTAGGATTCTATGTAGGTTTGGTTTTCCTGGTAGCATTGCAACAGGGTTCGGGAATTGGTCCTTGGCCCAGCGTTGACGTAAAGACCAGGCGGATCTACACTGAAGAAATTGCCGGCACATTCAGAATAGATTCCAAAGGAGGCCAATTGATTAGAGCTGCAGGCTATATCATTGCTAGTCGGAAGAGAACAGAGTCCAAGACAGAATAACTCAAAGAAGGAAAAGAGGACATTATAGACCAAGTAATTGAACAACTCGAGGAAGGCACAGTATTGTCCGGCCACAGCACAGAGAGACTTGGTGGCCAGAACCTGGAATATATCCGTCAAAGCATCTATTACCAATAACATGCCAGTATGAAAGAAGATGTCGATGACAGTCAAAACCACTTGAAGATAAACATCCGACACCGTCTCATAAATTAGAATTAACTCTTCAAACACTTGGCCCAAGGAATCGCCATAAACAATAGCCAATCTCCTGGCCCCGAATGCTTGCAAACTGAATTCCATGCCATCATAGATATGAAGACACACAAACATCATCTCTCTGGTCGCGGTGTTGGTCAATGGGGCAAACAAGGATCTAATTTCAGCCATGACTTGTAAGATTCCACCCAATAAATTATAGATGTCCACCACTATATCACTCAGCATATTAATAGTTAATAGAAATTCCACCCTATGCCATTCTAAAAGATAGGAGAAAACAAAAACAACCATGACTCCCATGATGATCAGAAATCCATAAGTGAACAAGACGAGAAGGAATCTGCGGACGAAGGAATCGATGACAACAGGGATCAATCTGAAAAACCACCAGAGAAATCGTTTGACCCTGTAATAAGCTCCATCTTCCGTCTCGACAAATGTGTCATCGATCCATTCCTGAAAAATATTATGGACATTTTCAAAGAGAGATTGGAAGGTTGCTAAGAATACTGGTAAGATGATAAAGAAGATATAGGTGATGAGAGTAGAAGTTACGAATGTGGTAGTAGCTTCGATGACACCTGATCCTTCCACAGCCATCTTCTTCTCATCTTGTTCAGGTCCAGTGGTTTGAGGAGAGGAATGAATGGATTTGGCGACATGAGAAAAGGATGTCTGCACAAGACGACTGACGGCCCCAGGAATGGAGGAAATAAGGCTGGAAAACAAGGAGGTGAGGAACATAATTTATGAATTCACAAATTTGATGAATTTCAAGGAGACGATGGAGTATTTGGATCAAAATGAATTCATCCCTGGTATTGAACATTCTCTTACCTTGATTGGTATCTTGGCATGCAATGAGTATACCGAGAAGGAGAAAGAGGACATATTGAAAAAAATTGAATCATTGTACCCTGATGATATTAGTGATATTAAGACTCCATATGTGACTCGATACTTGATCAAAAGAGAGATTCAAAATTGTAGAGTGGAAAATAAAAACAATGAAGACGATAAGAAATTTATAGAAGAATTAAAAAAAGAGGTGGTCGAGAAGACTAGACGAATTGAATCCCTTGGTTATGAATTAAGAAAGAGAAAGGATGAATGGAGACCCCCGGTGAAAAGATATAAAGAGGAATGGGACCGAGATTCAAAACCATTCATTCAACCTCGACCTCCTATTTGGAGAGATGATGGTGGGGGGAAGCCTAGAGGATTCGAGGAACCAAACAGACATCAACCCGGGAGAGATAAATGGGTGCAACCGCGTGAAGAACTTGATACACCACCGACCACTAGTAGACAGCCCCTGGGGAGAGACGAATATATCCCGAAAACGTGGAGAAATTCTTTTAGAAATTAAATACAACACAAATTCAAATGGATTTTAACAGTGCAATGAGATACTTGATCAATTGCATGCGAAGTGGTGGAATAGAACACCATCTCACTATACTTCAGATCTTATTAGATAATCGATACACAAACTCAGAATGGGAAGAAATGTTTGAGCGATTCGATATGATGTATGAATGCGACTGTAGTGATTTGGATTTCGAAAGCAGAAAATCGTATTACAGAGCACAGGCCATACAAAATTGCAGTCAAGTGGTGGAATTGCAAAAGTTAAAGATAAAGCTTAAAAAGGAGATGAATAAAGGTGTAGAGGATGGGGAAGAAGGGGAAGAGTCTGATTAAAGAGAGAGTGGAGTAATGGAGAGCAGAATTGATGCAGCAGGATGATTGGAAAGAGATGAAATATTTTTAAAATCACAAAATGAATATCTCTGAAACTCTTCTCACTATCGCGGATCAAGAATCTGATAATAAATTTAGACGAACATTCACTACTCTCCGTGCTTTATTGAGTAAAGATTCCAGTGAAGAGGAGAGGATGAATATCATGAATTTACTTGATAAAAAGTATCTCACGGTTG
>Ga0302265_1001985_pt1 | contig 11485 bp, 7 predicted proteins | sample III_Bog_E1_1_FD_194556 | JGI IMG/M metagenome (GOLD analysis project Ga0302265, IMG submission 194556) | Peat permafrost microbial communities from Stordalen Mire near Abisko, Sweden - III_Bog_E1_1 | ecosystem: Environmental > Terrestrial > Soil > Wetlands > Peat | place: Sweden: Abisko...
CACAAACTTTGCCCAACGTTACATTTGAAATTTTATTCTTCATTTATATTCAATTTCATTAATCTTTCTGAATTTAATTTTACGATGTTTAAAGTAAATAATATGAAGCATTTAAACCTTAATGTTTAGTTACGAAATTCAATTCTATTAAATATTTGAATAAAACAGAATAAAAAAAAGCAACAAGGAATACTCCTCACTACTTTTCGTTACGATATAGTGTATGTGTTACATTAATTAAAATGATTATCCGCAAAAGCTCTTAAAGTCTCAAAAATATAATTCCTTTGTTTCCTTCGGGCAGGAATTACCAAAATGATAATTGTAGGATTCAACCAGATATCAGAACAAGTTATTGATATTCAAATAAAGTTTTTTTGGTTGATATACTTAAAATATCTTTGTAAATTCTCTGGTTTTAGTAGAATTTTTCTTGTTGTTTTTGGAAATGTGTAGTGAATGTTTTATCTTTGCAATCAATCTCTAAAAAACTTTGTAATCCATGGAGTTCAAAGAGATAGATACGGTTTCGAGTCTTTAAGATCTTCCTTTCCAATAGCGAAACCATCATTAACAACCCGGGATGGATGTTCTGAACCATCAATTCTTCAACCATTTTATTCCATTTTATTTCTTCCTACTTGCTTCAATCCTTCTCCAGTCTAGCTTCAACCTCCGGGGATGTATTAAGTCTCTATCATAGTTATTTCAACTCTCTATCAGGGATGTATCATATTAATATTGATATGATACATCCCTGATAGGGAATACCTATAATTATAGTAAGAATTTAAAGAGTTCCCGGAGGTTGAAGCAAGACTCAAACAAGGCAGAGCGTACCATGGAAGGATGAATTTATAATTGATGAGGTTTTATGTGAAATTGAAAACCAGGGGAAGTGAATTTTGCTGGTGTTTTCTGAATTTTAAAGTACGATGACTTATCAAAAAGATGACTTTTCGTTGAATTGAAGTGACAAATATAGAATAAAATTTGAAAAATCTAAATACTATTGTATTAAAAAAATGATTATCCGCAAAAACTTCTAAAACTTTGAATAATTAATTCTGTAACTTTAGTTTTATAAATACGCAGGAATTGAATGTGAATTAAATCCTTCGGATTTAAAAGATTACTTTGTCTTAGGACACTATGCGGATAATCATAAAAATTAATTAATTCCCTGCTTTCGGTATAGTATTGTGTTGTGTATATTCTTTTGGCGACATTCCGTAAAATTCATGAAACGAATTGGAAAAATGCGATAAATTAGAGAATCCTACAGCATATGCCACTTCAGAAATAGTCAGCTTTTGATGTGTCAACATTTCAGCTGCCTGTTTTAAACGTATTGACCTGATAAAATCACGTGCCGACTGATTGGTAAGTTCTTTCAGCTTTCTATGCATGTGAACCCTGCTCATTCCTACTCCAGCGGCAAGCATTTCGACATTCAATTCAGGTTCTGCAATATTATTATTAATTATTTTCATGATTTTTTCCAGAAGGATTTCATCATTGGATCTTAATACAATTTTTTTAATGAGCGACTGGTTCTCTTCCGAATCAGAAGGCTTTACTTCCAATCGTCCCCTGTTTTCGATCAAATTTGCAATCCTTTTTTTCAACAACTCAACATTAAATGGTTTCACTACATAAGCATCTGCTCCGATTTCAAAACCTTCTGATCTGTCTTCATCGGTCGATTTGGCAGTGAGCAATATAACAGGAATATGATTAATATTAATATTCGACTTAATTTTTTTACACAAAGTGATTCCATCCATATCGGGCATCATGACATCACTGATAACCAGATTGGGCTTTTCTTTCAGAATAAAGTCCAAAGCTTCTTTTCCATTCGAGCATTCATAAATTTTATAAATACCCGAAAGTTCTGAATTTATATAGTGTCTGATTTCATCTTCATCGTCTACAATTAAAATCCTGTAGTTTGTTTTCGATTTTACTTTCATCGTTTCATCAATTTGGGAATCATCATAAATTCCTGCATTCATCAAACTTATTTCAGTTTTCAGAGAGGGTTGCCGTTCACTATTTTCCATTTCCGAATCGCTCAGATGAGCATTTCCCATTGGCATTCGAATTATAAATTCACTTCCCTGGCCCTCTTTTTTATTTCGGGCAACGAGTTTACCGTGTTGCAATTCAGCCAGTGAACGTGCCAAATGAAGTCCTATGCCTGTTCCAAAATTTAATTTTGTCTGATCATTATCAATCTGATAAAAACGTTCAAATATCTTTTCGGTTTTTTCGTCTTCTATTCCTATTCCTGTATCAGAAATGATTATTTCAAAATAATTCTGCAAAACTTCTGTTTCAGCAATATCCATGCCCGTTTGAAGCAGAATGACGATTTCTCCATTTTCAGGTGTAAATTTGAAGGCATTCGAAAGTATATTTAGTAATACCTTATCAAAATTATTTTGATCAATCCATACAGGTAATGCTGTATCTGCGTGTTCAAAAGTTAGCCGGATATTGCGTTTCTTTGACTGATATTCGAAAGTTTGCATTAAATCATCAATAAATCCGACTATATCGGTTTCGTTGAATTTCAGGGACATTAACCCTTTATCTATTTTTCGTACATCCATCAATTGATTGATTAACCTTAATATCCGTTGAGCATTCCGGTACATCATTTGATAAACATGTTGCTTTTCTTTTTCTGTATTCTCTGAGATCAGTTTTTCGAGGGGACTAATTATTAAAGTCATTGGAGTCCTGATTTCATGCGAGATATTGATAAAAAACTGTAACTTGGCCTCATTGATCTGTTCGGCATGTTCACGACGCATCATTTCCTGCTTATGCTTTATCTGATTTAAAATATACTTGGTAATCCCAAAACCAAGCATGAGGAATAAAATAAAATAAAAAGTTTCAGCCCACCACGACAAATACCAGGGAGGTGAGATAATAATCAGTATTTCTTTTTCCGGTGACATATTCTCCTGAATACAAGCCTTCACCTTGAGCTTATAGGTTCCGTAACTTATGTTCGTAAAGTTGATTCGACTAACACCTTGTTCTGTATTCATCCATTGGGAATTCAATCCTTCCATTTTATACCGGTAGGATATCCGTTCAGAATTTCCAAAATCGAAGGTTGAAAATTCCAGACTAAACATATTATCTTTATAAGTCAAATGAATAGTATCCACATCAGATATAAAGCGGCTTATTCTTTGCTTATTCTTATTCCCTGATTTTTCACTTTTCAGTACGGGAACATCTAAAATGTATAACTCGGTAAGATATACTTTCAATTGTTTTCGTACATCGTTAATCTCCTGAGGATAAAAATGAGTTATTCCACTTATCCCTCCAAAAAACATTTCATCATTACCGGCATGAAAAGCAGCACTTTTTGTGAATTCATTTCCTTGCAAACCGTCAAAAGCATAATAATTCACAAATTTATTTTCAGCAACAATCAACTTTGAGATTCCCATGTGTGTGCTTAGCCAAATGTTTCCTTTTACATCTTCCAGAATACCACAGATTACATTACAGGGCATTCCATCAGCCATAGTATATAGTTGGGATTGATTCTTTTTCTTATTAAAACATGCCAGTCCTTCAGTAGTACCTATCCAGATATTGCCTTTATGATCTTCGGCCATTGCATATACAATAGTTCCAGGCAGAATGTTTCCTTTTGTTGTATAGTTTACAATTTCAGTGGTTTTCGGATTTATCTTACAGACTCCCCTAAATGTTCCTATCCAGATAAAACCATCCCGGTCATTTAAAACACAGTTAATACCATCACTCAATATCTTTCCATTATGCCCACCATCATGAGCATAGTGCTGCTTATATGTTTGCGACCTTAAATCAAAAGAATATAAACCTGCACCGTTAGTACCTATCCACAGATTTTTCTGTTTATCTTCAGTTATACACATAACCTTATTACTCAAAAAATTATTCCCTATACTGGGCGAAATCTGATTATAATAAGTGCAGAAGCCATTATTTTTATTAAGCTTTGAAAGCCCGTTTAAATAGGAGCCCAACCAAATATCATAATTGCTATCCTGAAAGATACACATAATTGTGCTGGAAACAGAGTTTATTGCAGTGCGCGAATAATGTTTTACATTTCCTCTTTTTTCAACGCCATAAATTCCGTCATTATCCGTTCCAACCCAAAGAGTATTATCTTTATCTTTCAGTATTGACATGACACAGCTGGAACCTATTATATTTTTATTAAATGATTTATATCCAAGGATTGAAAATTTATTGGGATTATGTGGCGTAAAATAAACTCCTTTTTGAAAAATACCGGTCCATAGGTTTCCGGCTTTATCCTGCAAAACAGAATGTATTTTCAATTTGGAAAAATCGAACAAAGAAGACTGCATTTCAATATTTTCCAACAAATTCTTTTTTGGATTATAGATTTTCATCCCCATGCCATCAGTGCCTACCAACAGTTTTTTTTGTTTGTCAATAAGCAGGCATTTAATAGGAACACCCTGCTGCGAATTAGCGGAAACAATCTGATCAAACCTGTCCGTAGCTCTGTTAAACTTAAAAAGCCCCGAAGTTAATGTGCCTACAAAGATATTTCCCAAATGGTCTTCGCAAATGGCTGAAGTCTGGTTGCTTCCTATCTTATTGGGCGATTTATAACTTTCAAGTTTTTTTGTTGTTGGAGAGTATCTGTTTAAACCCTGATCATCAGATAAAATCCAAAAATCTTTTCGTGAATCCTGGAATACGACAACAAGTGAATTACTGCATAATAATTTTGAAAATTTCGAATCCAACTGATATGAATCTTTATTTGAATTTATTATCAAAAGTCCCTGGTCAGTAGTAATCCAGATTTGGTGTGTATTACTTTCTATAATTGATGTAATATGAGGTTCAATACTTACACCGTTTTTAAAAAGCTTTATTTTTTTAAAAGTATCTTCGGCCCTGTTATAGAGCATCAATCCGTTAATACATCCAACCCAGAAACGTCCTGACGAATCTTCGAAAAGTGTACGGACATAATTATTTATAATTGTGTTGGGATCACCTTTTATACTTTTGTAAATGGTGAATTTTACACCATCATATTTATTTAACCCATCTTCGGTAGCTATCCAGATATAATTCCTTTTGTCCTGGTAAATAGTATTTATCAAACTATTTGACAGTTCTTTATCGGTAGAATAGAAAATGCCTGTCTGGGAAAAACCCTGAACAAAAAATACAGAAATGATAAAAAGCAAGTATGTGCGTGTGTGATTTTTCATGAAGTACCTGAATTTTTTATGGAATGCTTAAAATTCGTACGCGAAGTTACAAAATTAAATATATTTCTCTACCCGATTCTTGAATCATTAACAATTTCACTTTAGTTAACTGGATCATACTCCAAAATTCTTATTACAAATTTGTTAGCTCAGAACTTTGGAAACGAATATATTGAACTCTTTACACAACAAGATACAGAAGATTTTTCTTCATTTTATACAAAGCATCAAAGATTATAATTCAGCAAATATTAATTCCATCAGGAATATTCAGGCTTTAAAATAGAATCGTTTCAGGTAAACCATCATGAAAATTGCATGCAAATTAATGACAGTCAGATCAAACGGTCCAATGAATAGTTAAAATCCTTTGGGCTAAATTCTGTTTAGCCCGGACACTAAAGATCAGAGTCAGGAATTATTTGCACACATCATATGAACTATCCGGGTACTTTCCTTGTTAAATGAATAACCATTTATTTAATACAATCCTATGAGACCAAAAGATGATGAAAAAGTAAACCGGATTTACCGTGCTGCTGTCAAGGTAATCAACCTGAAAGGTTTTCAGGGTTGTTCAATGACTAAAATTGCAACGGAAGCAGATTTATCACCTGCCACAATTTATCTTTATTTCGAGAATAAAGACGACATGCTTGCCAAACTGTTTATTCATGTTAAAGCGAAGATGGGGAACTCCTATTTCGGTTCAGAATCGGATTTATCGCCTTCTAAAAGTTCATTCAGAGTCATTTGGCTTAATCATTACCAGTATATTACCAACAACCAGGATGAGTACGACTTTCTGGAAAACTTTTCAAATTGTCCGTTGATTGACCATATCGGAAATGAATATAAGCATGATTATTGTCCTGTTTTTGAAACTATGTTTGAACAATCCAAAGCAGCAAAACTTATTCAACCGTTGAATAATGATATCATTTACAGCCTGCTTTTTGCCCCGATAAGCCAACTGGTAAAGAAGTCCAATTCATCGGGGAAAAGCTTATCAACGAATGATTTGATTCAGATTTTTGAAGCATCATGGAAAGCAGTCTCTCAATAATTAAAAAATTATTTATTATAAATGAACAATCATTCATTTATAATTGTTATAACAAGATATAAATCAAAAAACATTTTCTAAAAAATAAATTATGACTTTAATAGACAAACTCAACTGGCGCTATGCCACTAAAAGAATGAACGGGACAAAAGTTCCACAGGAAAAAATAGATAGAATTCTGGAAGCAATACGCCTGTCACCCACCTCTTTCGGATTACAGCCTTTTAAAGTAATTGTAGTGGAAGATTCTGCCTTACGGGAGAGAATTTTCAATGAAGCCTGTCAGCAACCGCAGATTAAAGAAGCATCCCACATACTAGTCTTTGCAGCCAATAAAAACGTGAGTGCCGCTCAGGTGGATGATTACATGCATCTGATTGCTACAACAAGAAATATACCGGTTGAAACATTGTCGGGTTTTCGTGCTGCATTTGATAGTATTGTTGCAGGAACAGCCGAACAAAATTTCGTATGGACTTCCCGCCAGGCCTATATAGCATTTGGTGTAGGAATCGTTGCCGCCACAAATGAAGATGTAGATGCTACCCCGATGGAAGGATTTAGCACTGAAGCGTTGGATAAAATACTCGGATTAGCCGAACAAAATTTAAGCTCAACCACAATTCTGACGCTGGGTTACCGGGATGAAAAGACGGATAGTTTAATTCATGCTGCTAAGGTGAGAAAGAGTAAAAGCGCCATGTTCGAGTTTATCTAATTCATTACCGGCAGATTTCATTTCTGCCCTTTTAAGGACTCTTCAAAAAACGACAAACGGGAAACAGTTACAATTTATTCAATTACAATTTACAATTGATCTGTAACCGTTTCGTTTTATATTGATTCTATCAATTAACTAAATAATCAACCAGAAACGCGGACACGGAACACGGAACTTTTCAAACTTTTCAAACTTCAATTAACCAACGGAACGAAGTGACGTCCCGTTTACTGGATTAACCAATTTGTTTCTTATCGTTTTTAGTTCCGCCCATTGAATTAAAAGCTCTCAAGACAATCATTAGAAAAAAAAACTGAAATAATAATTATATGGAATTACTAGATGCTTTCAAATGGAGATATGCCACTAAAAAATACGATTCTACGAAAAAGGTAGATCAGGTATTAATTGATAAAATTGTAGAAGCAACCCGATTGGCACCCACTTCCTCCGGGCTTCAGCCTTTCGAGGTATTTGTCATTACCAATCAGGAACTGAAAAATAAAATCGCAATCCTCTCCCATGGACAACAAATCGTGGCGGATTGTTCCCACCTGCTGGTATTTGCAGCCTGGGACAATTACACTGAGAAACGTATCGACGGTATATTTGCCCTTACTGCAGCAGGAAGGGAACAGCCCGCTGACCGCTATAAGGAATATACCGACCGTTTGAAAAGCATGTATCTGGACAGGCCTGCCGAAGTTAATTTTGTCCATACTGCCCGTCAGGCTTATATTGCTTTTGGTTTTGCCATAGCCGAAGCTGCAAGCCTGAAAGTAGACGCGACCCCTATGGAAGGATTCCTGAACGAAGAACTTGATAAATTACTCAGGTTAGGCGAAAAAGGATTAAAGAGTGTAACCCTGCTGCCGGTAGGTTATCGTGACGAAGCAAACGATTGGTTGGTTAACCTGAATAAAGTACGACATCCAAAGGAAAAGTTTATTACCGAGATTGCCTGAGAATACCTGGATTTTATATCTCCGGTGGAAAAAACCTCAAAACAAGTCGACTGTTTTGAGGTTTTTCACATCTCCTGACTACGGAATTACATGATCAGTTATTTAAATATGGAAAAACTAATTTATCAAATCTGCTTTTCAAAACTAATTTCAGATTTTCAGATTTCCTGCCTTCATGCTAAATATCATGATGTTACAATGTCAATATCGCAAATTTCACTGTCAAATATATAATAAATTTGTCTTATTTTATCTGCATTTTTTTGATAGTTAGAATTTATCTATCTTGTTGTTCGATCATTGATCGCGGGGACTTAATAATAATCTGTGTAAATTAGTGTAATCTGTGGACAATCTCTTTTAAATTTCTTTCTTTAATTTCTAACATTAATAATTATCTGTGTAAATTTATGTAATCCGTGGATAATCTCTTTTTAATTTCACAACCCACCCTTATTTGCTTATTTTTTAAACAGACCATTTCTCATATCAGAAATAAATGACGACAACTAAATTTGCGGGAAGTCAGGAAGTCTGAATTTATATAGGATCGTTAAAATCAATTTTTCAATTTCGCTCAAATTTATTAACAAATTACGATATTTTATTGGACAAAAGACAACTGTCATTTATTCTAAATTATTGTATTTTGTCATTTTTATTACGACAAATCTGGTTAATATTATTCTAATAGCATCATATTATAGTTAATATACAATAAATATATGATTATTATAGTTATTTTATATTTATATATTTTAAATATACTTGTGAATTATCACTCATTTAACCTGTTTATTTCAGCCGTAAACAGAATTATTTTTACCCGTATGTAGCATTATATATTTTTAAATGTATTTTTTACTACTACTGTGTAGTACTCTTATTTTTATCTTTTTAATAATGAATATTATATGTATCTATTTCCCTGCATTTTATAATAATTATGTTTATATAAGAATATTTACATTCTGCATCAGCATACGATAAAAGTTGTATAATCCATTTAACCGACTATATTTATTACTACATTTACAGCGTTTATACCACAACTATCAGGTTATACATTTATTATACATTTATACATATATTTGTCAGGTAAAATATAAGCAAATATTGCTTATTAAAATTTAATCATTCACTCTCTAAAATACATCAATATGAAAGCTTTAAAAATCGAATCTTTTGTACAGACAGCAACAATTATTTTTACAAGTTATATGTTAATATTGATTACATTAGTTATCATTTTACAAAAATAAGAAACAGACCATTTATTTACTTGTTTTTTTAACTATATTGTTTTCCAATTTTTAATCATCTCTTCATTAAAAAATTAATCATTTTGGAAACTGTTAAAATCGATTTTTTTTGTAGAATCGGCTACTTTTATTTTTTCGGGTTATATGATCGGATTAATTGCGCTATAATTCTTTACAAAAATAAGAAACGGACAAAACAAGTTTTTGATTGATTAATTTTTAAACTAATCTATTTTCATATATTTTGCACTAAAAAGGCTCATGAATAACGAATGTTATTCATGAGCCTTTTTTATCTGATATTAATTATCATTTTAATCTATTATCACAACAAATAATCTACTTGAGTTTACATTAATAAAAATGCCTTTTAATTACTGAATTTAGGTCGTAAAAGGAATGGATATTTTTTTTAAGTCTTTTTAATTCCTACTGCTGAAATTCGTATAATCAGGGACCTTATTCGTAAATAAACTAACCAGATTGATGCATATCTGCTGAGTAGTAGATCTCTGATATTTAATTGAAATTAATTTCGGATTACGTTAAATTATTCATTGAATTCAAGAATAATGACTGTCTATATTCCGAAAGTCATTGTAGTCTGAAAACTCTCATAATAATGGATTCCACGAATCAGAATTAAAAAAGAACCGCAAACTATTCAATTCGTGGTTCTTTAAACTATTCTCCCGGACAAAGAATGCTTGGGATACTTAATTCATTGCCTGTTCAAAATCCGTAAACAGATCTTCGACATCTTCCAATCCTACCGAAATACGTATTGTTTTACCCGATACGTTCATCTCTTTTCGGATTTCAGGAGTAAAATTGCCAAAAATTGTACTTTCAGGGTGGATAGCCAGTGTTTTATTGTCAAACAGGTTAGTTGCACGTCTTACAAGTTTAAGCTTATTCATAAAGCTAAAACAGGCTTCCCTCGAAGCCAGGTTAAAAGTAAACATAGCTCCCGGTCTGTCACCAAACTGGTCACAACTTAACTTATAAAATTCATTTGTAGGAAGTCCTGTATAATTTACAGATTCAACTACGGATAATTTTTCCAGTTTTTTTACTAATTCGAAACAGGTATTTGTCGCTTTTTCATAACGGATTGTTAACGTTTCAAGCCCCAGTGTTTGCAGACAGGCTACCTGAGGAGTCATATATGCCCCCAGATTTCTAAGGATTTCTTTCCGTAACTTTGCCGTAAAAGCTGCAGGTCCGAATTCTTTAGCCATCATATGTAATTTTGGCGACGACTGCCAGTCAAAATTACCATAATCAATAATTAATCCACCTAAACTCGTTGCTCCACCCGATATATATTTAGTACTCGATACAATCTCTATATTTACACCAAAATCACAGGCTTTAAAATTACAAAACGGAATAATTGTAGTGTCGGCCATCAAAGGAACACCTTTTTGTTTAGCAATACTTGAAATAGATTTCAAATCAGCAACTTCCATTTGTGGATTTGTAATTACCTCCAGGAAAACAGCACAGGTATTATCATCTATTCTCGATTCTACTTCATAGATATTTTTCAAATCACAAAATCTCACTTCCACTCCGAAGGCAGCTAATGTAGTTTCAAAAAACGAATACGTATTTCCAAACAGATATTTAGATGTTACAATATTACTTCCTGTTTGAGCGATTGTAATAATGGCATTTGTTATTGCCGCCATCCCCGAGTTAACTGCTGTAACACTTAATGCCTTTGTTACCGATTGTATGCGGCTTTCGAAATATTGTACAGTTGGATTCGTGATACGTGAATAAGTATGATCCGCAGATCTACCTTTAAATGCAGCCTCCATGTCCTCTGCAGTTTCAAAGTCAAATGCTGCTGATTGATAAACCGGCATACTTAACGCACCATAAACATCCGGTTTACCATATGGAGTATTCAATAATTTGCCGGTAATAGATAATTCCTCTTTGTTCATTTCTTTTTCACTGTCGACAGTCTCCTGTCACAGATCTTTTAATTATTCTAACTTTACTTTAAAATCTAACTTTTAACCATTTAACCATTTACATAATTAACCAATCAACTAATTAACCAATTATACAACGGAATGAAGTGACGTCCCCTATTTAATAGATTAACTAAATACTAACTCTCAGAAATATAAAATTTCATCCATTAACGCAGAACGCGGAACGCGAAACACGGAACG
>Ga0302265_1001986_pt1 | contig 11483 bp, 8 predicted proteins | sample III_Bog_E1_1_FD_194556 | JGI IMG/M metagenome (GOLD analysis project Ga0302265, IMG submission 194556) | Peat permafrost microbial communities from Stordalen Mire near Abisko, Sweden - III_Bog_E1_1 | ecosystem: Environmental > Terrestrial > Soil > Wetlands > Peat | place: Sweden: Abisko...
CGGGTGAAATCCTCACTAAGTTTTCAGATAATGTTGATTTATATAAAAAAACAAAAGCATTGCAACAACTAGTGAGGACTTCACTACTTAATAACTTACCTACTCCCCACTATAAACTATAAACTATAAACTATAAACTATAAACTATAAACTATAAACTATAAACTATAAACTATAAACTATAAACTATAAACTATAAACTATAATTTCCCGATTTTATACTTCTGTACGATCTTTTCGAGTTGAGCATCTTCTCCCAGGGAATCGTACTGTGCTTTCATGTTTTCGTGAAAAAACAAACCAACGCCATACCAGAAAGTTGCCGGTATAACTCCTTTATACGTTTTTAAAATTCCGAACGCTGTCTGATCGGTTTCCCTGGAAATTAGTTTAAGTAATAATTTACCCTGTGAAGTAGACATATTCCGGACATCTTTTTCAAATTGTGCAAACAATTCTTTTTCAGTTTGCTTTATCAAAAGATGTTTTTCCTTATTACTTTTAATCTTTGCAAGCTGAGCATTCAGTTTGGTGATAATTTCTTTAGTTTTTTGAACATAAGGATATACTTTCTTAAAACTCTGAATAGCCCTGTAATTATCATAATAAAACTTTTGATCTTCGAAACTACTCTGGGCTATATCATTTTTTTCTTTTTGAGTTTGTTGTTTATCTTTTGTTTTTGCCAGTTCTTTTTGAATGCTGTCATCAGGATCTGTATATTTAATATCAGCCATTATTTTTTTAATATCGGCAATTATTACTGAATCCTGTTTAGCAGGAAGAGAATTTACTTCTTCACTTTGTGGCTCTTTATCAACATCAGCAGCACTTGGCATCTCTTTCTCTTGTGTTTCTTTGGTTGAGACTTTGGAAGTGTTTTGTGTATTGGTAGGTGGAGGTGTAGTGTTATTATCCTGAATTAAATCTTTTTGAAATATAATCGGCACTTCCTCATCTGCTTTATCCTGATCAGTAGCTGATGAATTACCAAAAGGTTTCGTGAAAAGCAGCACTATGAACAAACCAAAAATTGCCAGTGTTCCTAAAGCAGCTATAAAGTGAGAATTATGTTTGTATTTATTGAAGATATTCATTTTAAGGTACTACCAAGGTGATGCTGTTAATAATTTTTCTTTTTTCACATTGGGTAAAATCGGATACAAAGATAAACAATTATTTCAGCTCTTTTAGTCCGTGAAAGTTTAAAAGTTGGTCGTTTCGATGATTAATATTAACGTTTATTTCATATTCAAAAACGAATCAATCCTTATCCTCTCCAAAAAACTATTGGGGACATCTATTCTATGATAATTACCAGAAAGTATTGATTGACCGGTTTATTTGAAATTAAATTGAGACTTTTAATTGTTCCAATTACTTATGTATTGTGGATTAATTGAACAAATTAAGTTTCTATTGGTTTTAAAAATGAAGACAATTTAAATCAGTTAATTTCCTTTTAAAACAAATTGGAGTATTGATTTCTATTACAAAATAAACCTAAAAACCAATATAAAATGGATTGGATTGTTGAAGTAAGCGGTGTAAACAAATCATTTAAAGATGTGCATGCAGTTAAAAGTGTGGATTTATCAATTAAACCCGGTGAATTTGTGGCACTGCTGGGTCCCAATGGTGCCGGAAAAACCACTTTAGTGGAAATGATTGAAGGACTTCAGCTTCCGGATGAAGGCATGATAAAGATTGCCGGTAAATCATGGAAAATACATCAAACCGAACTGCACAGGTTGATAGGGATTTCGTTGCAGGAGACAAAATTTATGGAGAGGCTTACTGTTTTTGAAACGATACAGCTTTTTGCAAGTTTCTATAATCTTGGAACAAAAAGGGTGATCGAAATAATTGAGATGGTGGATTTACAGGAAAAGAAAAAAGCCTATGTAAATAACCTTTCAGGCGGGCAACGCCAACGATTGGCAGTGGGAATCGCTTTATTGAATAAACCTCTGATTCTCTTACTGGATGAACCTACTACCGGACTGGATCCTTCTGCCCGCCGTGGAATATGGACATTATTGAAAAACCTTAAAAATGAAAAAGAAACATCATTAATTCTGACAACTCATTATATGGATGAAGCGGAATTCTTGTGCGACAGAATTATCATTATGGATCAGGGAAGCATACTTGCTGATAATACACTCGAAAAGCTACTTCAAAAATACAATCAGGCACGTAACCTTGATGAATTATTTATCAATATGACCGGCAGACACCTGTATGATTAATTCATTAATTCATTTACAATTTAAATAAACTATAAACTATAAACTATAAACTATAAACTATAAACTATAAACTATAAACTATAAACTATAAACTTAATGAACAGCATTTTCAAAAATCAATTATACAGGCTCATTATAGCTCACATCAAAGAAATTCTGAGGGAACCGGCAGTATTGTTTTGGGGGATCGGTTTTCCAATACTTATGGCGTGGGGATTGGGGATCGCTTTTTCAACAAAAAAAGAAATGAGTCGCGAAATTGCAATTATTCAACAAAACGGAACAAACTCTATTCAGAAGTCGGTGCTGTCGGATATCATCGGACATTATCCCGAAAAACAAAAAGGTGATTTTTACCTGCCGTTAAAGAATCAGAAAATAGGAGATATTCATCTTTTCTTTCACGAATGTTCCAGAAATGAAGCAGAGATCTTACTTAAAAAAGGAACTGTAAGTCTGATAATTGAAGGAATCAATAATAAGATGGTTTATTCTTTTGATCCGGCCAATGCGGAAGCACAGTTGCTTTACGAACTTGTAAAAGGAGTGGTTTACAATGGACCGGGATACTATTCATCCCACCAGGATGAGATTAAACCTCTCACTGTTTCGGGTACAAGGTATATTGATTTTTTGATTCCCGGGCTTATTGCCATGGGGATTATGATGTCATCTTCATGGGGAATAAGCTACACACTCATCGATCGCCGTTCAAAGAAGTTGCTTCGTCGAATGGTGGCAACACCAATGAAGAAATCAAATCTGTTGATTGCTCTTATTACAGCCCGTTTTTTAATGAATGTCATTGAAGCATTAGTACTTTTTTTCTTTGCTTGGTTGTACTTTGGAATTCACATTCAGGGAAGTATTCCGGCACTGATCATCCTTTTTATTGCAGGGAATATTGCTTTTGCAGGCATTTCAGTATTACTGTCGTCACATACTTCAAACCCCGAAATCGGGAATGGACTAATCAATGCGATGGTAACTCCCATGATGGTTGTATCAGGAATCTTTTTCAGTTATCAGCATTTCCCTGAATGGACTATTCCGATAATAAGAAACCTGCCTCTTACCATGCTTGCCGACGGTATCAGAAGCATTTTCAATGAAGGTGCCGGCATAATGCAAATCTGGAAAGAGATCTTTGTTCTTAGTGCTACCGGTGTGGTTACATTTATCGTTGGATTACGAATATTCAAATGGTATTGATTTTTGTTCCCCGATGATGATTCTGTTAATTGGTTAATTAGTTGAGAGTACAAATCATCAACCAATTGTAAATTGTACCTGAATAAATTGTAAATGAATAGTTGTTGAATGGTTATTGGTTGATTCGTTGATTCTCCTGATCCTTATGTCTGGAAATAAGCAGTATAGATCTAATTATTCTCAATCGTCACAGCAACAGATTTTACCTTTCGCTTTTTCAAACGCTTCAAATCCTTCACTTACAGAAAAATAAATCAAACCCAACGTACCTATGGCATCAGCGTAAATAAATCCGGTGAATTCATAAATAAGGCTTGCTATAAGTAAAATAACTGACATGTAAACACATATCTTCGTACAATTGCCATCCGACAGTATAGGTTCAGAATTTAATTGTTTCCCGACTTTCTTTTTTGCCATCATTAGCCAGGTCATTACGACTATGGATATGATTGAAATAATTATTCCCCGGAAAGTTGTTTCGGGTTTATGAGCAGATGCAATATTGAGAATAACTCCTGTAAGTAGTCCTGCTGCTAAAATATAAAATGCAGTACCGGTTATTTTTAGTGCATTTATTTCAAATCTGTTTTTAGGACTATCCGGGTTTTGCTTCATTCGATAAATCATCACTGAAATACCAATCCCCGACATTACTTCGATAAAGCTATCAATACCAAATCCGAATAAGGTTAAGGTCTGGTCCTCATAACCCATAATCATGGAGAAACTGCCTTCAATTATATTATAGATAATTGTAAACAGACTTAATTGGAAAGCCTTTTTGTACAATTTATTTTCGTTAACCATTTTATCATTTTGTAAACTGAATCATGAAATTGATGATTCTTAAACAGTTTAACGATATATCAAATCAGTTGTTTTCGAAAAATGAATCTATCTATATTTTATAACATATCTTATGTGATTAAACAGGATATTTATTATCATAACCATCTCTGTGAAGTAGTTCGTTAATTTCCTTTTTAAGTTCAACCATTTTTAATTCTCTGCCTACAAAGTAATCGTTAAACTGTTTCAGTTCATTCGACTCTTTCTCCAGGTTTATACGATCCGAGATGTCAATAGCAGCTATAAGACAATGTTCATTGTTTTTACTTATATTACCTGTAAGGAGCACATGTTTTATGAAGTTGTGATCCAACGACATGCTTACCATACATGTTTCGGTGACTCTGCCATTGAATATTTTTTCAAGAAATAAATTAAAGATGGGCTTATCTTCATCAATAACAAAAAAAATAAAATTGCTTTTTTCTAAAACAGCATGTTGTTGATTAAACATTAGAGAACCAAAGTGGTTTAATTCGATTATTTCTCCTTTTTTAGTTAACGTAAAATAGCCCAAAGGAGCAAGGTTGTATAATTCAATATATTTTTCAGCTATAATCTCTGCGTTCTCTTTTGCACTGGTGATTTCATCTTTTTGCATTTCTAATTCTATCTGATGAACCTGTAATTCATGTACCAGTTTTAAAATATCGTACTCCTGAAGATTCAAATCAGAGTTTATTTTCAGGTTTTCCAGTCTTTCTTCTGCTTTTTGACGCAGTTTAATAGCTTTTGCTACATTTTTATTTTTCATAGTTGCCTAATTATAGCTATAAACACAATTCTAAATTGTCTAAAATTCATTCAATTTCATATTAAAGTTTTACAATATATTCAGATACAATTTTTATGAGTTTGATATGAATAAAATAATGTGAAATTTTTGCTCACATTACTGTCTATGATGTTTTTACGGAATATAATTTAAAATTAATAACTTCTTAAAATTGTTTTCTAAATTTTATTATTTATTTGTTATGAGAATTTAGTGTATTTTGACTCCCTATATTCTGGCTGTTCCACTTGAAGTTAATATATCCTTTCAACAAATGAAACAGTTAAAGTATATATGTCACTAATTCACAATGCTTCTGAAAGTGACACGCTAACAAGACGGGATTGTTTTCTATATTATAATTCAATTTTTTATAATTTTAAACGATATTCGAATCGTCTAAATTAAGCATTAATTATTAAATGTATGCTTTATTATACGATTAATGTACAACGAAACAGTTATTAATTGCAAAAATAATCAACAATATAAATAATAATGCTCCAATCGTTAAAGACTGGAGCATTATCGTACGAAAATGATTTAATTGGCTAACCAATTAGTTTATGGTTTGTGTACTGTAAATCCTTTACTGATGAAATATATTCTCAAAATCATCTAAAAAACCATCATTCAACCCGAAGAGACAAATTGATAAATAATTTTTCAATCTTATAAATACGTCCGGTGCCGGTCCTATTGTTTGATATTTTTAAACACAGCAACATTATTATCAGAATAGACCTTTAAAAAATAAATACCCGGAATATATCCTGAAATATCAATTTTATCAACTGTAGACATTTTTTCAATCAGTATTCCATTTTCATTTAGTATTTCCGACCTGTCAGATATCCCATTCACCTTGAAAGCATGAAGTCGGTTTTGAATTATTGCTGTAAAATGGGTATATAAATTAGTGGATACAATTTATAAATAATGGAATTAGGGTTGTTAATAAAGTGGTTTATTTCTGCTAGTTAAGGGTTACTTCTTTCGATTTCTGCATTTTAATTTATCATTTTTTGTAATTTTTATCAACATCAATCTTAAAAATATATTTTTTTAGTGGCAATTAATTTTTTATTTATTTTACCAAACTTATTTGTTAAGTTTGGTAAAAATCATTTTCCCATCAAAATAATAAATGTTACTTTGATGTTTATTAAACCCTCCTTGTCTATTAGTCCTTACAATATAACAAATCGTAATTCGATATTAATCAGGTGATCATAAATTGCATTTTTCAGCAAATCATAGTTATCTTTATTGTTGTTTTATACTTGATCGTAGGGAAATAAAAATTGTCTGTGTAAATTAGTGCAATCTGTGGATAATCTCTTTTTAATTCCACAATTACCTTATTAAGAATAGATATTTCATCAATTATTCTCTTAAATATATTTTTGAATAATGACGGCTCAACATTGTTGTTTAATCATTTAATGAAAATGTCTTCGTTTCTTTTCGGAATCAACAACCCCATGGAATCACCGAAAGGACTTGTTTGAATTGATTATTTATCAGTTTATATATTTCAAATCCAGTCGATTCATAATATCCCACTTCAAATATTAACTCATTATTTCCATCACCGTCAATATCCAACACATCAAATAATGAATACCCCTCTCCCCAGGCGTCTAATGCATTCGTGTTGTTTAATTTGAGAAGATCCGTCATTATTTTATTTTTATACCTGATAACATGTATTGATGAGAGACATAAACTATCCGTATCATGATGATACCTTACTATTAAATAGGTTTCCCTCATTTTTGTAATTCTGCGGGCCATTATCTTTAAATCTTTATTCTCTATTTTTTTTATTCCCATCGAATCTATATATCCTTTCGAAATAATAGCTTTTATATCTTCAAGTTGATTGGCATTCATTTTAAATTTCAAAATGTTCGATTGATAGGATTTCGAATTAGTTGAAACATTATTCAGGGCAATATAATTTTTAAAAGTTATATCAACTTTTTTACTATTTGAGTTTCCTTTATACCCATGATTAGTATTACTTTTTAGTTTATGGGCCGACAACTTGATATTGTTTGCAATTCCGACTACTAATGACGAACAGGAGAATGATTCAAACTTTGCACCAATTATAGTATAATCTGCAATTTTTTTACCGTTTTTGAATGCAGAAAAATTTCTGTTTCTCTTTAATAAATCGAATGAGTTTGATTTTTTCAGATTTTTCAACGATTCAATCTCAACATCATCGAAAGGAGTATATTGTTGATTGCTGCATTTACCGATGATCAGCAAATCGGTTTCTGAGTGTTTCTTAACTGTATCGTACAGTTTAAAAATCAATGAAATATAAGTGGTATACTCATTATTTTTTGGTTGTACGGCATTCGAAAAAAGGATAGAATCATTCACAACCGAATCATTCAATATCGTTTTTTTAGTCAATGTATCTGGTTTAATAATTTCTTTTTTATTCTCCGAATGTAGTTTTGAAGATGTATGATCAATTTTATTGCACGAAATGAATCCAACTGTACAAACCATCAGAAGAGTAAAAACAAGGAGTATTTTCAGTGAGTGATTTTTCATTTAACGCATTCAATTTTCTTGTGAGTATTTAAGTAATTAATAATTGCCAGGATGCTGAAATTTATGCTTTTGTAGATTAACAAATAGATCATTAAATATCTATGATTACTTAAATAGATCTTGATTTAATAGATTTGTAAGGCAATGAATTAAGATCACTTTTCAGAACCTCTTTGTTATAATTTTTTTGGAAGGATAATTTTTAATCTCTGATGGCAACATATCCCCTACTCCACTCATATAATTAATAATTGTCTTTGATTACTTACATATAATTTTTCTTTCATTGTTATATAAATAATAGAAAATAAAAATTGTCGTATAATCTTTATTCTCTATTACTTAATTTATTATTGGACTAAACAACGAGAATCAACTAATATCAGAACAATCAGCAACTTATTTTAATCAATGTCTCCAAAATAAGTCATTGTGCTCCGTTTAGTTGACTTTACTTTTACAACTGCGTTTCCTTTAGTTGAAATTTCGATAGTGACCTGATAAGAGTATGGATCACCATCTACTTTAAAGAATAAATTCCATCCTTTAGCCGAATCATGTTTCATTGAAAATTCTTTCATACGACAATTAAAACTAATGGGGCCTTCTGTCATTTGCTGTGGATTTACACTTAATAATCCATGAAAAGGCAGATTTGCATACGCAGAATCGTTTTTTATTTTTAAAATCACATCCGAATTAAAAGTAGAGTTTTCCAACCCGGTTGGCAAACAACGATCAACAAAAAAAGTAAAATTTTTTGATTCAATTTTTTGTTCAAGTGTTTTTTTACCCGTGACCGGTTTTTTAACTACTGAACATGATACTACAGCAATAATAAGCATCAATCCCAAAATGGCTTTGCATGTTTTCATAAATAGATTATTTTTAGTTTTTGGTTCTACCGGGTTTGTTGTGGAAATATTAAAATAAAAAATATCTCATACATAAGAAAACAAAAGCATAAATTCTTAACAAAATGTGCATTCAGTTCTAAAACATTCTTTTGTGTTCTTTTTAATTGTATCCATCATTAGAAAACTTTTATGTAAACTTTTGTGACTTTTGAGGTTATGTATTATTTTCTTCACAAATAAACCAGTCGTACCGGTTTTTTTTACTAATTCTAAGATACACTACACTTTCAAATTAGGGCAATAAATCAAACTAAAATGATGTAAAATAGATGATTAACTTATTCAAATCATTTTTTCAATGTCCAAAATTACAAATTTAATTTATTTAAATCAACTTTTTATTTAAAAAGTTATATATACAATCCCGAAGATGTTCCACTTAGCAATGTATAGTTAAAAATTAAATCTCACAACTTGTAAATTCCATGAGTAGTTATTTATAGAAAATTATTAAACTGAGAAAAGAGAGCAAAGTTTATGGTTTATGCCCAATGGAATAATTGATTCCTCATTTATCAGTGAAACTGGCTGACGAATGCTGGAAACTGCAGTTTAACCTATGTTTGAAAGAACCTTTAAACGATGATATCTATAAAAACAAAGTTGCCGGGTTAAATTTAACCCGGCAGCTTTGTTTTAAGCGGATAATTCAGTCAATCTTCTTAATCCGGATATTAAGGTTTAATTACTTTTAAAATTTGTGATCCAACTGAATTGATCCTGTTTGTACGGATGAAATAAACTCCGGAGGGTATTGAAGCTTCGGAAAGCAGACTGGTTTTCCCGCTTTTGAAGAGTTCGGTTCCGGTTACATTATAGAGCATGGCATTTGTAACTTCTTCACTGAATAAAAATGCTTGTGTTGAATTATCCCAACGAACCGTGACATTGCTTGTTTTGGGGTTGCTGAGATTGGTTTCTGCGTACGTAGCCGGTGTAATGATAAATGCCCGCGCCGAATGCGTGAAGTTGTCGGTTATCATGCCCCCGTTAAATAAAATTTGTCCATTGTCCAGCATATAGTGATTACCTGAACCAACATTGAAATCGAAGCCACTCATTTTGGAAGAATTTACGAAACCTGTTGCCAGATTAATGGTCACAATACGTAAAATAAACTCCGGACTTGTAGCCGTCTGGATAATATGCATCAGGTTGTTTGTCACGTCGATAATAGACTTGCGGCTACAACCAAATGAAATACTTGGATCATCAGTATCTACAAGCGGAATCGGGTTTTGTGTTGTAATTTCTTTAATTTCAGAAGTGGCCGGATTGATACTGATTAACCGTACCACACTATAGTCGGTTTTATAAACGATTATAGCATAGTTGCCATTGGCCATCATCTTGTATTGTTGAGATAAGGTAGGTACATAGCATCCAATATCCCAGGTGGTTTCGCCATTAAACAGGGTGCTGGCCAGTACCGAAAAACTGTTGGTGATTGGATCATATTTTTCAAATATATCGTCGGTTAACCTATCTCCATAAATACCAATTCCACCGCAAACAATTGCACCGCCTTGTCGGTCGGAATAATTACAGGCCATGCCCTTGCTTTCAGGCAAGCACCCGTCAGGGTGAACGTATTGGCCAAAGGATCATAAATTTCAGCATAATCGGCTGAATTATACCAATTGCCTACTACCAGTACACGCCCATCTTTCAACGTGGTAGCACAGGCATTGGTCCGCGCTACATTCATCGGAGCAGCAGACGTAAAACTGTTGTTCGAGGGGTCATAGATTTCACTGGTGGTCAGTTGCCCGACTCCCGATGCCTAAGAACAACCTCCCCCAATAAGGTATTTTCCGTTACTGAGTTGAGCTACAAATGGCAGATCCCGGTTGTCGGCTGAAGTAGCGGATTGCCATGTATTAGAAGAAGTGCTGAAGATTTCAACGCTATTTGTGAGTAAAAAACCATTTATATGTCCACCAATAACAACATATTTGTCAGGTGTAGGAACAAGTAAGACGTGCGCACTACGTGCCAGGCTTAAATCAGGCTAATTCTTAATGCTCATTGCCGTTTGGCTAAAAATAGCAAGACGGAAAAGAGCCATTAATAAAGTAATAATTGTTTTCATAAGAGTTAGATTAAAAGTTTTGGAATTAATAAACGTTTATATAGTTCCTAAATATCTAAGATAAAACTCTATCTATATCGGCTGTTTCTTCTCATTACTACCCCGTAACTGTTGGTAGCAATATCAGCATTCGGGCTCTCCTGAATACAGACTCAGTCGTGTGAATATTAGCAAAGTAGCTACATACTATGCTTATTTAAAAATAACGCATTCATTTATTATATTTAACAAAAATGAACTTAATATTATTTATGAATTAAGATAATAATAAATAATATATGTTTATATACAGACATTAATTCATATTTTTTAGTAAATCTAATTTTTTGTAAGCAAATGAAAATTATTCATCGTAAAAGCATCTATATTTTGTTATTAAAACACACCTAAAGAATCATATTCTAAATAACAGAAATTGAGATATTCAAACTTTCGGGGTTATTTTCAATATTATTTTATAAATGATTATCTGCAAAAGCTCCTAAAGCATCAAATAAATGATTCAATTGTTTTCGTCAGGCAGGAATCATCAAAATAAATAGTCAAGTAATCAAACAGATATCAGAACAGGTTTCGGATAATCATAGATAGTTTTATTAATTGATACTCTTGATAAAACTTTATACATTCTTCGTTTAAGTTGAATTATTTAAGTAAGTGGAAATATATAATGTCGTATAATTCAATTTGAATAAGGCCCTATGTTTGTAGTTTAAAAATAAAATGCTGGAAAATAAAGCATAAGTTACAAGAGTATTATAACTTTGAGGATCGAAAACTTAAATTATAAAAACCCAAGTAACTTATGC
>Ga0302265_1001987_pt1 | contig 11483 bp, 7 predicted proteins | sample III_Bog_E1_1_FD_194556 | JGI IMG/M metagenome (GOLD analysis project Ga0302265, IMG submission 194556) | Peat permafrost microbial communities from Stordalen Mire near Abisko, Sweden - III_Bog_E1_1 | ecosystem: Environmental > Terrestrial > Soil > Wetlands > Peat | place: Sweden: Abisko...
CCCCAACCCCAACCCCTAATTTATTTATATTAAATATGAATTCATATTTTTCCTGAAATATTATATAAAATAATATTTTAAAATTAAACTTATAATTCATATTTATATTTTTGTTTCTAAATTTTATAAGGTAAATAGAACTCTTTCGAGGAATAAAAGAAAGATTATTTAATTCTGAAATTTATTTTATTATCAGAAAGAATTAAATATATATATAATTATTCCGCAAATCCAATAAAAAATGATCCACGAAGCCTAAAACACATGCTTAAAGAATGTAGACCATTACGAAATAACTTTAAGATTATCCGACATATAAATCGAGATTGAAGCTCACACTGAAAGAGAAAGTTATTACTATAAATCCATCATTTTGTATGACTAACTTTCTGGAATAATTAAACATCTCTTTGAAAATTCACGATAAATTTTTACGACCATAAAATAATCTGATGATTAAAGATTATCATTCCAAGATGGTAGTTTTCGATTGATTGTTAAAATGGGAAATAACAAAGATAAAGAAATTGAATTAATTGTTTTAAAGAAGAATGACTATACATTGATTGAGCTTCAATCCAAATTGAAAACTGTAGCTGATAAAAAAAATGAGATTATTTAAAAGCAAGAATTGAAAATAAAAAAAATGTTTAATGATATAAGAACGGCTTCTGTTTGTGGGGATAAAGTGTACTTGAAAGGAAATAAATGTTATAGCGATAATTATCGGGTTTGATTTCTTTACAATCGAAAAATATTTAGTCTTATTGGCTACATATTACTTTAAAATTTTAAAATTATATGTTTTTTTTAAAAAAAATGATTTGCATACTAAAGAAATATTCTTAGACTTTTGAGCAAGAATGATATTTAATAAGATAGAGATATTTCTGAAGGGGATAAAAAGCTCTTCATTTTCAAAAGAAAAATTTATTTCTGCATAAAGAGTTAAAAATATTATTATTTCACTACAGTATCAGACCAATTCACATGCTCAATACTGAATCAAACTTAACATTTTTCTAGTCGCTGCTCGATGGAGAAGTAAAAGTTCCTGTACAATGTCAAACAGATCCCTAATATTCTTCTGCTGCTAACCAATGCTCATGGTGCTCTACTCAGTTTGTTCTCAACCACAAAACTTTAATTTCTATATTCTTTGATGATAAAAGTAAGTTTGCGGATACATACAATAGCTGCATAGCAGTAGGAACATAATTGCGAAGCCAACATGGAGAAATACCATGTGGGGAAAATGCTGACAATTAAAAAATATTAAAACTTACTCTAGATGGCGTCCAGTTGTTTAAATGTACTTATAGTGAAAATTAACATGTTATGGAATATCTCGCTCCATTTATTCCCCCATTTGCTTTGCAATAATTCAACGGACGTAAACATACAATCATTCCCGAGTTGAAATTGCCCAAAGATGTGGATTTTATTATGCTAGGACGACATGGACAGACTTTCACTGTACTTCCTGTCAAAGAAAAATACTTAGTCTTGGACTCTCATGTTCACTTTGCTGGACTAATGACAGAAAAGAATCTAATTTCCTACATTAAATTCGAACAAGGGATGGGCTCTTATGGCTATTTGTTCGTAACAATTGTTAGTGGAAAATTTTGATTCTTTGTACAGCTATTAATAATTATATTATCACTAACTTATTTTAATATTAACATATCATGAGTTTTGATTTGCATTGCAAGGTTCAAGATTAATACCATTTTTGGGGTAATATCAATGTTTGATGTTATAAGTTAGAGATCAAAGAACTCTTGAATGGATACATTAATTCGGGAATACAAAAAAAGATAAAAACAAAAAAACAATAGATAAATTACTCATAAAGCAAATATAAACCGCCAAATCCTTCCAGCTTAAAAATTGAAAATGCAAAAAATAAAAAATAAAAGAATTAATCGTATAATAATTTAAGAGATAAAATTACATGTCAGACTTGAAACATCAGCTACTCACTTTTCGATAAGCAGGAAATGTTTGCTAGTGTCCAAATTGCCGCCCATTGTTTTTTAAGGGATATCATACTTGTACGAGAGTAATAAAGCCTTGCAAATGTTACGATAAACCAATTCAAGAATTATGCTTAATAAAAATAATAAAAAATAGTCCTGAACATGTAAGTCAATCAGCTTTCCCATTATATTTGAAATACCAATGCCCATAATGTCAAACTTGTGTCTATTTTAAGGAAAAATTCGAGAAATAATTTTAACCGTGGAAATAAATTTCGGGGTGGCATAAATTCTTAATCCTTGTGGTTATTTTGTTTATACTTTATTTTTTGGTTTGCTTTATGTGGGTACTATTCTGTTTTTTAGAAGGAACAGCAACGTGGAAAGAATTTCTAATATTTTGTTCACTTTTTTATGTATTATGATGCTTACTTTCCTATTTTGGACAGCATTCAGAGTTACTTTAAAAAAATTAAAATAAGAAATTGAATAAATTTAATTATCAAAAGACACGAGTCAACAGCATATTAACAAAATAAAGGAATTTTTAAGAGAATAATAAAAAGAATGATTTACTGAGAATTATTTTTTTTTTTTAAAGTTCATAGTATTATTCCCACGAAGAGAGTGATTTATATTGAAAGTTATATATTTATATTTTTTTGGGGATTATGTCAAAATAACGATGTTATAGAATAAATATAAAAAAATCATTAAGGATAATAAGCACAAAGCAAAAATCTATAAAGAAAATAAACCAACTATCTAAGAAATGAATTAAATCTTTTATAATAATTTGAAGATGAACTCAAGCAAACATAAATTAATTTTTGCTCTTCTACTTCTATATAGCTTTTCTTTTCAAATCAACAATCATACTGAAGTAATACATGGTTAATTTTAGTCATCTAACACACACATCCCTTTTAAAATTGAAAGATAAGGCATACTAAATGCTTTATCTTTATAAGTTCCAAATTATCCATTGAAAATACACTCAAAAGTTGGTGGCTTTGCTGTACAAAATTGAAGATTTAGAGATTTTACGTGAAAAAAACTTTTGAAAATGCTGTCATTAATTTTAATGTTTCTCAGCCAAGCTATTGTGGAGGAATTGCAAAATTTATGGGCCACACATCAGAAGGAGTAACAAATTTATTATCCATCAATATGATGGATTATCTGGATCCTTCCATGTGTCATATTTACCCAGGAAATTATACCAACTATTTCTAAATTTATGTTGATGGATAAGAGGACAGTATGATAAGTTTTCAAGTTGAAATGATTTGAAAATGTTGATTAAATTTAAAGGAATAAAATTTAAAAGCTAATTTAATTTAATTTAAAAGAATTTCTTCTGTGTTTAAAATATAATTTTAGTTATGACATGATAAAGATATCAGCATGAAGTGAGTAAATCAATGTAATTTTGTTTTGTTTATGGTCAATGAAGCTTATTATTTTATTTAGATTTGATCGAGGTTTTTAAACTGAATTTTATTAATATTATTATTGTATTATTCTTACTTTCTTGTTTATATTCTTCTGCACATATTTGCATTAAAAGGTTCTATATTTATATTACTTTTGAAATTATATCAAATCTACAATGCAATAAGATAGTAAGAAGGAACTCTCATCAAGGGGATAACAAATTCAAGAAAAAAAAATAGACCAACGCCACAACCCCAAAGAAATTTCCTGTCTGATTAATCAAAACTTTATATTTTTATCAAAACGTTTGGGAGAATCAATGATCATTGCTTATTTCCGCATTTGCAAACTAACCCGAGCCGGTTATCTTTGTTGCAATTATTGCATCTCCAATTTTTTTCTTGATTGCCACATTTGCATTGGTTGCCCTTGCCGTTGCAGAAGTCACAGTTGTAGCATCTCCAGCAATCCTGCCGATTTCCACACTTGCATTGTGTTCCCTTAGCGTTCCATCTCCAATAATTTTAATTCAATCCTGCTCCACATCTTTTCATGGTGTTTCCAGTGGGATTGCACATATGGCAGGTCTGGCATGCCCAGTTGTCTTGTCTGTTGCCGCATTTGCATACAACGTTCTTCTTGACATTGATTTTGCAATTTCTGCAGTTCCAATCGTCGTTCATCAAATAAGATATGTTGTAAATTAAGGAAATTATTGCAAATATGATTTTTTCGAAAGAATAAAAATGAATTAGCAAATTGATTAATTGATGGTTCCTCCTGAATCACATATGGAAAATTAGGCTATGGAGGTAAACTAACTTATAATTTTTTTTATTCAATTCTTATGAAATAATATCTTTTTTGCATTTCAAGTTTTATAGTTATTTTGGGAATTATATTATGAAGACAATATTATAGAATCGATACAGAAACTCTCAAAAAGAGTAATAAAATATTGTTCTTAAATATTGATTCATTTAAATTTTAAAAGCCTTTATTCTTAAATTTATCTGTTTCAGAAAATGACTGAATTTAGGCATACCCTTGATGCGATATAATAATCATTCGAATTTGAAAAAGAGAAGAGATAAATCAATAGTCGTTAAGATCAATTGTAATCGGATTCGATGCGATTGACGCCCTGTCTAAAAGCACCTTAACATTCTACCTTTTGATATTAAATTAGTTTGCTGTTAGATTGACTATCGCTTTGAAATACTCTTTCTGCAAAATTTAGATGTTTCTCTCATATTATTCGCAGAGAGTATTGGCTTTCTTTCTCCACTCTCCCTTTTGATAAATGGACTACACTTTTATATTCTTCTTATCAATCAACTCTTCAATGGTTTTGATTTTACTATCAACAAATTTGAATTAATTTTCTTTGTTGTCTTGAGCTGAGCTTAAATTCCTTTTTAACAAACTGTTCTCCTCTTGAAGCTGAGTTATTTTTTTACGATTTATTTATATTGATTCGTTGAAAGATTCATCTAAACCCTTTAATTCGACTTTTCGAGATTGAGTGGCAAATCGTAAGGTGGAAAGAGTTTGAGAAAAGTTAATTTCTGCTGGACTTATCGTGCAAATTATTAAAGTTTTTTTACTTGTAGTCAGGGATGGCGCTAATAGTCTTGTCAATTTTGAATCTCTGAATGGAATATGAGAGCTGAATAAATTCAAAATTACTTTTTCTTGGAAGTTCCGAGCTTATTAATAACATTAGAAAGAATAAAAAGACTTTTGTTGATGTATCCAGTTTATTCATTGCTGTCTTCATCCGTCAGCCTCTCACTTCCAGCCAAATCAACCAAATTAAGAATAGCCTTTACTTTTGTTTCATTTTCCATCATTTTCTATATATTTACAAGGATACAATTTGAAATATGGTATGAGATCGAGAGGAATGGTCGTGATACTTTTTTTAGGCATAGGCCCTTTGATACTACCCCTCAGATAGCAAATCTAAAGCCTCTTCGATATTGCTTATCGGACATTGAGATAAACCCAAAACACTTTAATCTGCAATTTTCAAATTGACTGATCCTTCCTTTAGCAAATCATTTATTTGCTAATTGTAAATTTCAAGATAGGAAATCATCATGTTTGTTTGCGATGAAATCTTTCCAAATATATGCTTCAGTGAGTACAATATCAAACCTTCAACGTTTTAATTGCCCAACATAGTATAGGTTTTGCCTGAAGTTGTTTGCCCATACATAAATATGGTTGAATGATTTCCTTCTAAAAACTCTTCCACTACCTTCGAACAACAATTATCATAAACTTCACGATTGCTCTCAGTATCTTTAAAGACATGGTCACAAGTGAACTCGTAGATGTTGCTTGCCTCTAATTTGCTTTTTCGACGATGTATACCTAACGAGGAATCTTCGTTAAAGATGGCACTATTGTTTTTCAGAGCCTGACAACGAGGAAGCGAAGATACTTTATTGTTATCCTCGTTAACGCACCAAGCCTCAGCATCTTCATATTAATATAGGAGTGGCCTCATGCGGACAGCCACTTCTATCTTTTTTCCTTTTTTCATCTAACTTAACGATAATAATTAAACTTTTAATGATAGTACAAATTTCCATATACATATTTAAACTTGATAATTGCAAGGCTTATCTGAGATCAATTTAATTGATTTATAATTTAAAAATATTTTAAAATGACGTAGGCAGCAGGCAAAAAGGATGCTAAGAAGAAGGATCTTAAGCAAGATGAAGATTTAGTATGAATAGTATCATTTAGAGTGTGGAGGATAAAGAGCTGAAAGAGAAGATTGACGCGCATGTTGAGAGATTGCTTGAAGGACAGTTCGCATCTTTGAAGGAACTTAAACATATTGTTCGGTCAGCTACCACAGCCATGACCAGTGTCCCAAAACCTTTTAAATTTTTGAAAACCCACTACCCTTCCCTCACTTAGCAATTTAATACTCTCGTTGACTCCAGATAGAAAGTAATAAATCATGTAATTTAGGCTGAATATGCTGACTTTCTCTCGGTACTATCACTAATCTTTGGTGAGAAGGGAGCAAGAACAAGTCTGTCTTATCTTCTAAAGGGCAACAATGGTAATTTTACGGAAGAAGGCCATTAATATGTGAGCAATTTGGCTAGTGATATTGGCCGCGAATACGAACTAAGACTTTAAAACAACTAACCTTACGATTAGCTATTAGCTTTGGTCGATAAAATTATCCCTTACTTCATTCTCAACAACGCAGAGCATGATGCCATAGATTTACTCTTAATCGTTGATAAACTTGAGGACATCAAGCAGTACATCACCGATCAAAATTTTTCAAAAGTTCATATGTACCTATCTGCTGTATGTGGATACTCGACCGATCAAGATGAACTATCTAAAATATTGACCATTCTTTACGAGATATCCCTCAAATTATCAGAATATATTATTGCTCTTAGAATAGCTATAAAACTCGATGATCATGATAAAATTAAATAAGTCTTCTCTGTGTGTCCTGATGAGTTGATTAGGAAGCAGTTGGCCTTCAATGCTGCTCGGCAAAAAATATTCATCCCTGATTTATCAGAAGAATAGAACGAAATTATTTCAAATCGTATGCTCTCCAAGTTCTATATTGATCTTGCTAAAGATCTTGAGGTTCAATAGCCTAAACAGCCAAAAGATGTCTTTAAAGTGCATCTTGAATAAAACTACAAAGGAGGAGATGGAAAACAAAACACTCTTTATAATATCTATGTCAATGGATTTGTTAATGCAGGACTCACTAAAGATACCTTAATGATTGATGATGAAGAATAAAAGAGATCATTTGTACTTCAAATTTCGGATAAGGAAGAGTGGCAAATTGCTGCAGTAGCCAGTATTGGACTAATTTGTCCATGGAATACAAATACAATTGATGAACATCTTATGCAATACATTGATAATGATGGTAAATTTATTAAAGCTGGAGCCAGTTTGGGAATCGGCATCTGTTCTGCAGGCATCAACGATGAAAATGACATTGCTTTTGGTCTATTGAGTGATTCAGCCTCTTCAAGCAAGGATAATATTGTCAGATAATGTTCAATTCTCGGTTTAGGAATGGCTTATGCTGGAAAATCACGCCAAGATTTACAGGAAATGTTTATTCCTACAATAGTAGACACAAGTCTTACTCTCAAATAAAGTGCTTATGCTGCCCTTTCTCTTGGTTTATCCTTTGTGGGTCAATGCAATGGAGAAGTGGCCGATGCGATTATTCAAACACTTATGGAGCGATCTTAAGAGCAACTCAATGAACATTTTGCCAAATACTTCGGAATCGGATTATCTCTCCTATTTATGGGCCAGCAAAATAAATGCTAAGCGACTCTTGAAGCATTGCAATGTATCGAACACCCTATAAGAAAATTTATTGAAATAATGCTTATTAGCACTGCGTATGTGGGCAGTGGTAACGTTTTAAAGGTCCAATATTTAATGCATGAGTGTTTAAGCGAAGATAAATTTAGTTAAACCTCCATCCTTGGTTTAGCTTTACTTGCTTCAAGTGAAGAAATCGGTAATTAAATGGCAATGAGGCTTTTTAATCATATTCTTCATTTTTCCACTCCATAAAAAAAGAAAATGGTACCCTTAGCCCTCGCACTTTTAAGTCTATCCAATGCCAAAATCAATGTGATGGATATATTGTTCAAGCTTGCTTATGATACTGATCCATAAATATCTCACAGAGCCATCATTTGCTTGGGAGTTGTTGGAGCTGGAACAAATAATTCACGCTTAGCAGATATCCTCAGAAGATTGGCAAGCTACTACAGTAAATAATCTGAAGCCATTTTATTAATCAGACTTGCTCAAGGATTACTTTACATGGGGAAGGGAATGCTATCAATTCAACCATATTATAATGAGCGTTTCCTCATGTCAAAGGTTGGTATGGCAGGACTCATTATCTTTATGACTTCCCTTCTAGATATTAATACGACTTTGCTCGGCAAACATCACTACTTTATTTATTTTTTGTCACTGACAATGTATCCTAAATCGCTCTTCGTGGTAAACATATTGATATTTAGTTAAATGACAAACTTGAAGCAATACCTCTCAACCTTAGAGTCGGACAAGCCGTAGACGTAGTTGGACAAGCCGGAAAACCGAAAAAAATAACTGGTTTCCAAACTCATACTTCCCCTGTTTTAATTGGATACGGATAAAGAGCAGAACTGGCAAATGAGTAGTACATTCCGATCCAAGACTGCGTGCTTTAAAACTTCGTAATTATCCGAAAGAACCCTTCATACGTCTAGTAATAAAAACCCCGTAAAAAGAACAGTATGTGATTGTCATTAAAATGGATTTGGCTTACAGAAATGAAGAATACATATTTTAGTGTGTATTGATTTAATTTATAATAATTGTAACTGATGGCGGAAGATAGATATGTGTTTATAGTTGAATGGTTCGACTCAGCCGCTTCCCTGGTTCGCACCTATAACTTCACCTACTACTTGAAGGACAAATCCATTTAGATGGTAACTACATAACAATATAGTATGATATCAAGAATAAACGCATATTTCTAAAACGTTGTGAGTACACTGCTCTCCAGCTGAAAGACGTCTTCGTGGGAGCAGTACTCAATATATACTCTCGACAACTTAAAGTTATAGATTTTGCTGATGAATTCACAAGAAATAAATTTGAAGTCCAAAAAGGCAAGTATACGATTGTTAATAAAGAGGATTAATTCTAATTACGCCCGATGCCTATCTTAATATTGGAAAGATTATCAACATTGTCGAAGAGCAGGGCTTTTCAATTACTAATCTTAAAATGGCGAGAATTAATAAACCAGAAGCTGAAAAGTTTTATGAGCAGCACAGGGGAAAACCCTATTTTAATGACATCGTTAACTTTCTTTCTTCTGATTTAGTGCTAGCTCTATAAGTTCTAGCATAAAATTGCATCAGCAAGATTCAAAGCGTGATCGGCAATTCTAATCCTCAAAAAGCTAGATAGTAAAATAAATCATCGATAAGAGCTCAATTCGGATAGGACCCTTTAAAAAATGCAGTGTATGGAAGCGATTCATCAGCATCATCAGCTCGATAACTCTAATTCTTTTTTTCCAGTAAATCTACTCTCCAAACTCCAGCTTGCTTCTCGAACTGCTCATGTTTAGTGATCAAACCACATTTAATCACTTAAAATTATGTTGGGCAAGTCTTTGATGCTCTATTAGCTTCAGGATATTAAATTAGCGCAGCGGAAATGTTTTGGCTAGATAGACCATCCGCTTAAGTAATATATCATTGATGCAGGAATTTTTGGAGATCTATAAAGGAGTTTTGGCTTAATACAATCAAATTGTTGAATAATTTACTAACGGTCCTTGCATTGCATTGGAAGTGAGGCAGGAAAACGTTGTCCCCTTACTGAGATAACTATGCGGGCCCCATGACCCCTAAATGGCCAGAACAGTAAGACCCAAATCTCTCAGAGCGGTTTATGGCCGTGATAAGAGCAAAAATGGTGTTCATTGTACTGATCTACCTGAAGATGGTATCCTGGAGGTGGAATACTTTTTTAACATCCTCCAAAAGAAATGATTGTCGTATTCTGATAATTGACATTAATAATAGGAAATATATCGCTATCATAATCTTTTTTCGACTTGAACAAAACCATTTTCTTCGTACTCCTTTCGTGAGACCACCCATTTATCAAAAATACGCATTGAAGACATGATAGTCGCTCCCAGCCAACTGGAAATTCCTCTTTATGACTTTTAGTTTGTTGTAAAAACTTTCATTTTTGATCCACATCCATTGAAATCTGCTTCAAGCAGCTATCTTTGCAATCTGTCTGGGGCTGTAGTAAAACTAGAACCCCCTCCGACGAGTTGGATATTAGGAATCAGCTATTTCCTTTGCTCAGGATCACATTTTTCAAGACTTTGACCAATCAAATTATGAATACCTTTAAATCCATCTTCTGATTTTTAGTTAAAATAAACTTCTGGAGCCATAAAAAGCTCTTTCCCGAAGATTATTCGATTTTTATCTGGCAATTCAAAAGCTGTTCTGTCAGTGTGTTCGTTAAACGACAAAGATTAATGACGACTTTCAAGCAAATTGCAATGTTGATGCTTGACTTCGCGCATAATTTCCTGACTAAGTAAATAGTTACCATAGCTCCCCAAATGTTCATTCGATCAGTCAACTTTTCCTGATTAGTAAATCCATTCCTATAGGGGCCTTGAAGTAAAGAGCAGCGATAGAGCTATCGTGTTATATTTTACCCGCCAACAGAAGCACGAATTATGCCCTTATTGTGAATGAACCCCTCAACAACTGGCACGACATGTGTGTATTCGGCACCAATATCCACAACCAATGAGCTTTCCAAACCGAAAAGATATGTCGATAGAACTGGAGCTTTATGCATGAATAACCCATTAAATTCATACTCTTAGAAAAACAGTTCGATCAGTTTTTGGCGATATTATTTACTGCTGAGAGGTGGTTAGATATAGAACAAAGGATGTTATGAAGGATTTACTAATAATTTTTTGCCGAGAGTGGATCCTGTCAAAGTCTGAAATCCTTACCAATCATCAATGAAACAATTTTCAAGAATACTTTCAGGATCACTGTTTTCTCGAGCAAAGGAATTGTAGAAGTCCATTTCGATTTTTTAGCCTGTTGTTTTGTTGACTTGAACATACTGAGTTATCTTCAACTTACTGATGGAGCGATGATATCAGGTCTTTCCTTGCCAGCAAAGCCAATTTTGGTGTTTAGCGACCCGACCTCCATAATGAGAGGGATGCCATATAGGTGATTGAATCCTTGTGGAATGTACATCGATCGAGTTATAAAGAACAGAACACAATGAGTAAGATTATATATTAGCATATTTATTGGCAACACCATTTAAATTGCAAAAATAAACTAAATGCATAAATTTCATTCAAAATACATTCACTTCTTATCAATATGAATTTTACTTAAGCTCATCCATCACTTGTTATAATTTGAGAAAGATACAATGGGAGTAGTACAGTATGTACTCATC
>Ga0302265_1002000_pt1 | contig 11447 bp, 8 predicted proteins | sample III_Bog_E1_1_FD_194556 | JGI IMG/M metagenome (GOLD analysis project Ga0302265, IMG submission 194556) | Peat permafrost microbial communities from Stordalen Mire near Abisko, Sweden - III_Bog_E1_1 | ecosystem: Environmental > Terrestrial > Soil > Wetlands > Peat | place: Sweden: Abisko...
TTACCTGCGCAAATTCGCGGGCCATGGGGCTCCCCGCCCAACGGTCCCGCTCGACGCCGCACTCGTTCACGCAGAGCGAATGAAGCCTCGGGAGGATGCAGGAGAGCGTCTTGCCCGAACCGGTGGCGCCTGTGACCAGGCCGCCCCGGCAGCCTGCGTTCCGGTCCACCCTTATCCCTGCGAAAGCGTACATTGCTCCGGAGTGTTTTAGATAGACGGGCCTTCTCTGCTTCGGGCCCAGGATCAGGTGGGCGGCCATTGCCCAAGACGCAGGCCAGACGCACCACAAGGCTTGATCAAGGGCGCGGGTCAACCCGTCGGGCTGCCGTCCCTTAAGGGGCGGGAAAGGCCGGTGGACGGCATGCAGCACGCCCGACCTCTGCAGGAGGTGGGCGAGGTACGCCGCGCTGGCCGCAATCGCGATCGCCTCGGCTATTCGTCCAAGGACGTACCTCGCGTAGAGGGCCCGGGTCATGCCCGGACCTCATGTTAACGCTATATATTAGACAAGTCTAAAAATACCGTCCTCTGGCGGATTTGGCTCAGTGCCAGCGCCCGCCGCGCCACGCCCATCCGCGGGCGCCCCGGGCCCATCCGCCCGAGACCCAAGCCGCACCGTGGAAGGGCCTGTGAGAGTAATGCCCTGCGGTCCAGAACCATCCGCCGTGCCAGCCCCAATAGCCGCCGATCCAGACGTAGTCGGGATAGGGGCAGGCAGGCACGTATTCGACAACGGGAGCCGGGGGTTCCTGGTCCACGACAGTGCCTTCGGTCATGTCTGAGACAGGAGGAGGGGGTGTTGAGGGCGAGGGGGCAACCGCCGGGGCGGGAGGCTGCTGAGGCGCGGGGGCCGCCGTCTGCGCCGCGGCATCGGGTGCGTTTGCCGGGGGCGCCGGAGGGGCGGGAGGCGTCTGGGACTGTGCCGCCGATGCGCCGCCGATCGTCCATGTGTCATTTACCCAGACCCAACCGCCATTCGACTGCGCCCAATGCCCGGCCACCCACATCGCGCTGGGCGACGGGGGAAGCTCCCAATGGCCGGCGAGCCAGACCCACCGCTGCGCGCTATTGGACCAATGGCCGGCAATCCAAACATAGCCGGGACCCGGGGCGACAGTGACCTGTTCGCCCTCGGCCCTAAGGGGGGCCTCATAGGCGACAGACTGAGTGTAACCCGATGAAGGATAGTAATATCCATATGCCGGATAATAGAGAGGCACCGCCAGATTGAGGCGGAAGCCGACATAGGCTTGGGCACGGGCGGGGGCAAAGAGTGCAAGGGCCGCCGGAACAAGAAAGAGGGCCTTAGAGTTCATGGGTTGTGTTATGGTATGACGCTACAGGGTAGACAAAGGATGCACCCCGTATGTTCCAGCGGCCGAGCGGCCACGGGCCTTAGAGAACCGTGCGCAGTAGGGGCACCCGGCGGGCAAGGTCCGCCACAAGGAAGCTCCCCAATAGCCCCAGGGTGGTCAGAATCGCCACCTTGAAGAAGGGGTCGATCCCGAGGGGCCGCAACAGCACCGTGAAGAGCACGAGCACAACCGGGTGAAAAAGGTACACGCCAAAGGAGCGAGCGGAGAGCCAGCGGGCGAAGCGGGTGGGCGTGTCCAGCCTGCCCGAGCAGAATGAGAGCGCTCCGAGGGCGATGCAGGTCCCGGTTATCTGCTCCCAGGCCGCGAAGCTCAAGGCGTGGACGTTCCAGCCGCCGACGAGCTCCTTTAACTGAGGCGTGCCGAGCATGCCTGCGCCGACCAGCGTCGCGACGAGCGCGATGGGCCCCAGGAGGATCCCCGCCCAACCGGCGCGCCGGGCGAGGCCCGAGCGCGCGAGCGCCTGGAGCCAGCCTCCGTGCGCCGCGGCCACACCCACCGCGAAGGCGAGAAGGTACTGCGGGAAGTAGCACAGCTGCATGTTCATCACGGACTGGCCGATCGGCTGCACCGTGCGAACAAGGAAGGTCGCCGCGGCAAGAACCAGCGCGGAGAGCGCGACCGCGCGAAATCCGGGAGGCTTCGCACTGGGTCCCTGGGCCTCGCCCCGGGTAGGGCGCAGGGAGCGCCAAGCGGCAAGCACCCCTGAGAATATCAGGAGCGCGGCGGCGAACCACATGGGGCCGCTTCCGCCAAGGAACCTGAGTTTTACCAGGTAGTGCAGGTACGCTTGGCTCCGGGAACCGTAGTCGTCTCCCGAAGGGTTGATGACAATGTTGATCAGCGGGTTGAGCGCCACCATGTAGAAGAGGGTCGGCACCCCGAGCCTCACGAGGCGCTCGCGCATGAACCCGGCCGCCCCTCTCCGCGCCAGGGATCCCACGGCGAAGAATCCGCCGATCAGGAACAGGAGCCCCATGAAGAAGGACTGGAGGTGCGCCTGCCAGAGGATGAACATGAGCCGCGTGATCTCGTTAGGATCGGGCCCGTCCTTCACGTACCAGCCGCCGACATGGCTATAGGTGACGCAGGCGTGCATGTTCACGACCAAAATGATCACGAACGTCCTCAGCTGATCGACCCATTCAATCCGGCTCGGCGCTCCTAGGGCCGGCGTGTCTAAGGCTGCGGGTGGCATTCCGAAAGCCGACCCGATTTACCAAATGAAGAAGTTGCCCTTGTGGAAGCTCGTGGTGGTCGGCGATCCCGCGGGCGTGCGTTTCTGGAAATTGAGGTCGTAATTAAAGAATCGGCCCGCCTGCGGCTGCAGGTATACGGCGTTGTTGTTAAGGGCGGTAAAGGTCCCGGTGCCTGGCCACGCACCCTGGAAGTACTTCGAGCTGAAAAGCTGCCCCATGGACCCGGTGACGGTCAGCGAGAGGTCTGGGCCATACCAATCCTCCATGAGGCGAACCAGGTTCTGGGCGCCCCCGCTCTTGATCATAGGGCTCACGGAGGTGTTGGTCGGCGTGTTTCCCGTGAGGATCGCCGCGTCGATCTCCATACCCAGGGGATGTCCCGGACTGACATTGTCGGCAAGGATCGTGCTGGCCGTGGCTGTGCGCACCAAAAGGGTTGAGATCGCGGCGTTGTTGGCTTGAATCCAGCCTTGGGAGAGAGCCGTGACGGCGTCGCCCATGATAGCCGACGGGTTGGGGGCCTGACTCCCGTTCACGGTTATCTGCTCGGTATTGTAGTCGCCCTGGACGTAGACCCCGTTGTCGGAAACGATGGTGAATCCAAGTGGGTTGTTATTGGAATCCGGGAAGTTGGGCGTCGTGACCGCGTCGGTTATACGAATCCCGTTTAGGGTGCCTGGCGCCACGGTCGACGTGTCCGTCTTGTCGTAGACATAGACGACGCCATTGTAGGCAGCCCCGAGTCCCGACGGGTCCGCCGCCATTGCCGCCGTAAGGGCGGTCTTTAGGTTGCCGATGTCAACGGTGGTCAAGCTGACGGCGCTTTTCCCATTCAAGTACTCACGCGGGTCCACGATCTGGGTCCGGGGCGTTTGGATGACCGAGGTTGCCGTTCCATTGTTGATGCTCGCAACCAGCGCGGAGTTGCCGGTTCCGGCGGCGCCATTGTAGTACGCGGTCGGATTGACGGTCCCGTCGGATTGCCTTCCCCCCACGTCTACCTCAATAGGACCGCCGGTAGTTGCCTGCGAGATTGTGATCAGTACGCCGGCCGCATTGTACATGCGGCTTGCCTTCACTAGGGAATCCTCTTGGTCCGCAACAAAAACGCCGTTTGTTGTCACGCCCGGGGGAGGGGCAATGACGGCCCGGTAGATTTCGTTGGGATCGACCTGTTGCGTGACGGGATTGGTGTATGCCGCCGCATAGGCGGGATTCAAGACATCGGCCCCGACATTGACGTCGCCCAGGAAGCTTATCTGTGATTTGAGCTGCTGCACCTGGCGGGCCCTCGCTGCGACCTGGTCGGGGGGCGCCGAATCGGGATTGGGATTGTAGATCGGGTCGACGAGACCCGAGCTCGTGAGCGAGTCCGTTGTCCCGGAGAGGGGATCCACGGCGCCCTCGTATTCCTGGAAGTAATAGACGGTGGAGGCCAGGGTGAGCTTGACGCTGCTGACCGTGCCGAGGTAGGCACTCGCGTTTGTGGCGACAGGCCCCAAGATTTTCATATCGCTACCAGGGGCCAGCTCGAGGTTGCCCTCGTAGAACACCGCGAATTGGAAAAGCGAGGTGCTGGAGTAAACAAAGTGGCGACCCGAGTGATAGGTAACCGTTCCAAAGAGCGGTGAGATGATCGTTGCGGAGGTTTTCGCAGTAAAATAGAAGTTCTTGCCGATCTCGTTGATGGTGCCGGGCATGATGCCCGTGGCGCTCCCATCGGACGTGTTCTGCACCTGTTCCCAGTGAAGGAAGCGGTATACGCTCCAGGAACTGGACACGGTGTTCAGGAAGGGGAAGGCGTTTCCCATGAGAGAAGAGGCGTTGGAGGCAGGACCGATCGGCATCGTGGATTCCACGTTTGGGATCGGAGTCTTGCTAAGGATCCCTGTCTTCCACTTGAAATACAGGTTCTCCATTTCGCTGTCGGACAGCTCTTTTGCCTGGTCAAGCATCGCCTGCCGTACGGAATTCCGATAGGTGGTGAGGCTGTACGAGAGGATACCCGCCGCCGCAAATGAAAGGATCGTGATCACGATCATTGCGGCCAGAAGGGCACTGCCTCGGAGTGGATTTCGTCCGAAAGAATAGGTCTTCATGGGGCGAACAAACTCTTAACCGTCAGGCGGCGGCGTAGGTGTCGGCGTGGGCGACGGTGTGGGTGTCGGCGTGGGCGGCGACGTGGGTGTCGGTGTGGGCGTGGGCGACGGTGTCGGGGAAGGTGTGGGAGACGGCGTGTGCGTGGGCGACGGTGTGGGCGTCGGCGTCGGCGACGGCGTCGGTGTGGGCGACGGGGTGGGCGTGGGCGACGGGGTGGGTGTGGGCGACGGGGTGGGTGTCGGGGTCGGCGAGGGCGTCGGAGCAGGCGTCGGAGTATGGGTCGGCGACGGGGTAGGCGTGGGAGACGGCGTGGGCGTCGGCGACGGTGTCGGTGTCGGGGTCGGCGACGGAGTCGGCGACGGTGTCGGGGTTGGCGAAGGCGTTGGCGAAGGCGACGGTGTCGGTGTCGGGACGGCCGTCGGTGTCGGTAAATAGATCAGGTCCGTGGTCGCCGTGCTTCGATTGGCAAAAACGGCATTGATCGTATTGTTGGAATAGAAGCTTGTCTGTCCTGCCAGGACGCCTCCCTTGAAGTTCACGTTTACGGTAGGCGTGATCTGAATGCGTTCCGTCGAAGAAGTGGTTAGGGCGAGGTTGATGCCCACGTACATCGGGTTGTTCGGATCCGTGCTCGCAACCTTTGGGACCGCGGTAAAAGGATATTGAGGCGTACCGTCGGGGTTTGTCGGGAGCCCCTTTGCGACGACCATTGTGGGAGGGAGATTTGTCGTATTGGGGTACCACCACAACTGCGTGTCCCCCGTGGACGGATCGTTTTGGACCTGGTAGGACCTTTGGCGCAAGATCGTGGCTACCGCATTCGCGGGAATGTCCGGCGAGTCGCTCGCAACGCCTGCAAGGGTATAAAAGGGTGCGCCGACGGTGATGGTCCACAGTCCGCCCGAGGGAGATCCTGTCGCTCCCGATATCATGACTCCGTTCGTTCCAAGGTCGATGCCGGGCAGCTTCAGGTAGTCGCCCTGCTGGGGAATCAAGTTGTCGGGCGGGGTGGCGGCAGGGAGATTGAGCGATATCGAACTGCTCGTTACGGGTGTCGTGCTCGTGGGTGTAGTCGCCCGGTCCTCGACGGATATGAAGTAGTTAAATCCCTTAAAATTGCTGATTGACGGCGTCGGCGTCAGCGGCGCGGATGTAAAATTGGAAACCGTGAGATCGTTCGCCCGGGACATCTCCCTAGAGAGGTGCTCAAAGACATAGCGGCCCTTGGTCGTCGTGTCGTTTATCGACGTCGTCTTGGTCGTGCTGACGACGCCGTTCACCAGGAACGCTACGACGGCGACCATCAGAATGCAGGCGACTCCCAAGGCCACCACCATCTCTACCATGGTGAAACCGACTGGGATTATCTTCCGTCGGACCCCACCCTTATCCCCGGGGTTTTTCTTGTTGGGAGGAATCATGGCACGGAACGGACCACGCTGATGGACTCGGACAGGTTCTGGCCAAGAAACGGATAGGTGATCGTGAAGACCCCTACGAGGAGGTACCCTGCAGACTCGCTTTGGTTAATGAGGGTTGGGGCACCCGTGCTCGAATATACCCACTGGACGGTGCGGGTCACGCTTGCCGTTACGGGCGCTCCCGAATTGTCCCCGAGCAGAACATAATAATAAAGCCCGAGGGAGTCTTGGGAAAGCGTACCCGGAAACCCTTTGTCCAAGCCCGTTCCCAAGGGCGTCAGGTTCCCGGTGTTGGGGTCGACGGTGGGTTGGAACAAGAGGATCGTGTTACCGTTGCTGTCGAGGGGCTGCTGCGTGAGGAACTGGTCGGCATAGGATTTGATTACGTAGCGGGCGTGGTCGGCATAGCGCGCCTTGGCGGCAACCCGGTACGAACCGATCAAGACCGAAAGAATCCCCAAGATGATCATCGACAGCAGGACCGTCGCAACCATGACCTCCACGAGCGTAAAGCCACCCCGGGCGCCGTTGCTGCGCCTTCCTAAGCGCGTACGCTGCAGGTGTGCGGAATTTAAGCTGAACACGATTTAATTGCTGGCGAGTGGACCTGACTCTGCTTGTCGTAATTGCATTGCACCTGGAAATGCGTTTCAACGCAATTCGGCGTCAAACGATTGTAATACGTAATCTCCGTACCCTAGCAAGCTCATGCAACACCTTGGACTGCTTTTCACGTTGGCCGTCCTCGCTGTAAACCTTTGGGGCCTGACGCTGTTAACGGGAGTTTACTGGCGGAGCCGATGGTTTGCCCTGGCAGCCGGCCCCATTCTGGCCGTGACCGCCGTTTATGCGATCGAGTGCCATTATGGCCTAGGGCCCTCCCTTACCGGCCTTGGTCAGTTCTCGACCCTCGTGTCGGCAGCGATGATTGGGCTTAGCTCCGTCGCCTGGGAGCCGGCCTTCCTGGGACCCCGGGGAACGCAGCTCCTCAGGGAATGGCGCGCCGAATTCAGGCCGGGCAGGCTGATGGGGTGCCTGGGAGTCGGCACCGCCATCTTCCTCTACGCCATGACGTGGCGGTTCACCTCCCCGGACATTGACGGTTCCTCCGAGAAGATCGCCGATTTCTCATACATCTGCAGCTATTACACCGGCGAGACCCTCCCGGTACCCGACGTATGGCTCTATCCGTACCTCTCGACCCAGTATTACAGTTTCCAGCACTACGGAGCTGCATTGATGGGAAGGGTGCTCGGGCTCCAGACGGGGGAATGCTACAATATTGGGCTTTGCCTGCTGATCGCTCTGGGGGGCACCGCTTTCTCCGGCGCCGTATTCATGGCGGCGCGCAAGTTCTGGGTGCGGGCCCTGGTGATTGTCGGATTCGTGGTCGGCGGCATGGGCATGACGCTCCTCGTTCATCTGACCGACAAGGACGTCCTTCCGTGGACCAGCATGCGCTACATCGGCAGCGCGCCGATGGACAAGCCCCCGATCGGACCCTGGCTCAAGGCCTACCAGGCCAAGTTTGAACACCTGGAACTCCCCGGGGAGCCCTATTCCTACTCCATCTACCTGGGTGACTACCATGCCCCGCTTTCAGGCTACTACCTATTGGGCCTGTGCGCGATGGCGATGCTCCTGTATTCGAGGTCCGGGCAGAAACGCTATGCCGTCGTCGCCGGAAGCACCCTCACCTGGACCCTCCTAGCCAACACCTGGGTCCTGCCGCTTCAGGCCCTGGGGATTGTCGCATGGGTCGTGTTCAACTATCAGGACTGGCGCCGGCTCGTCCCTTCCGTGGCTGCCGGAGCCGCGGGGGTCTGGTTATTGGCTTGGGTGTACCTGTCGGCCTTCACCGCATCGGCTGCGGGCTACGGCGCCGCCCTTAGGATGGTGCCCTGGAACGAGCACACGCCCCCGCTTTTGCTCTTTCTGTTCATGCTGCCGACCGTGGCCTTGATCACGCTCGGTCTCCTCTCGGGCAATGCCCAGGGGCGCAGGCTCGGCGTCCTCTGGCTCACCTTCCTTCTCTTCTCGGAATACTTCTACGTGGACGACGTGTACTCGGGGATGTACGACCGTTTCAATACGACCCTCAAGTGGTGGCCGTGGGTGGCCGCGGGGGCCCTGATGACGCTCGGGCCGTTCGTCCTTGAGCAGGCCCGGCGCCGCTGGGTTCGGGTAGCAGGGTTGATCTTCTGCCTTTACCCCTGCTTCTACGTCCTCGATCTCTGGCGGCCCTTCCTCGGCGGCCCCAAGGAGTCGATCGGCAAGATGGAGGGGACCACGTACCTCACTAAGGAGGAGTTTCCCCGCCTGATGCTCGGGCGCCTGAAGGTGGAGAAGGTGGGGGTCGTGGTGGAGCGCCCGGAGAAGGAGGGGGGATTCACCAACTCCGCGGTAATCCCCCTCTTTGCAGGGCAGAGGATGTGGCTTGGCTGGTACGGCCACGAACTCCTCTGGCGGGAATTCCGCGAGGATGTCCGCAGGCGCCATGACAACCTCACGCGTCTCTATGACGGTGGGATGCCCGACGCGGGCAAGTGGCTCGTCGCCCAGGGGATCGACTACGTCCTCTGGTACCGGACCGGCGACACGCCCGAGCTTTGGAAGAAGGTGAACCAGGCGGTCGGCCCCGAGTACTTCTGGTGCGACGTCCTCACCTACGACAGCGAACACGACGACGGCCGTAGGGTGGGCCTCTGGAAGCGCGCCCCCGCCGGGACGCATTGAGACGCAATTTCTAGGGAGCGGCGCCCGCCAGCTTGTCAAACGTGTGGAGCGCGGCTCCCACGACCTGGTCCATGTTCAGGTAGCGGTACTGGGCGAGTCGCCCGATGAAGGTGACCCCGGGGGTCTTCTCGGCCAAGTCCCGGTACCGGCCCGCCAGAACCTCGCTTTCAGCCCCGGGAATCGGATAGTTCGGGTCGCTTTCCCCTGGCCTGTATTCCGCCGGGAACTCGCGGACCAAATTCGAGAACCGGCTCCTTTGTCCGGTCGCGTGCTTGAGCTCCACCGTGCGCGTGAAGGGCTCGGGACCCGGATAGTTGACCTGGAGCACCGGCTGGACGAAGCCCGACTCGGGAACGCGGGAGGCGTCAATCTCCTCGAGATCGTAGCGCGCGGTCCTGTAGGGAAGGGGGCCGAACCGGCCGTCGAAATACTCATCGAGGGGCCCGGTGTAGATCAGGTGCCGGTGGCGAACCCGAGGAAGGACGTCGCGGTAGTCGGTCTCGAGCCGCAAGTCCGCCTTTGACGCCTCGAGCAGGGATTCGAACATCGGCTGGTAGCCGAGTTTGGGAAGCGCCTGGAACTCGTCCTTGAAGTAACGTTCGTCGAGCCCGGGGTGGATGGGGATCCTCCGGCACACCGACGCATCCAAGGCCTCGGCGGGGCGGCCCCACTGCTTCTCCGTGTACCCCTTGTAGAAGAGCTCATAGAGCTCGGTGCCGACCGCGGCGAGGATCGCCTCCTTCGAATTGGCCGGGGAGGCGATCGGCAGGGCGTTCCTTTGAAGATACTCCCTAAAGTCCTGCTCGGTGGCCGCGGGGTTGCCGCAGAACTGGCGGAACGTCCCCAGGTTGATTGGGAAGCTCCAGAATCTGCCTCCCGTGAAGACGTTCACGCGGTACTTGGCATCGGTCCACTCGGTGAACCGGCTCAAGTAGGCGCGCACCAGTTCGGAATTCGTCCGGAAGTAATGGGGTCCGTAGACGTGGTAGAACAGTCCGTTCCTGTCCTTCCTGTCATGGCAATTGCCTCCGATGTGGTTGCGCCGCTCGACGACCAGGCAGCTCCGGCCGAGCGAACCCAACCGCTCGGCAAGCACGAGTCCCGAAAGGCCGGCCCCGACGATCAGGTAGTCGTAACTTTCGCGCATTCCCTAATGGCCTAGCCTAAAAAGGTCGCGGTGCAACCGCAGCGCTTTGGGTACAAACCCCCACAGCCGGACGGCCGGTTCGCCGCCGATGCGGTCGCGAAAATGGATCGGCACCTCGAGAAAGCCTTCGGGCTCCATGAGGAGGGCCATGGCGATATTCGCGAGGTTGAAGTCCGCCGGGATCCGGGTCGCTGCGGCCGCGGCGAGAGGCGCCCTGTAAAGCCGGAAGGGAACGTTGGTGTCGTTTAGTCTCGTGCGGCGCGTGATCTTTAGCGAGAGGCGCAGGATCGAACTGATCACCCTGCGGGCAAACCCGTCGTCGCGGCTTGTCCGCCTGCCGTAGACGGCGGCGGCCTTGTCCCTGAGGCTCCATACGCTTGCGAACCCGACCGGGTCGCACTGGCCGTCGGAATCTATCTGGAAGGTGTAGGTGGCCCCCATCCGGTGGGCCTCGATGTAGCCCACAAGGCAGCTTTGGCCGTGCCCCCGGTTGGTGTGCCGGTGCACGCGAAGCTCGGGCCAGTCGAGGGCGGCCAGGCGCTTGGGCGTGCCGTCGGTCGATCCGTCGTCAACGACGAGGATGGAAAAGCGTCCGTCGCCCACGGTGCGCAGGAGTTCGCTGCGCCACTCCTCCAGCACCTCCACAATGGCGTCCTCCTCGTTGTACACGGGCACGACCAGGACGAGTTCGGGCGGTGTGGGGGGCACTTGAGGATGGGTGATTCTACCGGTTGGAGGCGGTGGGCCATCGTCGAGAGACCGAGCGATTCACGCAACGCCAAACCCGCACGAGAAGGGGCCCTCTGCGCTCCGAACCCATTCATTCAATGATTTTTAACGTTATCCTTGCCCGCAGCCAAGTGGGCGGGCCCCCGAGCCTACTCCGACAGGAGCTCTGCACCCTCCAGGGCCAGGAGCCGCGTCTTGGTGCGGACTCCACCCGGGCCTGAGAACCCGGTCATCTTGTCACCGGCCGAGACCACGCGGTGGCAGGGGACCAGAAGGGGCCAAGGGTTAACAACTGTTGCTCGTTTTATCTCATTTCATCCTGAGATTACTTGTTTTTAAGCGATTGGCGCCGATAATTAGGGCATGAAGCTATCGGTTTGGGCGAAGCGAGAGGGAATTGGCTACCAGACGGCCTGGCAGATGTTCAAGGGTGGAAAGCTGCCGCTACCTTCGCACCAGTTGGCAACCGGCACGATCATTGTCGAAGACGCCCCGGCCGGGCCGAACGGTGCGGCGCTCTACGCGCGAGTGTCCTCGCACGACCAGAAGAAGGATTTGGAGGCCCAACTTGGCCGATTGGCGGCCTACGCGGTGAGCCAGAAGCTGAACGTGGTCGGAACGGTATCTGAGGTAGGTAGCGGTCTTAACGGACACCGGCGCGGCCTGATGCGGTTATTGCGCGACCCGAAGGTGCAGACGGTTGTGGTGGAGCACCGGGACAGGCTGATGCGATTTGGGGCCG
>Ga0302265_1002010_pt1 | contig 11382 bp, 5 predicted proteins | sample III_Bog_E1_1_FD_194556 | JGI IMG/M metagenome (GOLD analysis project Ga0302265, IMG submission 194556) | Peat permafrost microbial communities from Stordalen Mire near Abisko, Sweden - III_Bog_E1_1 | ecosystem: Environmental > Terrestrial > Soil > Wetlands > Peat | place: Sweden: Abisko...
CCCGAATTCTCCATGTTCGGTGAAATCCCTGCCTGGGGGTTTTACATTCGCCATGTAAACAATATGCAAATGAAGAACATCACCCTTTTGCTGAATAACAGCGATTACCGGCCGGCATTTGTTTTCAACGATACAAAAAACATCAGTATAAAAAATGTTGTCCTCAATAGTTTTCAAAAAGTGCCTGCGGTTGTTTTTAATAATTCAAATCATGTTGATATTAAATCTTTTAACATATCCGGCACTTACTCAGAGAGAGTAAAACAGCTTGGTAATTGTACAAATTTTCAAATCAAATAAACAAGAAAAATACAAATAAGTAATTGTAACAATTAAATATATCATTTTAATTTCAAAAGGATAGGTCAATCTATTCTTTCCAGTACTTAGAGATAAGCAGGAAATAAATTTTCACTAAAATCAATCATTACTTAAAATCAACAATCTTTATATGATTTATTCCAGGAATATTTTTAGAAGAACAATACAACTCATTCTCTTAGCTTTTGCTATCACCAGTCAGTCTTTTGCCGGAACGAATGGCAGTTATTATAATGTAAAAGACTTCGGAGCGAAAGGAGATGGGAAAAATCTTGACAGCAAAGCAATTAATTCGGCCATTGAAGCAGCGTCAAAAGCAGGTGGAGGAACGTGCTATTTTCCTGCCGGAACCTATTTAAGCGGATCCATTCACCTTAAAAGCAATATTTGTTTGTTCATTGATCAGGGGGCAACTATCCTGGCAGCACCTGTTAGTATTGAAAACCGGTATGATCCTGAAGAAGAAAGCATTAGTGTAAAATATCAGGATTCAGGACATAGTCACTTTAAAAACAGCCTGATTTGGGGTTATGACATACAGAATGTTTCAATTGTAGGGACAGGATGGATAAACGGGAAAACTCTCTATAAAGATTTTGTGAAAGATTCGAAACAAAATGCCAACAAAGCGATTTGTCTTTATCGCTGCAAAAACGTGATCATTCGTGATATATCCATCATTCATGGAGGCTGGTTTGGCATTTTAGCTACCGGAGTTGATAACCTTACCATCGACAATTTGAAAATAGATACCAACCGGGATGGAATGGATATCGATTGCTGCCGGAATGTCCATGTTTCAAATTGCAGTGTAAATTCACCCTATGACGATGGTATATGTTTGAAAAGCACTTTTGCGTTGGGATTTGCCCGTGCAACTGAAAATGTAACAATCAGCGATTGTCTTGTTTCAGGATTTGATGAAGGAAGCTTTTTGGATGGGACTTATCAACGGACAAACAATCCTCAATACGGACTGCACCCTATAGGCAGGATAAAATTTGGTACCGAATCAAACGGAGGCTTTAAAAATATTACAATTACCAATTGCGTGTTCAATTATTGCCGGGGACTTGCACTTGAAACGGTTGATGGCGGTCTGCTTGAAGATGTAACCATTTCGAATATTACTATGCGTGATGTAGTAAACGATCCGGTTTTTATCCGGCTTGGAGCCAGAATGCGCGGACCGGAAGGAGTACCGACAGGTAAACTCAGACGGATAAAGATTAGTAATATGGTTGTCTATAATGCTGATCCTGATTACGCATGTACTATTGCCGGATTACCAGGCAATCCGGTTGAAGATATTCATCTGAGTAATATCCGTATTTACTACAAAGGAGGTGGTACTATTAAACAAGCTGAACGTATTGTACCTGAAAATGAAAAGAAATATCCTGAACCCGGTATGTTTGGTGTACCTCCTGCTTATGGGTTGTATGTCCGTCATGCAAACGATATTAAAATCAATGATGTTGAATTTAGCTTTCTTGAACCTGACAGTCGTCCCGGATATATCTTTGATGATGTGAAAGGCGTTGATCTTAGAAATGTCACTGTGGAGCATGATACTAATTCGAATGTACTTGTTTTGAAAAATGTAACCGGTTTTGATATTCTTCAAAGTAAAGGAATTGAAGATTTAAAATTGGATGTTGTGAAAGATAAAGAAATAAAATAAAAAATATCCCACCACAAAAGTCACAAAAGGACACAAAAATAAAAAAAAAGTAAAACAAAATACAAAAGATATCAACACAAAATAAAACAAACAACTACAAAAATCTCAAAAGAAAACAAAAGGATAAATTTTTAACAATATGTGCATACTATTCTAAAAATTCTATTGTGTTCTTTTTGATTGTAGTCATAAATAGAATTTTTTATATAAACTTTTGTGACTTTTGTGGTTCGATTTTCTTTTTCACACTAAAACCAGATTTACCAATAAATGAAATCTAAATATCAGTCACATTTAAATCTTCTTTCACATACAACTCTTCCTTCCATTGTATGTTGTATTCTATTATTCATTAATACATTTTCGATTGTCTGTCAGACAATTAATATTAATGGAGCTGCCGGAGGTAAAAGATTCGATGGCATTGGTGCTGTAAGTGGTGGCGGAGCAACATCTGTATTATTAAAAGACTATCCGGAACCACAACGGAGTCAGGTACTGGATTTGCTATTCAAGCCTGATTTTGGGGCATCGGTTTCAACTTTATTGGTGGAAATACCGGGTGATGGCAATTCAACCCAGGGATCGGAGCCCAGTCATATGCATGCTAAAAACGATGAAAATTACAGTCGCGGATATGAATGGTGGATCATGTCTGAAGCAAAAAAAAGAAATCCGGACATAACGCTGGATGCAAATATCTGGAGTTGTCCGAAATGGATTGGGAACAATAATTTCTGGTCACAGGACATGTGCGATTATAACGTTAAATGGATTAAAGGCCTGAAGAAAGTGTATGGTCTCGATTTAAATGCTATCGGTTGTCGGAATGAAAAAGGAGTGAACGAAGATTATGTAAAGAAATTCCGTGCAACGCTCAATAGCAATGGACTTATTAAAGTTAAGATTCATGCTTTTGACAACTGGGGAAAAGACAAATTCGACTGGTGCAGGGATATGAAAACCGATTCATTGTTAAGGGCATCAGTGGACATAATGAGTGCCCACACTATGAGCGAACTACCTGCCCCTGCAGATATAATAAAACTGAGTGAAGAGCTGGGTAAGCCCATATGGAATTCGGAAGAACATATATACAAAAAAGGATTCGACTGTGAAATCAGTTTGGTGGAATCGTTTAATAAGAACTTTATTGAAAGTGGTGTAACTAAGATTGTAAACTGGTTTCTGGTTGCATCTGCGTACAGTATTGAACCATTCCCGGTTGACCCTGCCATAATGGTTGCCCGTGAACCCTGGAGCGGAAATTACTCTACACGTGAAGTGCTTTGGGGATATGCCCATTACGGACAGTTTACCCATGCCGGGTGGCAATATCTGAATGGAGCATGTGGAAAACTTTCGGGTGGCGGAACTTATGTTACGTTGAAATCACCGGGTAAAGATTACAGTATTATTGCTGAAACAAAAAATGCAACTGAAAATCAAAAACTCACGTTCGTTATAAGCGGTGGATTATCAACAGGTAAACTTTGCGTATGGTGTAGTAATGCTAAGAATCAATTTGAAAAACTTAAAAATATCACTCCTGTAAACGGTAAATTCGAAATAATCCTGGAGCCGCAATCAATTTATTCAATTTCGACTACCTCAGGTCAGAAGAAAGGTTCTTATCCTGATATTCCTGCATCCAAACCATTTCCTTTTCCATATTATGAGACATTTGAAACCTATAAAAATGCAAATTCATGGGGAAATTTACCACATTATACTGCGGATATAGCCGGTGTATTCGAGATAGCAAAACGTCCTGACCATAAAGGGAACTGTTTGAGTCAGGTTGTCGAAGCGGGTTCACAGAGTTGGGCACCCGAATGGTTTCCATACACCATTGTAGGTGATAAAGACTGGAAAGATTATGATGCCAGTATAGAAGTATATCTGAATAAGATGGGTTGGGCAGGCATTATGGGTCGGGTAACAGCCACAGGTACAGGTTATGGGTGTAAACCAAGCGGATATTATATGAATCTGTCGTCGGATGGCACTTGTTCCCTGTATGTTTCAAAACAGGATGAGAAAAACAATGAAACCGGAACAATCCTGGCAAAAGGAGTAGCACAGAATGTTACAGCAAACCGGTGGCATACACTTATGCTCCGTTTCAAAGGGAATACTATAACTGGTTTTATTGATAATAAACAGATACTCAAAGTATCAGATTCCACATTTACAGAGGGGATGGCAGGACTGGTTTCAGGTAGTAGTGATAAAACAACGAATAAAGCATTATTTGATAATCTGATTATCAAACCCTGCGAAGGAGCTACTCCTCTACCCACTGTTTTTGACAAGAGAATTTATCCAATGTATAAATCAGCTTCAAAATAACGCAATTTAATCTCATAAAGGAGGATTACTATGAAACTATCTAAATCTCTTATGTTGAGCATTTTTATTTTATTCTTTTTCGGGACAATGTCATCATTTGGTCAGGAAAAAGAAAAACAGGTTCCAAAAATCATTGAAAAGGAGGGTCGTCATGCTCTCCTGGTTGATGGAAAACCGTTTTTTATTCTTGGTGGTCAGGCACACAATTCAAGTGCATGGCCGGGTATGTTGCCAGAGGTCTGGATGGCCATTGAGGCAATGCATGCCAATACGCTCGAAGTTCCTGTTTACTGGGAACAAGTCGAAGCACAAAAGGGGAAATATGACTTTTCAATGGTGGATTTGCTTTTAAAACAAGGACGTGAGCACAATGTACATCTTGTACTGTTATGGTTCGCTACCTGGAAAAATGGCAGCAATCATTATATGCCAGAATGGATGAAACAGGATGCAGAGAAATTTCCCAATATCAAAGGAAGAAACGGTCAATTTGTCGATTCTCCGTCTCCACAAAACCGGATAGCAATGGAAGCAGATGCTAAGGCATTTACGGCTGTTATGAAACATTTGAAAGAAGCTGATTCTGATCACACAGTGATCATGGTGCAGGTAGAAAACGAAGCCGGTTCATGGGGAAGTGTGCGTGATTATTCTGCTGAAGCTCAAAAACTATTTGAGGATCAGGTGCCAACTCAACTGCTCAACCCTGAAATTCTGACAGCATTGAATAAATCAGTCGATTCAAAAGGTACCTGGAAAGAAGTATTCGGGAAAGATGCTGACGAGTATTTCCAGGCGTGGTCTGTTGCTCATTATATTGGTTTTGTTGCGGCAGCTGGCAAGGCAGTAAATCCGATTCCGTTATACGTTAACACTGCTTTACGTGATCCTCTTGGTAATCCAAACGCTTCAACCTATGAAAGCGGTGGACCAACTGACAATGTGATCCCCATATGGAAGGTAGCAGCACCGGCAATCGATTTGTTGGCTCCTGACATTTATTTATCGGATAGTGAACGGGCACTTAAAGTAATTGAGTTGTACGACCGGAAAGATAATGCACTGTTTGTTCCGGAAATTGGATCGGGAGATGAATACATGAGATATTTCTATCCGGTTCTCTCTCATGGTGGCATTGGTTTTTCACCGTTTGGAATCGATGACAACGGGGCAGGCCTTTCAAAAGCTGAAACAGAAACACGTCTGGCTTCTGTAAGTCAGGAATACATGATGGCAGAACCAATGATGAGAAGACTGGCATTGTGGAGTTTTGAAGGGAAAATAACATCGATAGTCGAACACGAAGACCATGCTGAGCAAACGATTGATCTCGGCCTGTGGCAAGCTATTGTAACTTTTGGCGGATCAGGAAGAAATACAGAAAAGGTCAATGCCCGTCCAATAGGGAAAGCCCTGGTCGTGAAACTTAGTGATAACGAGTTTATTCTGATTGGGACACTTTGTCATTTCACCTTTAAACCTGTTGGTATTAATTCAGGAAAAGAATGGCAATACCTGAAGGTTGAAGAAGGAAAGTATGAAAATAATTCATTCAAACTGCTTCGCATTCGAAACGGGGATGAAACTGACTGGGGAGGACCGCGTTTTGGAGTCATACCTGCTGTATTGCGTACCACGCTTATTATACGTTAAAAAGTTTTGGAGTTCATTGACTAAGTAAGTGGAAATATATAATGTCGTATAATTCAATTTGAAAAGGGAATAAGGGCAAGCTTTTTTTACTTAATATTTCTACTAAGTAAGCCTTTTAAAAATAAAATGAAAAAGACAAATAACTTTTGGGCATCATTATGCAAGAAAGGTGCGTTTTTTTAAGAATACTATATGTCTGTATAAGTGAACTTTACGAATTAGTTATATAGAAGTGTAAAAAATAAAAATAAGGTTTTTAATTTAAAGTCCATATTTTTCATATTTTCAACCAACTGGAGTACTAATTGAAACTTACTGATTATCAATTGTTTTATGATTATATATTTCATCATTTTAAAACCTTTCCGATAAACCGGAATGTACCATATTTTTCTTTTATTTTTCCCTTAGTAGAAAATTTAACATCAAACGAAACTTCCCTTATTTCCTTATTAACAAGTGAAAATAAAATAGGGCAATTTATATTTCCAATTACTAATTAAATTCTTTTAGATAAAATAAACAAGAAAACAAATTAAAATAAAAAGTTCGTATATGAAATGCTATTTAGCACGTATTATCCTGATCCTGATTTTAACAGCCGGTCTTTTCGTTTCCAGTGTTTATGGAGCTACACCGGTGTCACCCAATGCCTCACCGGAAGCAAGGGCATTATTGAATTTCATATACGCAATGTATGGAAAAAAAACTCTTTCAGGGCAGATGTCGTCCCCCTTTGGTATCGACGAGATTAGTACAATTCATGAAATAACAGGTAAATATCCGGCAATTCGAGGACAGGATTATATTAATGAGAGAGCCAATAATCGTGAGAATCAACTGGCCATTGAATGGTGGAAATCCGGTGGTATCCCGACCATCATGTGGCACTGGGGAGCTCCTTCAAAAGGAGAAGGATATAAACAGAGTAAGATGGAAATCGATATAAACCAATGTTTTATTCCCGGTACAGTCGAATACATTGCTATGTGGAGTGATTTAAAACGGATTGCAGATCATCTTACCATGTTAAGAGATGCCCATGTACCGGTATTATGGCGTCCTATGCATGAATGTGATGGCAATTGGTTCTGGTATGGCAAAGGAGGAGGAAAAAACTTTGTCAGACTCTGGCGCACCATGTTCGACTATTTCACTAAAGAAAGGAAACTGAATAACCTGATTTGGGTGTTATGTCATTCAGGCAACCCGTTGGCAGAATGGGATCCGGGGAAGGCCTATTATGATCTGGCGGGTGGAGATTCTTATGATAAAGGAATTCATGCATCCCTGTTCAATAAATTGAAAGCAATGCATGGCGATTCCATACCTATTCCATTCCATGAATGCGGTACACTTCCGGATCCGGATGAATGTTTTCAACATCACGTTACCTGGTCATGGTGGATGCTTTGGCATACTAGCTTTGTTACTAACCACAACAAGGATGATTTGAAAAGAATCTATAACAATAAACTGGTTCTCACACGTGACGAATTACCGGATATTATGGACTATTTAAACGCGAGCAAGTAATCAAATAAAAAATAGCAGGCATAGTTATTCTTATAAAAATTGATTTAGAAAATTAATTGTAAAATATAATTTGATATAAAATCTATCATGAAACTACATTCTCAAATTCTCAGTATTGTATTGGCCAATCTGGTTTCCATGAGTGCCTGGTGTTCTGCATCTGAAACAAGGCAACATATTCTTTTAGATAACAACTGGAAATTTATTCAGTCAGATGTAAATGATGCAGAGAAACCGGGTTTTAATGATTCCAACTGGCGAACTCTTAATCTACCACACGATTGGAGTATTGAAGGTGAATTTAAAGAAGATGCTGCAACGAAAGGAAATGGCGGCTATTTACCTACCGGTATCGGATGGTACCGTAAAATTATTTCAGTTCCTGAGAATATGAAAAAGAAAGAGGTTTGGATTGAATTTGATGGAGTATACATGAACAGCGATGTCTGGATAAACGGTCATCTGTTGGGCAGGCATCCGTACGGATATACAGGCTTTTCGTATAATCTGACACCCTTCTTAAAGAAAGGGGATAATATACTGGCTGTGAAAGTTGATAATTCGCTGCAACCGAACTCCCGCTGGTATTCAGGGTCGGGTATTTACAGGCATGTATGGCTAACTGTTACAAATCCGTTGCATATTGTTCAATGGGGAACCTGTATTACAACGCCAACTGTCGATTCAACTCTGGCTATCGTTTCAATCCGCACTTCTGTTGAAAATGATTTGCCCATCAAAAAGGAAGTGGTGTTGAAGTCTGTCATTCAGGATGAATCAGGCAAAGGAATTGCGACTGTTGAAACAAAAGTTCAGCTTGCTCCTTCCTCTAAAACAGATATTGAACAAAATATAAAAGTGCTTGCCCCTACCCTGTGGAGTCTTGAAAATCCGGTACTATATAAACTTCAATCGTTTGTACTGGATGGAAAAGCTGAAAAAGATCATTTTACTTCAGCTTTTGGAATTCGTAAAATTGAATACGATGTGAATAAAGGCTTTCTTCTGAACGGAAAACATGTTAAGATGAATGGCGTTTGTTTGCATCACGATGCAGGTTGCCTTGGTACAGCTGTTCCCGTACAGGCTTGGGAAAGAAGGTTGCAACTCTTAAAAGACATGGGTTGCAATGCCATCCGGACTTCGCATAACCCTCCCGCCCCTGAGTTTCTTGATCTTTGTGATAAAATGGGGTTTTTGGTAATGGACGAATCTTTTGATGAATGGTTAATACCGAAAGGCCAGGTTCAATACGGTTATCATGTTTATTTCGAAAAGAATTCACAATCCGATTTGATATCCATGATTCATCGCGACCGTAATCATCCGTCAATTGTCATATGGAGTTCTGGGAATGAAGTTCCCGATCAGGTATCCGATAACGGTGTTGAAACCCTACGCAAGTTGATAGAGACATTTCACAAGGAAGATCCCACGCGATCTGTGACTCAGGCTAACGATCATATTGCTGCCGGTGACGGGCCTGCAAAACTGCCATTTCTTGATTTGCTCGATATCGTTGGGTACAATTATGTCGACCGCTGGCGAGATCGCAGGGAATTGTATTACAGCATTGACAGACATGATCATCCGAACTGGAAAATGATTGGAACCGAGGATGTTTCTATTCCCGGTATCCGTGGAAAATACAACCTGGAACCTGACAAAACAAGTACAAGGTTTGGTCGGTCATCAGATTATAAATCAACAATGATTGAAGCGGAACAATTATGGAAATTTACAGCCGTAAATGACTATGTGATCGGCGATTTCATGTGGACAGGCATTGATTACCTCGGAGAAGCCATTTGGCCGGATAAAAATTCAAGTTCAGGGGTAATTGATTTATGCGGTTTTCCGAAAGACAGTTATTATTTTTATCAGAGCCAGTGGACAAAAAAGCCAATGGTTCATCTCTTCCCTCACTGGAATTGGGCCGGACATGAAGGACAGTTTATTTCTGTCATTGCCTATACGAATTGTGACAGCGTTGAACTTTTTCTGAATGGAAAGTCTATTGGAGTAAAATCAACAGTTTTCCCTCAACAGGGAGTATCTTTGGCCTGGAATAAGTATGATCATCCCTTTGTCCAGGCAACAACTTCCGATCTGCACCTTTCTTGGGATGTGCCTTATGAACCCGGAAAATTAAAAGCTGTTGGCAGAAAAAACGGAAAGATCGTCACCGATGAAGTGAATACAACTTCTGTACCGGCTGCGATTCGCCTTTCTGCTGACAGAAAGGAATTCTTTGCCGATGCACACGATATAGTGAATATCAAAGCAGAGATCATTGATGAAAATGGATTTGTAGTTCCTGATGCCGGTAATCTTATCGAATTCAATGTTGAAGGGGAAGGTGTATTAGTTGGTACTGATAATGGCAATCCACAGGATAAGACACAAATGAAAAGCAAATTACGAAATGCTTTTAACGGGTTGGCATTTGCTGTTATTCAATCGACATTAAAAAAAGGGGAAATCAGAATAACTGCCACTTCCGGGAATCTCAAAAAAGCAATTCTACAGGTTGTTGCATTGAAACCGGAAATCGACTCGAAAACCAGTAAAAGTATCAGATAAAAAAGAAAGACAAAAAAATTCAACATCAAATTTACAACTAATAAACTACGTACCGGAAATGAAAAACAAACTAACAGTATTTATTGCCCTATTATTCATGTGCACACCATTCCTAAGCGCACAAAAAGTAAAAGGTTTTGATATAAAGTCGCAGGATGGAAACATAACGCTTCATGTTGAAGCGGGTCAAAAACTTGTTTGGTCTGTGAAGCTTAAAAGCAGGCAAATTATTGCACCTTCCTCAATAGCTTTACAACTTGGGGACGGCGAAGTTCTTGGTGATAATGCAAAAATAAGTACGTCAACAACTGACAAAGTCAATACGGTTATACCTGCGCTGAATTACAAAAAAACAACTGTATCAGACGCCTATAATGAACTTACATTAAACTGCAGGAATGATTTTGGTATAAAATTCAGAGTATACAATGATGGTGTTGCATATCGATTTTTCACTAAGAAAAGAGGAGAACTCATTGTAAAAAATGAAGAAGCCAATTTTAATTTCACAGAAGATTATAAAGCATTTATTCCATACATGTGGGATTACAGGGGCGGTAAAAAGTTCAACTCATCATTTGAAGCCCTTTATAAAGAAAGCACTATCTCTAAATTTGCCCCCGATTCACTGGCATTCCTGCCATTGCTGGTTGACGAAGGAGAAAATAAAGTGGTCATTCTGGAAGCCGATCTGGAAGATTACCCCGGCATGTACCTGAATATTAACGACACACACAAAGGATTCATGGGTGTTTATGCCCCTTATCCCCTTGAGACTAAAATGGGAGGTTATGAAAACATGAATGTCATCCCTACGAAAAGAGCCGGATATATTGCTAAAACAACAGGAACACGCAACTTTCCATGGAGGGCGGTTGTCATTAGCCAACGTGACAAAGAATTATTAAACAATGATATGATTCAAAAATTAGCCTCCCCATCGAGACTCTCCGATGTTTCGTGGATAAAGACAGGGCAGGCTTCCTGGGACTGGTGGAGCGACTGGAATATCTCGCATGTCGATTTCCGGGCAGGATATAACATGGCAACCTATAAATATTATATCGATTTTGCATCCGCCAATAAGATTGGGTACATTGTTATGGATTGGGGCTGGTCGGGTCATACCGATATATTAAAAGTGATTGCGGATATTGACATTCAGGAATTAGTGGATTATGGAAAGAAAAAAGGAGTCGGTATCTTCCTTTGGGCCTCATGGTATGCTGTAAAGGAACAGATGGACCAGGCAT
>Ga0302265_1002030_pt1 | contig 11317 bp, 10 predicted proteins | sample III_Bog_E1_1_FD_194556 | JGI IMG/M metagenome (GOLD analysis project Ga0302265, IMG submission 194556) | Peat permafrost microbial communities from Stordalen Mire near Abisko, Sweden - III_Bog_E1_1 | ecosystem: Environmental > Terrestrial > Soil > Wetlands > Peat | place: Sweden: Abisko...
TATATTGTTTAAAATCTTATTGAATAATATGAAACCTGTTAATCCTGTTAATCCTGTCTCATTTTTTTATTATTTTTAATCTGTCAAAGTAGAATTAATATCTTCAATCTGTTGAATATCTAAACATTATTCCGGATTCATGCGCATAAATGCTTTTTTTAATTCTTCAGGCCCGGATTTAAACATTCCATCACTAAATCCAAATGTAATTTCAGTCTTCTGTTCTTTTAGTTGTTCAAAAACAGCATCTATAAAGTCACTTACAGGTGGAGCATAATCATGTTTTCCTTTCCCTCCCAGATCCGTATTCAAAGCAGGTGGAACGATTTCAATCACTTCAATATTTTTCTTTTTTAAAAGATGACGGATTGTAAGAGTGAATGAATGTATAAACGATTTTGAAGCACAATAAACAGGCATCCGGGCAATTGGTGTAAATGCAAGTCCGGAACTAACATTCATCAATGTAGTCAGAGACTTTAAATTGCAAAAAAGAGATGCCAAATGAATAGGTGCTTCAATATTGATGGACAGTTCTTCTTTTGCATGTTGGTAAAAGTCGTTGTCTGTGATCATGAGATCCTGTTGAATTCCTGCATTATTTATCAATACATTTAAATCGGGATGTTCTGTTGAAATCCATTGAAAGAGTTTCTCTCTTTCTTCCTGTTTTGATAAATCGCAAACTCTTGTAATAACTGTTGGAAATTTATCAGACACTGCTTTTAAAGCTGATTCTCTTCGCCCACAAATCAAAACGATATTATTTTCTTTTACGAATCGTTCAGTAAGTCCAAGTCCAATACCGGAAGCACCTCCGGTTATCAAAATTTTGTTGTTTGATAGTTGCATTATTTGGTTGATTATTAAATTAGGATTGTCTATTGAACCAGGAACCAGGAACCAGAAACCAGGAAGCAAGACAAAATATACTGTAGATGAATGTTTTGCAAATTATTATGTCAGATTAATTTACTCGTTGTATATATATAATGAAATATAGAATTCAGTTATACCGGATTATAAGATAGAAAATCAAAACATGAATTTAAAGAAATAATAAAAACCCATTCAGAAAATAAACTAATCCAACGGCACCCACTGCAATACCTATTTCCCAAAGATATTTGCGTTTTATTAATGCTGCTATTGAAGATATTAATATGGAAATCTGAAGGAATATTACTGCCATACCAAAAGCCTGAGAATGTTTCTGAGCTTCGTCACGTAATGATTCAAGATGCTCGGCATCCTTTTTAATATCTGCTTTCTCTTTTTCGTATCTTTTCATTGATTTTTCATATTCTGAAATTTTAGTCTGATAAGCATTCAGAACTGAAACATCTTCTTTTTTTATTCTTTTAGTGTCGAGTTCCATTACATCTTTTTGAGTTTCATGAAGATATAACTTCAGACTTTTACCCTCGAAGTACGACCATTTATTGGAGGCCTGTTCCTGACTTAGCATTGATTTTGTAGAATATCCACCTCCTTTAAAAGTGGACAGAGTTGCAGCAACTGCAAAAATGATGGTGGTTAAGGCCAGATAATTAAGCCATGGTTCTTTGTTTTCGTCTGCCATAGAATGTAGTTTTAATTTGTTTGCAAAAATAATACTTATTGAGGTGAAATAAGATTGTGGAGAATATTAAATAATCTTATAGTAAATAAAATCTGTTAAGCTTAAACTTATTTGAATGATATTTAGCCTTTTAGTCCTGTTTCTCAATGAAATTTTTCTCCCTTATTCATCATGTTTATAATTTCCATGATCCTTTTTTCTCTTGTTTCGGGGTTTTTAGCTGTTTGAAGTCTCCAACCAATGCTATATTTATTCGTTTTATTTAAAGATTCGAAAAAATCAAACGCTTTTTTGTTTTTTGATAGTAACTCAATAAAATCGACGGGGACAACCATTTTCTCCGGAGAATCATATGCTCTTTCCCATCTTCCATCCTTTTTAGCCTTTTCAACTTCAATCATTCCTGAAGGTTTCATCCTACCCTCTGTTTCAAGCCGCGTAATATGATCGACATTTCTTTTCGACCACATACTTTTCGGACGACGGGGAGTAAACTTTTGAAGATAAGAATTCTCATCATGCTTTTTTACCTGTCCATCTATCCAGCCATAACACAAAGCTACATCCAATGCTTCATCGTATGTTATGGAGGTAATTCCCGAATTTTTCCTGAAGAAACGAACCCAGATTCCTTTGGTGTTGATTCTGTTTAATTCCAGCCAGTTATCGAAATCCGTTGGCGAATTGAAAGAAACGATTTGTAAATCACTTTTTTGTGATTCAGTTAGTTGGTTATCATTATCAATTGGATTCTCATTTTCCATTTAAAACCTGATTGTAGTTAGTTTAGGAATTGTAATTAATTCTACTTTACTAAAATATAAAACAACGAAAAAATATAACAATAAGAGAACACAATACAAAACCACAATAGAACACAATAGAAAGACACATAAATAGATAAAAAAGAACACAATAGATAAATACCTGACACATTTTAAGAATTTATACTTAACAAAATTAGTAAATGCAGACTATTTATTGAAACTATCGAAGATTTCAATTTCGGAATTGTGGTTAAATTTTTAATCTTGTAAAGTAGAATAAATTAATAATTAATAATTGTCAGGATCCTGATATTAATCTTTTGTAAATTAATAAATAATTCATTAAATAACTACGATTACTTAATATTGATGTTTGAGAATTCAGTAATATCTTTTAAGTTTAATTTTCTATCCCTGAGCTATAAAACTCCTGAATGCAGCAGTATCGAAGAAAATGCAGGATGAATTGATTTTATCATCTTTAACCATTAATACTTCTGCTACTTCACAGGTTGTCGTTTTCCCGGAAGCTGATTGTAAATTGTATTCAACTGTAATACAGGCTTTATTGTCTTCAACAATGAATTCGTTTATTTTTAATGATTTCACTACCTGAAGAAACCTTTCTGTTGCCTTAACATATTCTTCTTTGCTATGAGTAATTTGTCCCGGACCTGTAAATTCAATATCATCTGAGATCAATGATTGCCAATCACCTTTATTATTGATGGCATTGTAGTATTGTTGGATAATTTCTTTTGTTGAAATTGAAGTTTTCATTTTGATTCATTTTTAAGTTGTTTTATTTCCCGAATTATTTCGGTTATACCTTCCAGATAAGTAGTTATTTTATAATCAGGGAATCGTCTTTTAAATTTGGAAGAATCGAAAATATAGTCTGTTTTATATCGGTACAAAAGCTCAATAGTTTCTCTCATTCCGGTATTAAACAAACTGATAAGTCTGATCATCCAGTTTTTAAGAACAGTGTAATTTAGTTTCTTTCCATAAATTTCACTTATTAATTGAATAAATTCCTTTGAAGTAAGAAGATTATTATCGCAGGGTAAATGCCAGGTTTGATGATATGTATCGGGTGTATTGCCTAATAATGCCATGGCTTTAGCAGCATCGGGTGCGAAAATCAGAGTCCTCAGCGTATCATCTCTTAAAAGTACCTTTATCTTTTTTGATTTCTTTAGAGTCTCAAAAAAAAGTGTATTGGTAATGCTTTTTGTGTTTCGTGGGCCATAAAATTCGGGTGCACGGCAAATCATGGCTATCAAATCTGTATTTTGTATGGCTTCATTAAGCATCGTCGTGATCTGACCCCTTACTTTTCCTTTATTCCCTGTCGAAAGAAATGGCGTTTGTTCTGTTATAATTCCATCGGAAGTGCCATACATATAGGTATTATCAAAGAATACAAGTTTAGCTTTCTGTTTCAGGCAGGCATCTATTACATTCTTCATGATAACAGGCCATTGAGCAGCGGCTGTTTTCCAATCTACAGAGAGTCCTACCGTCAAATAGACGATGTCACTTCCTTTTACAGCCTGTTCTGTTTGTATCCCATTTAATAAATCGGCCTCAAACAATACATCCGAGCTATTCACTTTCTGTGGATGCCGACTTACAAGTTTTATTTCTTTCGTAAAATGCGTACAGAGTTCTTTGGCTAACTCTGTAGCTATGATCCCATTTGCACCAAGTATTGTTTGCATTTTTCTGATCGGTTATTCAGGCCAACGTCCCTGTAACTGGCGGTTAACCATCCAACCCGGATATTCAGAAGACAAAGCACTGATTTCATTTAATTGTTTTACTTCATCGGGTGTTAGTTCAAGATGAACAGCTTTGATATTGTCATTTAATTGATCCAGGTTTTTTGCACCAATAATGGTACTGGTGATGCCCGGTTGAATGATCACCCAGTTCAATGCTACTGTTGCCACCGAAACATTATGGTTGCCGGCAATTTGTTCCATTACTTCAATAATGTCGTATGCTTTTTCCTTGTTGAGAGGAGGGAAGTCGAACGAATCACGACGATTATTACCTGTAATTTTCGCATTGCGTGAATATTTACCGGAAAGGAAACCTCCTGCCAATGGACTCCATGGCATAATGCTCACATTCTCGCTTAAAGCCATAGGAATAATTTCACGTTCTAAATCACGACTCGCCACGCTGTAAAAGTTCTGGCTTGCAACAAATTTTGTCCAGCCCATTTTATCTGCATAACTGTTTGCTTTTACAACCATCCATGCCGGGTGATTACTAATGCCGATATACCTTACTTTGCCCGAACGGACAATATCTTCCAATCCCCTCATGGTTTCCTCAATAGGAGTAATGGGATCAACACCGTGGATGTAAAGTAAGTCGATATGCGACAGTTGTAGCCTCTGGAGGCTGTCGTTCACCGAATCCATGATATGTAACCTGGAAAGCCCTACCTGGTTTGCACCCGGTCCCATGCGTAACCGGACTTTCGTTGCAATCACTACGTTTTGATGGGATATACCCAGCTTTTTCAATGATTCGCCCAGCAATGTCTCCGAAAGTCCTTCTGAATAGGCATTTGCCGTATCAATAAAATTTATTCCGCTATCAAGGGATGTCTTAACAATCCCGTTTACTTCGTCCTGAGGTAATTGACCGATAGCCTGCCACATACCTTTTCCACCGAAAGTCATGGTTCCCAGACAAAGTTCAGATACCAGTACACCTGTTTTTCCAAGTTCATTGTATTTCATCGTTCTACTGTTTTTATGGAAGCAATTAAGTAATTAGAAATTAATAATGAATAATTATATAATACTGAAATTTAAGCTTTTGTAGATTTACAAATAAATCATTAAAAATTTATGAATCTTTAATGCATTCCGTTTATATTTATTTCTTTGACGAATAGAACACATTTCTAAAAGGAAAGGTTCAATTTATTCATTTACAATTTATTCATTTACGATTTACGATTTAATATCCACCAACCACGCATAAAAATAAGAAGAAAAAAATACATAACCACATAGAACACAATAGAAGGACACAAAATAATTTACAATTTAGTCATTTACGATTTACAATTGAAGATAAATCAACTGCTATATGAATTTACAATTTAATTATTTACAATTTAATACCAATTAACCACAGATGGATAGTGTGTTGAGATTAAAATCTATTGATTGGGTTGTTTTGGATTTGTTATGCATTTAAGTTTTCTGACGAAATGACAGATTAATATCCTATCTTCCTTAGAGGATTAACAAAGTATGAAAGAATCAATATAAAGGGTCATCGGACGGTCATCTGACCATCACTAACGAAAGTATGATTTGAAAGGCAGGGTAATGTGAGGATTTTTTTAATTCAAAAAGAGGTTAAAATATAAGTTGTGCCTGTTTTAGCAGAATGAATCAGAATCGAATGCTAGTCTAATTCTTTAAATGAATAAGACTTGTATGTCAATCAGTATTTTTTGAAACTGGAATCCGGAGCTGTTTCAGCCAGTTATGCATGACGGATTGCAACTAATAGCCCACCGGTAATAAATGCCACTACCCACCAGATATAGGCAATGCGGGAATAAATATCCAGGGGTTTACTTACTTTCGTATCCGGACCATTTTTCTGATGTTGCCTCCAGAGTAAGATGGTATCAATACTCATACCCAGGAGTGATGAATATCCGATAAACCCGTGAAATGTAAGCAATCCTTTTGTAGAGCCAAGAATCATCAGGGTTGTTGCGGAAATATCGAATAAAACACCCAGTGTATAAAACAACAGTACACGTGATGTAATGAGTTTCCTGCGTTGTTCTTTCACAAAACCGATAGAATAGAATGCAAGCGCAAATATTACTACAAAGGAACCAATCAGGGCATAAATCTTCATACGTACAATTTTAAACTGTTGAAATTGATAATTGTTTTTTTTAACCCGTTTTACAATGACAAAAGTACTGAAATAATTTCAAACAAATATTAGTACAGATAAATTAAAGGTTCTCTGAAATTAAAGAGTTAACCACAATAGTTCACAATAGAAACAATAGAAATAATAGAAATAAGTACTAGAAAGAATATAATGTCCTTCTAAAGAATAGAACGCGGATGGGACATTCCGACTTGTCGGAAATTTCACGAATTCAGCGGATTAAATCTGATTAATATCTTGTAACGGATTTTAATCCCGATAGCTATCGGGAGGATTTTATTCATACAAATATGAATGATAAAGACATAGATCTTATAATCATTAAATGTGTTTCGTATTTTCTATTGTGTTCTTCTATTGTGTTCTCCCGATTTTCGGGATGTGCCATATGTGTCTATTGTGGTTATGTATTTTGTTTTGTCCTTTTGTGGTTATGTATTTGTGTGTTATATTGTGTTCTATGTGTGGTTATGTAATTTGTTTTCTATTTTGTTTTCTTGTGTTTAAAAGGTTTTTTATTTTAGTAAGGTGGAACTAAACAAATTGATTTGATAGTTTGTTAAAGAGCATGTAATCTACGAGAAACTAACTATTTTACAAGTTTTAAATGTAATCCATTTGATTTTTTAGTACTTTTGTCGATCAATTTTTTTAATGAACAGAACTTCCATACTTAAACGACAAACATATTTTGCACTCCTTTTACTGGTTGTGTTTACCGGTTCAATACTTATTAAACCGGTACATATCCTGTTGGTTCATCACGATCTGACACAGATAACAACTACACAGCCCGATAAAACAGTCGTTTCGATTCCATCCCATCATGATTGTGCAATTTGCAATTTTGAATTTTGTTCTTTTATTTCACAACATCAAGTCGACTTACCGAAAGTCAGTGAAATTTATGCCAAAGAACTGACTCCACAGGTTGTTGATTTTATTGCAAATCAAACTTCTCACCATTTTCAATTACGGGCACCTCCTGTCTACTGATTCTTCCATCTTCTTTCCATCTTCAATTAAGGCAATAAAAGCATTTATGATCTGCTTTTGCTTGTCCTGTTTGCAGGTAGGTGTTTGATATAGAACCAAGAGCAAAGAGCAAAGAGCAAAGAGCAAAGAGCAAAGAGCAAAGAGCAAAGAGCAAAGAGCAAAGAGCAAAGAGCAAAGAGCAAAGAGCAAAGAGCAAAGAGCAAAGAGCAAAGACTCAAGAGCAAAGAGCAAAGAGCAAAGACTCAAGAGCAAAGAGCAAAGAGCCAAGAGCCAAGAGCCAAGAGCCAAGAGCAAAGAGCAAAGAGCAAAGACTCAAGAGCAAAGAGCCAAGACTCAAGAGCAAAGAGCAAAGAGCCAAGACTCAAGAGCAAAGAGCAAAGAGCAAAGACTCAAGAGCAAAGAGCAAAGAGCAAAGACTCAAGAGCAAAGAGCAAAGATTCAAGAGCAAAGAGCAAAGACTCAAGAGCAAAGAGCAAAGAGCAAAGACTCAAGAGCAAAGAGCAAAGAATCAGGAGCCAGCCACCAGGACAGAATATACAGTAGATTAATTTCTTGAAATTATTATGTCAGATTAAATTACTCGTTGTTGTAACTACTGTATTCCAAAAAATTGAATTCCTTGATTCTATAAATGAAAATCACATTTAACTTCGATTTGTATCCATTTAAGTACGAATAACAATATACTTATTGTGTCCTACTCTTATTCTGTTTCTGGTCAGAATAAGACATTATCTGGTACAACTTAGATATCAACCAATTCTTTAAACTAAAATGAAAAAAATAATTATAATACTCATCTCAATTGTTATAGCTTTTAATCTTTCGGCCGAAGATGTGCCGGCTTCACCAACGAGTCTGGAAGGAAAAATTACAGATAAAAGCGGAGTTCCGGTAGTGGGTGCAAGCCTTTATTTTCCTGAATTGAAAACAGGAACCGTCACAAATCAGGATGGATTTTACACCATCGACAATTTGCCAAAACGGAAAATGGTAGTTCAAATCAATTCTGTAGGCTACAAAATGATTATGGATAAAATCGATTTAGCTTCTATTCATCAAAAAGATTATGTATTGGAAGAATCGGTTACAGAAATTAATGAAGTGACAGTTACCGGACAATCAGTTACCACTCAAATTTCACGCACTCCATCACCCGTAAGTGTTATCACAACGGCTCAGCTTCAACAGCAATCTTCAACCAACATTATTGATGCGCTTAGTTCGCAGCCCGGAATTTCACAAATTACCACAGGAGGCGGAATTTCTAAACCTGTCATACGAGGATTGGGTTATAACCGGGTAGTGGTTGTTGACGATGGAGTCCGACAGGAAGGCCAGCAATGGGGAGACGAACATGGTATTGAAATCGATGAAAATGATGTAAACAGGGTGGAGATATTGAAAGGCCCCGCCAGTTTGATGTACGGTTCTGATGCCATGGCCGGCGTTATTAATTTCTTTTCAACTCCAACGTTGCCTGAAGGTCAAATGAAACTCAACGCTATGGCGAATTATCAAACTAATAATGGTCTGATGGCTTATTCCCTTGATTTTGCCGGGCACAAAAAGTCATTTATCTGGGATTTACGTTATAGTCAAAAACAAGCGCATGCCTACCAAAACAGTGCTGACGGATATGTTTATAATTCAGGTTTTAGCGAAAATGCTGCTTCGGCATTGTTGGGAGTTACAAAGGACTGGGGTTATTCGCATTTAACGTTAAGTACGTATCATTTAACTCCGGGTATTGTTGAAGGGAACCGGGATAGTATAACAGGTAACTTTGTAAAGCCGGTAGTCCTGAGTAATGGGACTGTAGGTGAAGCTCTTGCTACAAATGCTGATTTTACATCCTACAACCATCAGATGCCTTATCAACAGGTAAATCATTACAAAGCAGTATGGGATAATAATATCATGTTAGGTGAAGGAAGTATCAAAGCAACCATCGGCTACCAACAAAACAACCGTCAGGAGTTTGCAGATGTTTTCAACCCTGATCAATATGGTTTGTATTTCCAGCTTCATACTGTTACGTACAACTTTAATTACCAGCTTCCGGAATTTAACGGATATAATTTTTCTGTTGGTGTAAACGGAATGTATCAAAATTCATTGAATAAAGGAACAGAATTTCTGGTGCCTGAATATAAATTATTCGATGCAGGTGCTTTTATAGTCGGAAAGAAAACTTTTGGGAATCTGGATGTTAGTGGTGGGCTTCGTTTTGATAACAGGGCTGAAACAGGTGATGCACTTTATTTGAATACTGCAGGAGTTAAAACTACTGCAAGTGATCCTACTGCCACTGAACGATTCGCTCCTTTCAGCAGCAATTTCAATGGAATAAGCGGCAGCCTTGGCGCCAGCATGCAACTTGATGATAATTGGGTAACAAAATTGAACCTGTCGCACGGTTTCCGTGCACCGAATATCGATGAACTTAGTTCGAACGGTGTTCACGACGGAACAGTGAGGTATGAAATAGGTGACTCAAAACTGAATTCGGAAAGCAGCCTGCAACTTGATTACGAACTTGACTATAATACCAAACATGTGAGTGCAAAACTAAATTTATTTGCCAATACGATCAGCAACTATATCTTTTCGCATAAACTCAACAGTGTAAATGGTGGTGACTCTATTCGCAGTGGATATGAAACCTATAAGTTTGATGCCGGTAAAGTACAAATGATAGGAGGCGAGGTTTATATAGATATTCATCCGCATCCATTGGATTGGTTGCATTTTGAAAACAGTTTTTCATATGTCTATTCACAACTGGCAAATCAACCTGATTCTACACGCTATTTGCCATTTACACCTGCTCCAAAGTGGGTTTCAACTTTAAGAGCCGATTTTAAAACAACTGGAACATTGTTTAGAAACTCTTTTGTATCCTTTGGTCTTGAACATGATTTCAAACAGGATAAAATATATTCGGCTTTTAATACGGAAACTGTAACGGATGCTTATACTCTGCTTAATGCAGGAATAGGTGCTGACGTGGTCTGGGATAAACACAAATTGTTCTCTTTGTATATCGACGGAACAAATCTGGCTGATATTGCCTATCAAAGTCATTTGAGCCGGTTGAAATATGAGGCGGTGAATAATGTGACAGGTCAAATGGGGGTTTTCAATATGGGGCGGAATATTAGCCTTAAAGTGATTGTTCCGGTCAACTTGTAATAGGAATGAGGAGTGAGGAGGTAGTCGGTAGTGGGTAGTGGGTAGTGGGTAGTGGGTAGTAGGTAGTAGGTAGTGGGTAGTAGGTAGTGGGTAGTAGGTAGTCGGTAGTCGGTAGTCGGTAGTGGGTAGTGGGGCGTGGGTAGTGGGTAGTGGGTAGTAGGTAGTCGGTAGTGGGTAGTGGGTAGTAGGTAGTAGGTAGTAGGTAGTGGGTAGTAGGTAGTGGGTAGTGGGTAGTGGCTAGTCGGTAGTAGGTAGTAAGTAGCGAAAGTGATCGGGTAGTGAAGCCCTCACTAGTGTGTGTTAATCAAATTATGTCGATGAGTAAGTAATGCGTCAACCCGTAAAAGAACGATTAGACGTTGCCCTGATCATCTTGATTAGTTAGGATTCTCGAATGGATTGTAGGCCATTTTAGACATACTATAACATTTGTACTTATGCTTGTAGTCAGGAAGTATGTAAATCACTTATTTTCAAAACCTTTCCGATAAACCGGAATGTACCATATTTTTGTTTTTTCACCCTTGATAGAAAAGCACACACTCCAATAACTTACCCTTATTCGCTTATTTTTTAACCGGATCAACTCTCTTACTAAAATAAATAACGACAATTAAATTTGCGGGAAGTCATGAAGTTTGAAGTTGATAAATCAAGTAGTAAAAATGGATGCAAATTTCAGTACTGTACAAAGACTTTAGCGTTTTAGTATCTTAACTTTCAATTTCGTGTATTTTTTGGCAAGATATTGCATATTTTACGGTCATACAATTTAATCTGAGCTAGTTCATGTTTGGTTCTAAAATCAAAATACGAAGTATTTTCTTAT